>BCSF01000508.1_pt1 | contig 14958 bp, 23 predicted proteins | sample 1016431 | NCBI WGS metagenome assembly BCSF01 (sample SAMD00045685;SAMD00045686;SAMD00045687;SAMD00045688;SAMD00045689;SAMD00045690;SAMD00045691;SAMD00045692;SAMD00045684;SAMD00045690;SAMD00045691;SAMD00045692;SAMD00045684;SAMD00045685;SAMD00045686;SAMD00045687;SAMD00045688;SAMD00045689, study...
AAAGGGTATGATATTTCTAACACTGATTTGGCAAAGCCGATGATTTTTGAATCATTCGAGTAAAATGATTCAGAGTCTACTATAACATTCGACTAAATCCATCTGATGAGTATTATCTACCAATAAAGTGGTAGGTTATACGAAACCATATTTTTTTAGGTCATGGAACACAAAAATAGAATCAAACAATTCTTCCACTGTTCACAGTGTATTGAAGAATATGAAAAAAATGATGAGTTTAAAGGCTCACCTAGAGATTTTGCCCAAATTGAAGTAGGCTGGACAATAGAAGGCTTTCAAGTTTGGTGCAAAAGACATGAGATCAATATTGCAGACTTTGATTTCATGGGAAATAAAATCGGGGTTATAGAATGACAGAACAACAAGCAGACACCTGTGATATGTGTCACAAAAAAGAAAAAGAAAATCCCGACATGGAAATCTGGAGCTGTTATACTCTTTGCACAAAATGTGCAGACAAAGTTTCAGAATATATAACGTGTCAATAACCTACCTGATGAGTCCTGAATGGACGAAACAATTTTTTTGTCGTGGGTAAAAATTCAACCATTAATTCTGACAAAGTCGATGAGAGTTCAGAAGAAAAAACTTCGACAAACACAACGGTACTAGACATGAATGAAAGCCTTGATGAGAATATGTCAATATGGTATGACAAAGACGATGAAGATCGAATGTGGATCTATGTCGACATACTTGAAAAAGGTTTAACCTTGACATTCAGTCACTGGGAATTTCAAAGTTTAGTACAAAACCTAGAGATGGCAAACTTCAAAATCTCAAAAGTCAAAGAGATTGAACTTGAAGAGTCATGCGACTGTGAACAGTGCGTGACAAAACGAGAAGGTCAGTAGAATCATATAGGGTTATACCCTTGTGATCTATAGATGACAATGAATATGGAAAAAATATATGAATTGGCTTGTAACCAATTAGACCAAGTAAGAAGTTCATACGCAGTATTGGAATCATTGAAAGATGGTTTTAATGACGGATTGATTTTTAAAATCCAATGCGACATGGACGAGTCTTACGAAGAAGCTAAAGTGCTAGTAAGCATGATAGAGGACGAACTTCCAAACAGAGGTGACAACTAATGGAAGCATACTGTTTCAGGTGTAAGAAAAGTTATACCGAATACCCTGCCTTATCCAGAAGGGATAACTCAACAGATATTTGTTCAAGTTGTGGAAACGAAGAAGCCTTGAATGACTTTGTAAAATTGGATAACATTCCAATAGAAAATCTCATAGTCGAACGAGAGTTCCATGAAAAAATTGGGGCTGACTACAGTATATGGCTTGAGTGGAAACATCACTTACAGTCTGAAGTAGGCTTTAGTGCGAGGGGTATTCAATGACCAAACCTGACATGGAAAACGGTCGTCACAAACTTGAAATTCATATCAAGTTTGCTGACGATTGGTTAACTATGGCTGAAATGGATAACGTACATAATGAAGAATTGTTAAGTGCCATGAAATTTCTATCACAAAGACTAATCAAATCGATGGAACAATTCTATCGGGGCGATGGACTTGGTAATATGAAGGCTGGAAAACTTGACGACAACGGTATGTTGAAAGGTGAAATGTGATTGAGATATATCAAAAAATATTCTGTTGAAGAATGGAATAGGTTTGATATTGACATTCAAGAAATTCTGTGCAAAAAATATAACATCACTTTAACTAATTTTCAAACAGTTGACGAGATAAAAATTGCAAAGAAGAAAGCAAGAAGAGAAAAACAGATCAAAGTTATACGAAAGATTGGTCACATAGGGGGGGTAATTGCCCTACAAAGTTATCAGGCTTTGAAGGACTTTAACAACTCAAAACCAAAAAAGCGTAAAAGAAAACGAAGATCAAAAAAAGACGATCCCTTGTTTGGTTTGACAGGGAAAAGTTAATACCAGTCGATACCCATAAGTTAATTCTTAGGGTACGATAGATGGCAAAACGAAAATCAACAAGAAAATATGTCTACTATCCAGACATAATAAGATTGAAACCACGAGAGAATTTCAATCAAATGGGTAGAACTTCGACTAAAGAAAAACAAGATGATATAACCGATTTAATAGGTTATGACATTTTAGAACCTTTCTTTAGACAAGAATCGGAAGAAAGACAAGTTAACTACAAAGTCATGAGAGAGAAGTATAAAGCCAAAATTCGTGCTGGAAAACGAGAATGGTTTCTTGATCAACTCAATGATGAAATGAAAACTTTGTTTTTCAAATTCGTTGAAGAGTATAACCAACTTGTAGAAAAGGAAGATTATACTATGGCTGAAAAAGTCAAAAACAAATTCAGACGTAAACTTGCTTATTTCTTTGACAGGGATAACATCTTGAAGAAGAGCAGAGAAAAAACAAAGTCTTTGAAAGAGTGCACTCATGTGGAATGTAATCTTTGTAATATGATATTGGAGAATAACCCAATTCAAAAACGCAAACACGCAAATTGTCATAGTACTGCACAACGTGATGGTAGAAATACTACACAAGGTCAAGTGAAATGGAAGCCATCTAAAAGCAAAGAAGAAAGCGAGGGCTATGCATAATGAAGTGCAAACTTTGTGGCAAAGCAAATCAAACCGCAACCAAGAACAAAGCACATTCTTGGGTGCACTCTCAACACTGTGGTCGTTGTCATTACTTAGGACAGAGAACTGCATATTCCAATTTTGGAAACCAACACGACAACTGGAAAAAGAGGAAGGAAAAAAATGGTAATGGTTTGTAAAGGCAAATGCACAAATTCGGAATACAAAGCTAGAAAACGTGTTCCGAATTTAGAAGAGTCAGACTATAGAAAGTGTTCCAAGTGCTGTATCTATATTCTATGGCAGGGGTTATACTGCCCATGTTGCGGGGTTCGTGTTTCACATCGTGCACGAAATTCAGTAGCAAGGAGAAAAAAATATGAGGTGTAGGACTTGTGGCAAGTGCCAAAAAACTAGGAAGAAAAGACACTGTTGGGAAGCTTCTCAACAGTGTGCGACTTGTCACTATCTAGGAAAAAAATCAACGGGTAGAGGTTATATGGTTCCCGAACCGACTTTTATAGGACGGGATATAATCAATAACGTTGACTAAAAAATATCATCGTTGTAAAAAATGTAGGTCTAACGATCCTACTTCTTCTTAGACTTTTTCTTGTAAGTCTTTGGAATATTTCTTTTGTATGCCTTACGACAATGACCTTTTACACTTGCCATCTTATTTCTTTCTCTTTGGTTTAGACTTGAAATGAGATTTTACTTTAGTGTGTCCTTTGTTGTGGGCTTTGTTTCCTTTTTTAAAGGGCATAATATTTTGTACAAAAAGGTTATACTATTTAAGAATAGTGTAACTCACCATGCTTCTTTCACAGTTTCAAGACTGGCTTTTAAATAATGATCTACAGTCATACTTGGTTTTGAGTGTCTAAGTTGCTTTGATATAACTGGAATTGCAGAAGCCTTTTCGCCATACATTCCACTTAGCATATCTTTACCAACACTTTTTCTGAAGATGTGTAACTTTGTTTTTTCGTTAGAATCTTTTTCATGTACTTGCCAAGCCTGAATATCAAGATCTTTACCCATTCTTTTTAACCATACCCAAGCAGTACCATAAGTTAATCCTTCAAACAGTCTGCCGTTATCTTTGGTGGATAACCAGTTATCAAGTTCATCAATAAAGATATGTGGTATGTGAGCATAGTCAGCCTTTTTTGTTTTAGTTTTACCAAGAAATATTTCTCTGTCATACAGGTTAAAATTTTCTTTCTTTAGATAAATTCCTTCACTTGGTCTTAAAGCACAAAAGTATAGGATTCGTAAAAGCATAACAATATCATGATCATTCCATTTTCTTATACCAAGTTGCGGAATATAATCTTGGACTCTTTGAAAAGTTTCAGGTGATATGTAATTTATTTTATCTTGCATTTAGAATACTCTAACTTTTTTCTTGTGTTTACATTTAGATTTTCCACAAGCTGGACAGGCTTTTCCTACAACGTAGTGACTAGGCATATCAACAAGCACCTGTTCCTGATAAATATAACCCTAAAGCATAACCGATTACTGTACCAGCCCCAGCGTAGGCTATCAATAATGTTTTTAATTTATTTTTTTTAAGTTGAACTACTTCTTGTGCTGGTTCATCTTCCCATCTCATAATGGTTATACTATTAGAGGTTATATTTAAGGATTAAAAATCGGACGGTTTTCTCGTACACTTTTAGTATTTAAGTACCGTAATCTAAGGTATTATGCTCATCATCAGGTGGAATAAATTCTTGATCACTGCAATCATCAGCGAATAACTTATGCAATTTTATATGCTGTTCTTTAGTCAGTTCGTTATGATCTGGATAACCATAATTCTCAACACTTAACATATAGTACAAGATTTTTTCACAGTTCCAAGAATGGAAAAATTCTGACTCGGCTTCAACTGAAATCCAACCAATAGCAATAATTGTTACAACTGTACCCATTACTAAGAAGCCAGTATTTTTATGCAAAAATCTTTTCCATGCTGGAAGATTCTCATATCGTTTGTTATACTTTTTATCAGTCAAGCCCTAACCTCAACTCTTTATTATTCTGTATTGCATTATATAACCAATTCTGATAAACTAATGCTGGTGACTCACGCCAATTCCTATCGTCATGAGGTGTTGGTTCTTTATGAACCACTGTATTTTCTAAGACTTCAATCTCACCATTACAGTTATTCTTTGCATACTCAACTGCTTGTGTAATTAGTTCAATGTCAGGTGCTACGATTATTTTTTTACAGTTGTCAGTTTGTTTGAAATTTTCCCAAGTGGTATAACTTCCTTGATTAAAGTTTCTGGAATTGTCACTACCAATTACTGAAAGTGTTGTAAAGGTATTAGATTGAATTTCAATAGAGATTGATTTATTTTGAAATGGTGCGTCAGGATCAACCATAATCAAGTCGTAATCATCTTCAGTTTCATAAAACTTCCAGTGCCTATCCATGACACCAACACGCTTAACATCATGTCCCAAGTCCTCAAAATGACCTGAAGCAGTAGGGTTTGTTGTATCAAACAACTCAACTAACTCACGATAGGTAGGGCAAACAGTATTCAATCCATACTCAATCATAATCTGACAGTTCTGACTTAGACTGATTGAAACGTTTGTGTATCTGTCTGGATTGGAATTTGCCTTTTCAATCTTCTCATAATCACCTTCCATTCTTTCTAACAATACTTTGGCAGTATCTAACTCATGGGTTAACTCATCTTCTCTTGTTTCTAAATCTCTTAATTCAAAATTTTCTACACGCCATAAGTCTTTGACTTCTCTAGCCTTTGAATTATAATATGTTGACAGTGCGTCTGATTCTTCAAAATCAGATTGTTTATCCCATGATGAATATTCAACAAACAAAACATTCATCTTAACTATTTTTTCTTGTTTCTTTTCTAACAATTCTTCAAGTTCAAGTTCTAACTCTGCAATTTTTTCTGTCTGTTCATCTATGTCAATTTGCAAGTCAACCAAAACATCAGCGTTACCTAACATCATTAAAAATATAACTTCAATCATCTACAATATCACCCAAGTACCAAAAATGTTTCTGACTTTGATGTTTAAACTGTTCATCTTCTTCAAACATTTCACCACATAATTTACAACGTTTCCAGTTATATCTCATAACGTTTAACCTCTCTTCTGTGCCTAGCAGTTTTGCTTCTGGATTGGAATCTTAGATGAGAGTTGAAACAGTTTGGATTAGGACACATTGTCAATTTTAATTCCTTTGAATAAGTTTGATTACATTCCATACATATTGATTGAGTATTGTAATCTATTCTTGGTCTAGCCATGCCCTAGTATAACCACGTATTTGATATTATATAAGTTTAGTGAACGTAATGCATTAGATGATGAACAGAAAGATCACAAAGTCTTAGACACGTTTTACAAAGTTGTTCTTCCAAACAATGGTCGGTTCTTCGACACATATTACGAACTACAATTCCACAGTGTTTGCACCTCATAATTCTGTCTGCCTTCCTGTTGGTTCTTCTTCTTGTATAACCTTCTCTCTGATATTTGTGATTATGTTTGAGCCATACTTGATCGAATAGCCTTCATTCTTCATAGTGCTAATTAATGTGTCTAGTGGTATTTTCTCACCTGTTATCTCTTTGTATTTTTTCAATACTCTGATTGCTGGATATTCTTCAGTGTTATCTGAAAACTCAAAGTATTTGTCAAGGAAAGATATTTCAGGTGACTGAATCTCTAACCATCTTTTTGAAAGTGCTTTTGGATTTTCATATTGACATTCTTCTTCTTTCAAATTTACCAAGTACGATAAAATTTTCTCACCCTCAGCGTTGGCAACATCTTCAGCGAAAGAGTCGTTGGCTTCAAAGGGTTCAGTACGAGTGTTGACGATAAGGGATAACCTTTGTGTGAACATTGGGTTTCTTTCCTTCTCTGGAATTTCAGGCAAGTAGTTACATGATCCCCAGATCTTTAACTTGTTTGTGAATGAAGAGTTGGCTTCATTGAATCCCCTTATACTTTGTTTATGTTCCCCTGCAACGGATTTGATAATTGAAAAGTCCTTGAATCGATCAGGCATATCTTGAAAGACCAATAACCTTTTGTTTTTAATTTTAGATCTTGTTGCACGGTCATTGATAAAGTCTGCTACAGTTGTTGTGAAATGATATTCATCGCCTAAGATCATTCCTAGAATAGTTAGACCAGTTGATTTACCTACTGCTGACTGACCATGTATAACCGAAATCTTAGCGTCCATTCTGCTTTTGATTATTGATCTCAGTCCAGCCTTTACCACTGGGTGTTGTTCCAATTTAACATCTGCAAACATTACTTCTAAGAATTTTGTTGGCTCTGCATTTTCAAGATAGTTATACTCTTTGAATCCCATGTCTGCAATCTCTTCTGTTTCAATTAACTTTCTTTGTGAAAGTGAATAAGTTCCATTCTTGAAAACAATTAGATCAGGATTTGTTTCAGGCATTTTGTCTGCAAGATTTCCTAGTTTGAATAACACATCTTTGTAATTTGATTCAGTCAATGCTGGATAAAGAACCTGTAAATCTCTTCCAAGATCCTTTGTTATGTTTTCCAAGAAACCATTCTTTGCTTCATAGAGTTGTTTAAGATCAAGGTCAGAGTATAACTTTCTTTGTTCAAGAATTGTCTGTGCAATTTTTACAGTGTCAACATCGCCACCCCCGCCTTTTGGTCTGCCTTCCTTTAATGGCTCACCATTCATAATAGCGTCATTAATTTTTGTTAATACATTTTCCCAAGTCCTTCCAGAAAAATCATCAGACACAGCCCACTTGTTATAGATTTCCTCTACAACTGGTATTGCCCTTTCAAGTATAACATCTCTTTCTAAGTTTTGTTCAAGTCCGTTTGTAAGACATTGTATTCCAGCATTGTAAAAGTAATCATTGGAAGTTCCTTTAGTTGGAATTTTTCCTTCCTTGAATCTATCTCTCATCTGTTTATGTGCTGATCTGTTTGAATCTCTTTTTGGTGGGGTAACCTTACAACGTTTACAAATAAAATCAATGAAATCATGTATGTCTTTTTTAAAAAGACCGTCTTTGATTTTAGTATGTTCTGGAATTTTATAGTAAACTCTGTTACCAGTTTTCTTATCAATTAAATCTGAACCAGCACCAATACAGTAATGCTCATACCCTTGAATCTCAATGATCTGTTTGTTTGGTTCAATGGCATAATCATATAACATCACTTTCTTAATATCGCCAAGTAATCCTTTGACTGGAATATGCCAACCGTTAGGTGTTTCAATAACCATGTAACCAGTTGCAATAATTTCCTCAGCAAATGCCCTGTAATTCTCTTTATGATCCAAGTCAATGATACAAGTTCCAGCCCCCTTGATTGGAATATAACCATAGTTTTCACTTTCACTTATTGGTTGATCAGGCTGAGTTCTTTGTGAATCATATCTTGAATCAGCACCTTTTGGGTTAGCATAACTGTCTGGATATTTTGGTATTGGAAAACAGTTGAAGCCATTGGCTCGAAGTATGCGGATAAGTTCCTCTCGTAATACATTTTTATCGTTATTTGTCGTAATCATAATAACCCCTTTTCCTTTTCTGTGGTAAGACTGGAATCGTTCGGTGTAAGGGGGGCAACCCCCTCAAAATCAAATAAATCAAGACCATTTAATTCGTGATGTTCTACCAAATATTCCAAAATCAAAGCGTCTATAACCCTACTTCTTTGGTAGGCTGGTACAATCTCTTCAAATGCTTTTACCACTTCTATGTTAAGTGTAATATTTTTTCTAACCCTCATTTCTATTGTCATAAATATACACACATTAATAAACATTACTAAATGTGTGTATATCGTTATTTTTAATGTGTGTATATTCGACCTTTTTTTTATCACTGAGTATATAAAGAACCTAAGTATAAAATGGTATAACTAACTATGTGCGTGGAGTGGAAATAAAGGTTTTGTGCCTAAGTACAGTCATTATAAAAGACCTTCATTTCCTGACAAAAAAAAGAAACCCGATCGTCCCAGAAAACGTAGTAACGTAGTACACTACTACGTTACTACGTTTCTTCTAAAAAATTTTTTTCATTTTTTTTCTGTTTCATGGGGACACTTTACCTCAACTTATTTTTCTGATAAGTGGTATAGTAAAAGTAAGTTAACACAAAGTGTCCCTCTGTGTTTACATCAATCTTAAATAGAAAATAGTTATACTGTTTTTAGTTCGATGATTAAAGATTAATCACGAACCACCCCCTATAAGGTTAATAAACTACACTATCATACTAACAATACAGAGTATTAATTGCGTACTCTATTCCTTTGTACCACAGGGATAAAGCCCCTCTGTGGTCTATTTCTCATGTACTATGTGTTCATAGTTACAATGTTTACAAGTACAATGATGTTGTGGATCATCACAATCTTCACAGATCATCATAACAGTCCTCACAGAATTGTCCACCATCTGTTGGGATTCTGTATAACCTATCAAAAGTTCTGTAACAAACATCACAGATAAACTCAGTATCTTTAACCATGATATATGATCTTAGTTGAAGTTATTAAAAGTTTGGTGGCTTCAATGTCTGGAAAACAGGGCAAATCCCTTACCCTAAACCATGCTGTGCTTTTGAGTCTGCAATGAACCTAGAATGAAGTTACTGACTCGTTATGACACAGGTCTAGCCACCTAGACCTATGTCTAGGATATACATTCCTATAAACTTTACTCATATTTTCTTTCAAGAACTTTCCATCTTGAACCTACTTTTTTTACATTCAAAACAATCGATTTTATTTTATGATTTTTTTGAAAGTCTACAATGTCACTTGCTTTTGCCCATGCGTTTGTTTTAATTTGAATAGCCCAAAGATAACCTTTGGAATCAAAACATAAGCCATCGAATAAATTCCATAAGTCAAGAGCATAATACCTAGAATCTTGACACTGTACTTTGTCTTTAAACTTTGTGTGGGCTTTAAGCCAAATGTGGTTATACCCTTGTTCCAATAAAAATTTCGTAGCATGACCATTACTTATTCTCATTCGTTGTCTGTTATGCATTTCTCACACACCAAAAGATCCATACTGTTTAGAGTACCTTCGATATTACTGCTGTAACAAATTCCACAAAGTCCTTTCATAAGAAGGGGTATAACCCCCTTCTATAATAAACTACGGTAGCCAACCACCTTGTCAGCTAAATAAACCAACAAGTATCAACAACAACATTCTGACTTTGGTGTACGACAAACACCGCATAACCTTTGAGCACTTGCACGGTGTTCCTCAACGTGTCTGTCACACAGAACTTTTTTTGATTCAAAGAACCAATTACAATCATCGTATAACTTTCCTTCCATTCCACATTCATACATCTTATAACCTTTGAAGGTTCCATTTTCTCTTTCTTCTTCAAAGTATTCACCTTGTATTCTATGTTCACATTTTGTCCCACGTTGAAATGGTTTGCACTTGCAAGGGGGGGAACTACATTCACACTTAGTCAAAACTATTATCGCACCCCTTACATTTCATGTTGCCAAAATGGTTATCCATTCCGCATACTTTACATTCAATTCTTTTCGTCAATTTCGTATCTCTTATTATGTTCTTTAGACCATTTGATTAAAAAGTATATCTTTATTGTAAATCCAATTATCGCAATTACTAAAAACAGATAGTTTTGATATAACATCATAGTAGGAAAAACAAACAACGGAACTACTGTAAGTCCTAGTGCAAGATTCAAAAAGAATCCAGACCAAAGTTTTCCTATTCTATACCATGCATAATACCCTATAACTGGTATGAAAAATACCAGCACTTGCGTACTTAGGTTAACTGGTTTGTTTTTCTTTCCTAAGCCTTTCAATTAAATCACTATAACATTCTTCACAGTAGTATCTAACCTTTTTGTTTAATGTAACTTTATGAACTTTTAGAAACCTTCCCCCACAATCATAACAGATATGTTTCTTTTTTATTTCCTTCATCACTACTCTCTTATCTTTTCTTACTGTGTTTTTATCACTCATGTATCATATAACCTCTTATTCTTATATCTACGGTGCTCTTCAGCAAAATGATCCCTCTGTGTAAAGTCAGCACTTAGTTCAAGAATTTGTAGTTTTGATTGTATCTCTTCTTTTTCTTCACCGTTTTCAATCATATTACAGATTTGTTTTAAATCGTTATACTGTTTATCTAAACGTTCATCTAATTCCTTAGTAAATCCTTTCTCTGTTTTTCTACTATCATTATAATTAAAGTATTTGTATAGGTTAACTAATAATTCATCACGGTTAAATGGGTAGTTATCCATTCTTTCTATTACGTTATTGGTTATACAACGAATACACATTATTCCTCACCGTCCTCATCTTGCTGATCACTTTGTTTATCAAAAGAAAAAGAGATAGAATCGTCACTTAAAACCTGTGACATTCTAAATTGTGTATAACACATTATGCTTTCACCCTGATCGCATTATTACCTTTGATGTTTTCAATGAAAACACCTACGGTCTTACCGATCCATAAGTTGGATTCTTCACCAAAAGTATCAATTAAGAAATTGATGTTCTGTTGATTCAGAGTCCATTTGCGTTCTGCGGTCATACCCTGTTTCAATACTTCAACGGAACATTTAGGCTTCATACCAAAGTTGCTTGATTCTTCTTTCACTTCCGTAAGGATTTTGAAAGTCACACCATCGATACCTACCAAGTCGTTTCCGCTTATGTATTCAGATTCTTGTTTTTCAAATTTTGCCATTGTTTCTTCTTCACCTTCCTGTAGGTCTGTTTGAATTACCCTACTGTTGGTGTCGTCTAACATCTCTTTAATGGTAGAGTCATTAGGAAACATTCTGTCCATAGTTTCTTTGACTCTTGGATCAGAGTCGTATAATTTCTTAAAGATTTCCTTTAAAGTCATTATACTTCTCGCCCTCTGAAGTATTCTTTCAAAGCAATTCTTACCACCGCTTTAACAGTTCGATCATCACGCTGACACAATTCAAGTATCTTCTCGTGATCTTCTCGACTGATTGCGACTGTGGTTCCTTCTTTGTTAGACAACAAAAGGTATAGAAACAACCATCTAAATAAGCATTTCTATATTAGACTAACTTTTTTTCTAGATTTACGCTTGGTCTTTTTTGTTAATTTATTTTCTTTGAATCCTTTAAACTCACTTTTTGATTTTAATGAAACATTACCAAGAAGATCTGTTTCTGTCTTTGGCTTCTTTTTCTTTTTACTCTTTTGTAACAGTTTTGATGAAGGTTGAGATATTCTGTTAGGTGTCTTTGTTGTAAGTTTCATATCAAGTCTTTCTAACTTTCTAACTTTCTTTTGACCGTATGTAATTTCTTTTCTCTTGTACATTCCCATGATGTTGTCAAGTCTTACGTTGCCGATGAATCCTTTTTTCTTGCCACGTTTACCTCTCTTTGCTGGTCTATCTTCAAGATCAATTCTTGGTAATATTATAGGAAGAGCTTTTGGTTTCCTCGACTGTTGTGTTCTAAGTGGTACTTGTAGTAATGGAACTGAAGCAGTAGCAGTCATTTGTTTAGTGGCAGTATCTAATTTTAATCCAGTATCAATTTTTAATGCAGTGTCAGTTTTAATTTTACTTTGTAATCTTGATTGTTGTTCAGTCAATGTTTTTTGTACAGTATCTTGCTTGAGTCCAGTTTCAACTTTGGTATCAATCTTTGACTGTATGCCAGTATCAATTTTAACACCAGTATCAATACTGGTTTTAACACTTGGTTTCAATCCACTTACAGTTTCTACGGTTATACCGCCAACGGTTGCACTGCCAATAGTTGCACTACGGTATGGTGATTTAGTTGATTTCCATGTAGTTGAATAATCTTTCATAATCTCTTTTGCCTTACCTTTGACTGGTGATGATATAACATCGGCTTTGGGTATGGTTTGAGTTCCAGTTCTAGGATCAAATGTTCCAGTTGGTTCGGGGGTTGAGGTTTTGCCTTTGGTAAATTCAGGAACAGTTGTTCCTCTACCAGTCATGGGATTACCACTGGTACTACCACCTGTCCATACAGCCGTATCATCAGTTTGTGATGTTTGTCTTTGTTCTACAACTGAAGGTTTTTTAGGTTTAGGAAGAGGTGATAATTTTGTTGTTAGAACTTTTTGATTTAGACTCTTGAGTATAACGTCAGATTTTTGACCGCCAACTTCAACATCACCATATAGAGTTTTTCTAGTTCCGCCCCATTCCCTGACACTTGACTCTTGAATTTTTTCACCAGTACCAATAAGTTCATTTCTTCGTATCAAAGTCTTGTCAACATCTTCCTGTTGTAATGCTCTTACCTCAACTTTCTTTTCAACAAGTTTGCCTTTTTCAAATACACTATATTTTCCTTGTTCGTATAACCTGTCCAAGTTTGTTTGGTCAACTGCTCTGATTGCTCTATAATCTTTGAAAGGAATCCTTACTTGTTCACCTACTGTTTCCAAGTTTGGTTGTGTTTTACCAACTGACATTGAAACTTCTTTTCTTTCAAACCTTTCCCCTCGTAATAATGCTTCAGGATCTTTAGTTATACCAGTTGTAAAATCAGTTGGTGTTTTAGTAGTAGTTACAGTAGTCTTGATAGGTGTATATGATTCTGTTAACGGTTCGGCTGTACTTCTTGCGATTGACTTGGTTGCAGTTGATTCCGTTGCTTCCCTGTAAAGAATAAGTTCTTCTGTTGCTGGGCGATCGGTTATACCTTTTTTCATCTCACGCAGTCTGATTTTACTTGTTGCTTTTATCTGACTAAGTTTATTCCAAGTATCACTGGTAAATTTTGCTCTTGATACAGGGTCGACAACCATTTTTTTAGTGCTTGTTATTACATTTTCCTTTCCTTCTTTTAATTTTATTTCTGTTTGATATTTTTTACGAAGTGCCAATAATTTTGCGTCACGTATCTGTCCTTCTGCTTCCGCTTGAGCAATTTGTTTAGCGTCCTTTATCTTCATTCCTTGTTCTACTGCCTTTAGTTTTACTTCACCGCCTGACAACATGGCACCATATCCTTTTTCTTCAACAAGTTTAACGTTCTTTTGTGTCTTGGTTATCCAATTTCTCATTGGACTTAATGAAGGAAGTTTAGGTGCCTTTGGTAAATTCAAACCTTGTCTTGGTACATTGATAAAGTTAGGTGTTGCCGTCTTGTAATATTGTTGCACGTTGCCGACTTTTTCTACCTTTGCTTTCTGTTGAATATTTCTAAGATGGAATATTGATTCATCAGTATCTTTTACTGGAACTTCAATTACATTCTTACTTTTAATTATAACTGGATCTTCAATTTTTTTCATAGTAAATATTTTACCTTCCATCAATGGTACTGGTTGATTAACTTGTCTTGATGTTGTTCTTGCTTCTTTGAGTAACTTTCTACCTTGCCAAGTATAACGTAAGTTCATGGCAGTTCCCATTCCAACTCTTTGACCGCCAACGTATGCCAAATTCTTGTCAATGGATTTCAAAGTTTTACTGGCTTCAGTTCCTTTTAGCCAAATATTCTCAGGTGCTTTCTGTATAACTTGAGCACCAGTTTTTACTGCACTACCAGCACCCATTACAGCCATCGTTGGAACTTTAACTATTGTTGGTGCACTACTTTGAACTATGTTACTTCCTACTTGTCCAGCAATTCTTACACCGACACCAGCACCTCTTACAGCACCGCTTACAGCCCAGCCACCGCCTATCCCCATAGCTACTTCGGCTGGTAATTCTAATCCAGCTCGTAATAGGTCTTGTTCAATATATTTCCCAAGACCAGTTACACCTGAACCTCGTAATGGTTGACCTTCTTCAAAATCTTTAATGGTGTCACCGATTAATATATCACTACCAGTTCTATAAATTGGAATTTGTTTATCTTCAGGTTGTGTTAGATTGATAACGCTTGAAGCTACACTAACCGATGGTGATAATATTGTACTTCCAACTAATCTAGCTGTACCTTGAAAGTCACCCGTTTCTCTAGGGTCTGGAATTTCACCTGTATAAACTGCTGGTGCAAACATGAGTCTATTCCAAGCTTCATTATCAGTTCCAGAAAATACTCTTTCTTTTGGTTTTGATTTTACATAATCTTCTGCTTCTTTCTTTGTGTCAAAAGTTACTGGTGTACTTGCTTCAAATGTTTCACCACTCATTAAAGGAAACACAGTTTTTTGATTACTTCGTACAGTATACTCATACATCTTATCTAAGTATGATTGGCTAGGTGTACCACCAAAACCTGAAACACATTTTTGTTCTAATGGTTTACCTGAATCAAGTCTACCTACTTATGGAAATTTTAAGTTTTTAAACCTCCTTCCAT
>BCSF01000509.1_pt1 | contig 14886 bp, 28 predicted proteins | sample 1016431 | NCBI WGS metagenome assembly BCSF01 (sample SAMD00045685;SAMD00045686;SAMD00045687;SAMD00045688;SAMD00045689;SAMD00045690;SAMD00045691;SAMD00045692;SAMD00045684;SAMD00045690;SAMD00045691;SAMD00045692;SAMD00045684;SAMD00045685;SAMD00045686;SAMD00045687;SAMD00045688;SAMD00045689, study...
CTCGTCACGCATATAGTGTGCAAGCATACGTAGTTCTAAGCCACTGGCATCACAGCCTACGAGTTTATGCCCTTCAGGTACACGCCAGAATGAACGACACTCTCTGCCATACGGTGCAGACACTGATGGCACTTGCGCCAGGTTGGGGCTGTGGTGCGTCATACGGCCTGTTACAGCACCGTTGGTGATAACCCTACCATGCACCCTACCATCCTTCTCATGGGTTAACCAAGAATCTATCTGCGCGGCACGTTTCTGTAGCATCAGGTACTCGTATATCATCTTAGCTTCTGGTATGTCGATACCCTCTAGCACCTTCTCGTTGACGATGATAGCACCTTTCTCAGTCTGTAGCTTAAACTTCACACCTACACCTTCTAGGCGTTCTGCTATCTGCTTGCGAGAGCCTACGTTAAACTCTGTCACCTTGTCCTTCAGACGCTTCCCTGTCTTCTCGCTCCAACGCTCCTCCACTATTGGTGGAAACACTTTCTGTAGTTCCGCTGTTATCGTCCTCATCTTGTGTGTTATGTCTTGCCACAACAAAGTTGCTTGCTCTACGTCTAGCATGAAGCCGTTGCGCTCCTGCTGAGCCGTAATGATAGCTACCTTCCTTTCTAAATCTACGCATTGCTCTGAAAATTCCTCCCGCTTCAGTGAATCAGTTAAGTGTTTATACAGTCTAGTTGTTAGTGCTACATCTTGTATGCAGTAGTCCACCATCTCTGGTGTTAGTCCACCATCATAGTCATCAAAGTCTATCTTAGGATCGCCAAAGCGTTTACCCCAAGAGTCTAGGCTATGACCGCCTTCCAGAGAAGGGTTGTATAGTCTGCTAAGTACCAGAGTGTCTATTAGAATGTCTACTGGAATGTGTATTCCCCACACCCTCTCTAGCACTGGCGCATCAAAGCCTATGATGTTGTGGCCTATAACGCCTTCACAGTTGAGCAGCACAGGCTCTAGGGTGTAAGAGTTGTAATGCTCTAGCACCTCGCCAGTGTCAACGTCCTGAGTAACCACTACCCAGATGTTGTCGTGACTGGTATTTGTTTCTATGTCCAACGTAATCAACATAGTATTGCCTCGCTGTGGTGTCTTTGTTGCTGTGTCTGTTGTACGGATTTATGTACGCTAGTTGAGCCTTGCTCTCTTGTGTCTCACTTATCCAACTGCCAATCTTGCTCATATTCTTGACTCTCCATTACTGTGTCTGCTTCTGATCGTAAGTCTTCTCTGTCGATAGTGTCAATGTCGTCAGTGTAAAAGTAGCAATCATTGCACATATCTAAATACTCTCCGCTGATTGCAGATTTCCTAGTGGACTCAAAGTCTGATAAAGCCTTGTTACACGCTATGCATCTCATTATAGACCTTCCTCTTTAATTTCAGTCATTCTACCTGTAGTCTGGTCAAATAGCAACCCACCTGCCTTGCCTGTTGTGCCACAGAAGCGATTCTTTAGCACCCTGACATGGGTTGTGTTTCTCTCTACAGGGTCATCAGCCTGACCGTTCCTCTCTAGCCCTATCACCATATCAGATAGCTGTGCAATGGATGCGGAGCCTCTGAGTTGCGATAGACTGCTCACAGCACCTTCCTCATGGCCTTTACCGTCTGGCCGCTTCAGGTGACTAACCATAAACAATGTTATGCCTGTCTCTTGCACTAGCATTCTCAGCTTGGTGCAGATTTCATCAAGAGCCTTCCTCTCATCACCGTTGCTCTGCGCTGACACAACAATACTCACGTGGTCTAAGAACAGAAACTTTGTGTCTAACGCCTTAGCCATGTAGCGACAACGTGCAATGATGTTATCAACACTGGTGCTACCAAAGTGGTCAAATAGATAGAGTCTGTTAGTTCCCATCGTAGTTTCAAATGCCTCCCAACGCTCCTCCTCCGTACTCTCTACGTCTGGTAGATGCAACGGCTTGTTAGCCGCCAGAGACATCAACGACAGCGCAGTCTTACGTGCATTCTCCTCTAGGAATAGCAGACCAATGTTCTCCTCAGAATGCTTGAGAATATGCCACACTATCTCTCTCACAAACTGAGATTTACCTAGTCCTGAACCTGCTGTTATGGTGACTAGCTCAGCCTCCCTGATGCCATAGGTTAGCTTGTTCAACTCAGCCCAAGGATATTGCACTGCGGCCTTCTCTACTGGCTTGTTAACTTCTTCCCAGAGACTAGCACCGTTGATGATACCGTCAGGTACAAACTTCTCTGCAGCCCAGAATGCGGCAATGAATTCTCTGGTATCGTTGGCCTTCAGGTAGTCGCAAGCGTCTTTATGGCCGTTGGTATGCTTCACAATGGCTGATTTACCACCAAACAACTCTGCAACCTCTCTCGCGGCCTTTGTACCTGCCTCGTCTGCGTCAAAGCATATAACTATCGCATCAAAGCTATCCAGATATTCGTATGCGGCTTTGCAATCTTTCAGCGCACCTCCTGCACCATTCCTGACACTGACGCATGGGTACTTACTGCCTTGCATCTGATATGCGGCTGCGGCATCAAACTCACCCTCACAGATGGTGATGTACTTAGCACCGCCATTGAATAACTGTTGACCGAATAGACCAGTACCTGCCCAGTTACCAACATTGTAGAAGTTTTTGTCGGGCAGTCTGATCTTTGCCGCAATAGGTACATTAGCATCTGACGGATCATGGTAGGCAAAATAGGTGCGATCAGCCTGATCCAGGATTCCATAGGTTTTAGCGGTGGCGGTGGTTAAACCTCTATCGACAATGGCTTGATAGTTACCTGTCGTTAGTGTTCTCTCTACTGCACTGAAGTCTGGTTTAGCCTTTGGTTCAGTAGACACTGGCACAGAAATATTCCAAGTCTCCTCACTAACCTTACTACTGGGCGTGTATTTATGACAACTGTGACAGAATGTACTGCCGTTGTCATTGATCTGTAGCGCATCACTGCCACAGTCTGGGCATGGTTGATGTATTTTACCCACTACAGTACCTCCTCCAGTTCATCAGCATCGACAGAATCAGCTACCCATGAGAAATCCATATTGCGGCTGTTAGTAAATAGTTTAACGCTACCGTCATCGTTAAGTAACTCGTTACCGTCTTCGTCAACTTTGTAAAACTGTATATCCCAAACTTCTGTTGAATATTGTTTGTTCATTATACTATCTCCTCATATACCCTGCCATAGCTAACCAGTACAAAGGGTAGATGCAACAATATCCCTTCAAAGGGCATAGCCTCAGTCTGCTCAGTCTCTCTATTGTACACCCAGACGGCACGACTGTCGGCCATCTCAAGGTACAATCCGCAACCGTTAATTAACTCTACACTCAGCATTCTACCGAATAACATCATCATTCTTCTCCTCTATACGTTCATTGTCAATATCTGCCAATATCTCAGCCTTAGCCTCATCAATCTCCCACTGCTCCATTGGCGGGTACTCATCTGCATCTGGTAAATCAAAACCATATGGCTCATCACCATGCAACCAATCTTCGCAACTGCCATTCCAATTTCTGCCCATTATTGTTTCTCCTCAGTGAATTTACTGAATATCATATCATACTCCGCACTCTCAGCGATGAACTGCACAATCACTGTCGGGTGTAGCTTATAGTGATTAGAAGCCTCTTGCAAGCTAAAAACACCATTGCTAATATCTGCGGCTGCTTTAAAGACTGCTTGTATCTCTGGATCTAGCGTTCCCTCTAACATATATTTCTTAAACATTATAACTTTCTCCTTAGCCATTGTGATGATTTTTCCTGTATCTCAGTCTCAAATACAGGCCATATTGATCGCGTTACTTTCTTACTTATAAAATGTTCATCTGTAACAGTGTCGCCAGTGCCTACCCTACTTCTTATGGTAGTCGGTGACTGTTTAACACGCCTAGCTAGTTCGTGCATTGTATACAACTTACCTCTCACTAGTCTATGGTCTGTTGTTTCATTGCGATAGTACCTAATTTTACGTCCCATCTTTAAAATCTCCTTAATTTATGGTAGAATATATGACTATATAGTTTCTTTAACGCTTTTTAAAGCACTTTAATGTTAATAATTAATAATTACCTCTTAAACATCTATATCAACGCTAGTGTTAACTATATAGTCCAGAATCACCCTCTCTCTAATCGCTGTTAACACTTCAACACCGCATCTATAAGGTAAACTCTGCACTATATCAACAAATTCGTTGATAGCAGCAGTCCTAGTGTCGTTGTCTTCTATATCACTGAAAAATGCAAAGTTACTCTCTCGCATATTGTCTCTCTCTATTGGTTAAAAAATTCCGTAGCATTTGACAACACTCTCTCCAGTAGTTCAACTCTCCCAAGTCTATTTTGTGACCCAAACCAGGTTTTCGGTCACGTTTTAGTCTCTCTGCTGTCTCTCTATTGTCTCTCTATTACGGGTAACAGGTTAAACAAAGTTTAAACACTGGCGACAATAGCAGATAGTGCTATGCTGCACAGTAATGCGCCATAGAACGCCATATAATGCGTTTTAACAGCGTTTAACTGTTTATTGGTGCTAGGGTATAGGCTGCAACTAAACAGCCTTAAACAGGCTTATATTAGCTCGGCATATTACAGGCAAAAAAAACCCTAGCTGTAACACTAGGGTAAAGGATTGCAACACACTAGGGGAAATTAGTTTGTAGGCTCTATTGCGGGATAATCCCGACGCAATCGCGCCCAATGGTCGGCGTTAGGTGATGGTTTATTAACTTTCTCAATTATTACGTCATCATAGCCCTTTGATTCATATTTATTTTTTATAGCCGTTGCAGTGTCTAATGATACATAAAAATCTGTAACTTCCGCACCACCTACCCAAACTGTGTAAAAATTATTCATTGTTTATGCTCCTCTATTAAGTCTGTATATTCGTCTAGTATCTCGCACCAATCGTTAAAACAATCGACACTGATCTTATTCTCGCGCCATAGTTTGTTTAAGTCTGCGTGAACAAGTAAAACTTTCTCTATTTTATGTTCGTAATTCATTGCCTATGCTCCCGCTAATTCATCAATATAAGATTGTGATTTAGTTTCAACATTACCCAACACCCATTTATTGATATGTTTGGTGGTGGTGACGCTGTATTTCCTGTCAGTTTTTACATACTGGCCAGACGGTAGCAATGCCGCTACTGGTGTCGAATAGCTAAACAGTACAATAACGCCGCTAGTGTTTACCAATTCTGTCATGTTTGAACCTACGTTGTTAATTTTCATTATATAACCCTCTCTAAAAGGCTTGAATAATTATACCACCGTCAAATTCGATGACAGTAGTGTAGTCGCGTAAGTCTTCAATATTCTCTATATTGGTGTTGCTATAATTGTCGTAAATCTCTGAGAAATCACTGTACTCTGTAAACTCGCAACATAAACCTATAACGTCCAACTCATAAGGCGTGCCAGTATCTGCTGATAATTCATCTAACCAATCAAACAATGCGCCTAAACCTTCATAGCTAAACTGATCTGCGCGGTTATAGTCTGCAAAGGCGCGTCTAAAATCATATATATCTATACTTTTATAAATCATTGCGGATTTCTCTGGTTTATTAAAACGCTGTGCTATGTATTCATCGCGTTCTGTGCCTGTCAATTCTACTGTGTAGTGTGTGTCATTGCATTAACTCCCTAGTTAATTATTGTCGATAGTGGATTGTTGATCATAAAGAAAACGCCAGTAAACAGCAAATAATTCAAGGCTGCTATGGTAGACCACCCAATTGCAGAGACTATAAAGTCTAGTCTAGCTTGGCGTTTTTGTTTGCGTATCATTGCGCTGTTCATTTAGTCACCCCATTTTAAAGATAAATCAATTAACTCTCTAGCGTGCTCTGCTATGTCATCAACTAGACTACTAGGAAGTTTGTGATGGTTTTCAAATATCCAGACTATGTCGTGAATATCCGCGCATCCGTTGTCGTTGTTTAGGTATAACTCCATAAACTCGCTAACAAATGCTACGTATAAATCTGTTTCAATATTCATTTTGTCACCTCTCTAACAGTGTTATCTTACTAATTCATCATAATTTTCTATTGCGTCATCAATGCTCTCGAATTCATTAAATATATCGCAATAGTCCGATACAGCATAGCCTATATTATTAGTATGTACATCAATATAGGCAAATAGTGTTAGAGTTTGCGAACCATCCTTAGCAGATGCATCAAAGGATGGGCATTCATCGTTAATCCATGACACGTCATCAAAACCATATTGTATCAGTTTTAAAGCGTCAGACTCAGGTATCAACGTTTTAATATGCATATGGACTTTGTTACCCTTTGTTAACTCTGTCAGTGTTTTTAATGTCGCCATTGTTATCACCTATGTGTTGTTGTAGTTAATTTATGCGATAGAACTGCCTAGACAATGCTACCTGATAAACTAGCTAGTTATTATTTTTGCGACAATGCCAGTCTATAATCTAAGTCTGCTATGTCTAGCTTCCGTTGCGCCTTATCCACATTTAACCTACAAATATCTGCTTCGAGTTTATCCTTTTTAACTTCGATGGTATCATTTGGATCGGTAAATTCGTTAGTAAATGGTAGACGACAGTCTAGTCTTAACTGCGCTTCCAATAACGCATATTCTGCTATTACCTGCTCATACCTATAAAAGTCTAGATCGCTTAAATCTTCTTTCGCTCTGCGCTGTTCTTTGATATCAGACTGTTTAGTCATTACTGCGCTTTTTAGCAGTTCGATAGTGTTGCGGTCTTTTAAGTTTATTTTGTTTGTCATATCTGTATTTCCTATTTAGTAGTGTGTTGTTTGTTGTGGTATTACTTAGTCAATAGTGTTTCGGATTAGTTCAATCTTATTTTAATTATTTTAAATTAATTTTATAGCTACTATTTATTAACGCGCCCACGTGCGAATACTACATAGCTATTACATAGTCAACAACATAGTGTGACCGCATTGGCTTGGTTGGTCATGGTAGGCTATATAGTACCAACTAACACACTCTCACTTAACTGTACAGAATCTTCAGTGACCAACATAGCCTACACAGTCACACTAAAGTCTTGACAATCTGTGCAGCCTGTGCCAGGTCGCTAGCGTGACCAACAGAGACTATTTAGTCACTTTCTAGGCTTGACAATCGCTGTAGTCTGTGCTAAACAGGGGCGGGGGAGGGGGCGTAGCTGCGGAGATTGTTACTGTACCCTAACAGATACAAAAAAGAGGTAAATTAGACTAAATAGCAACACAGTCATAACAAATAGTTATATAGTCTAAGTAGTTGATAACTAAGGGTAATAAAGGCCACTGCGGAGACGCTGTTACGGCTGAGAATCCGCCTATAAAGGAACTAAGTAGGGGCTATAAAGGAACTACATAGAAGCTACACAGCAGTTAATTAACCAATAATAGTAAATAATGCTTGACTTCTGTTAAAAAGTATGCTATAATAGCTATATAGTTCATTAAAGAGTGTTTAAGTTGTTAAAGTAATATAGCTTTAAAGCAATAAAGCGTTAGAGTTTTAAAGCATTAGAGACGTTAAAGAGGAATTTAAGATCAAATAATTATTATTCTTAGCCTTACAACGTCTTTAATGCTTTAAAGCGTTAAAGCAACAGAGCGTTAAAGTCTACATAGTCTACATAGTATCTCAATAGAGGCAATTCTGTGACTGAAAGAAAGATAGGAAGACCTAAGAAGGCGAAGGTTCAGAGTGTTACCAAGGGGCAACGCAGAGGCGTTGGTAGACCTAAAGGTGATGCCGCCATCATCAACGAATACAAGGCCAGGATGTTAGCATCGCCTAAGAGTAAGAAGGTGTTAGATTCTATACTCAATGCCGCCTTAGATGATGACCATAAGAATCAAGCAGCAGCTTGGAAGCTGTGCATGGATAGATTGTTACCCGTTAGCTATTTCGAAAAAGACAAAGCTAGTGGCGGTAAGAGTGCTATTAATATTTCCATTACTGGTGTCGGTGGCGAGACTACCGTCATAAGCGGTAATGAAGAACCCATAGAAGGGGAGTACACAGATGTATAATATCAATGAAGACCTTGATTATTTCACTAGAGAAGAGTTTGCCTGTCAGTACACAGGAGAGAACGAGATTAGTGATAGATTGTTATTGAAGTTAGATTTGTTACGTGCAAGGTGTGGATTCCCCTTTGTTATCACCAGTGGTTATCGTTCAGAAGACCACCCCATTGAAGCAAAGAAGGAGAAAGCAGGAACTCATGCCCAAGGTATTGCAGCGGACATTAAAGTCAGAGACGGTGTGCAGCGGTTTAAGATTGTTGAGGAGGCTATCAAGATGGGCTTTTCAGGAATTGGAGTTGCTCGTGACTTTGTGCATGTTGACATCCGCTGTCTGGACGGTAATGAGTCTCCTGTAATGTGGACGTACTAGCTTGACTGATTTAAAGGTTGAGCTACTGCCGTGGCAACAAGAGGTCTATAGTGACCCTACACGGTTTAAGGTTATTGCCGCAGGTAGACGTACAGGAAAGAGTAGGTTAGCTGCTTGGTCGCTGATACTGAACTGCTTGTCAGCCAAGAAAGGTCAGGTGTTCTACGTTGCCCCTACACAGGGACAGGCTAGGGACATCATGTGGCAGATGCTACTGGAGCTAGGGCATAGTGTCATAGCCTCTAGCCATGTCAACAACCTACAGATTAAGTTTATCAACGGTGCGTTGCTGACGCTGAAGGGTGCTGATAGACCAGAGACTATGCGTGGTGTTAGTCTAAAGTTCTTGGTTATGGATGAGTACGCTGACATGAAGCCAGAGGTGTGGGAGCAAATCCTACGCCCTGCTCTTGCGGATCAGAAGGGTGATGCGATGTTCATTGGTACGCCAATGGGACGTAATCACTTCTACGAACTATATACATACGCTTGTGTGTCTGAAGACCCTTCATTTAAAGGTTATCACTACACGAGCTTTGACAACCCGTTGCTAGACCCGAAAGAGATTGAAGCTGCTGAGAAGAGTATGTCAGCCTTCTCCTTCCGACAGGAGTTCATGGCAAGTTTTGAGGCTCATGGTAGTGAACTCTTTAAAGAAGAGGATGTTAAGTTTTGTGAGGAAGAGCCTGTTGACGGTGATTATTATATCGCTGTCGATTTGGCAGGATTTGCAGACGTACAGAAAGTCACAACCAAAACAAAGAGGCTTGACCAAACAAGCATTGCGGTTGTTAAATGTGGTACTTCTGGTTGGTGGGTTAGCAATATCATCCACGGGCGGTGGGGCGTTGAAGAGACAGCTAGACGTATCTTCCAAGCGGTACGAGATTATCAACCTGTTGCCGTCGGTATTGAAAAGGGAGCGTTAAAGAACGCTGTGTACCCTTACCTCAACGATGAGATGAAGAAGAACCAACGATTCTTCCGTATAGAGGAACTCACCCACGGTAACAAGAAGAAGACAGATAGAATCGTGTGGGCGTTACAAGGACGCTTTGAACACGGCAACATAACATTAAACAAGGGTAAGTGGAATACTCAGTTCCTAGACGAGTTGTTTCAGTTCCCTAATCCACTAGTCCATGATGACTTGATAGACTCACTAGCATACATAGACCAGTTAGCCAAAGTTAGTTATGCTTATGACTACGAGGATGAGGACTACGAATTTTTAGATAAATACGCAGGGTATTAACTATGGAACTAGAAGGCGCAGATAACTTTACTCTGGAGCAAGACCTAGAAGGTTGGGTCATAGAGAAGTGTGACAGTTGGCGTGATCACTACGAAGCTAACTACTCACAACGATTTGATGAATACTACCGCCTATGGCGTGGTCAGTGGTCAGCACAGGATCAGACCCGTCAGTCAGAGCGATCTAAGATTATATCCCCTGCACTACAGCAAGCAGTAGAGTCCTCAGTTGCAGAACTAGAGGAAGCTACCTTTGGTCGTGGTAAGTGGTTTGACATTAAAGATGATGTCAGAGATCAGAACCCTGCCGACATTGCAGCCCTACGTGGCTACCTAGAGGAAGACTTTGCTAAGAACAAGGTTAGGAAGAGTGTTGCAGAGTGCTTGATTAATGCGGCAGTTTTTGGTACAGGTATTGCGGAAGTTGTATTAGAAGAAGAAAAAGAGATGGCTCCCGCTACACAGCCTGTGATGGGTGGTGAGCTACAGGCGGTAGGTGTTAGCATCAAAGACCGTACTTGTGTTAAGCTACGCCCTGTTATGCCACAGAACTTCCTGATTGACCCAGTAGCCACAGACATTAACTCTGCACTGGGCTGTGCTGTAGATGAGTTTGTATCTAGCCACTTGGTTGAACAGCTACAGGAAAGCGGTGTATACCGTGATGAACACCTGTCAATAGCCTCTAGTGACTTTGACCTAGAGCCTGACCAAGACCTTACTACCTTTGCAGAGGATAAGGTTAGACTGACCAAATACTACGGCTTAGTCCCTACGCACCTGCTTAAAGAAGCAATGGCAGACCCTGATGCTGAAGATGAAGAGGTTGTAGAGTTTAGCGAGGAAGAGGAAGAAAGCTACTACACTGAGGCAATGGTTGTTATTGCTAACGGTGGTATTCTACTCAAGGCTGAGAAGAACCCTTACATGATGCAGGATCGTCCTGTTGTCGCATTCCCTTGGGATGTCGTTCCTAGCCGCTTCTGGGGCAGAGGAGTATGTGAGAAAGGGTATAACAGTCAGAAGGCGTTAGACGCAGAACTACGCGCTAGAATTGATGCTCTTGCCCTAACCATCCACCCAATGATGGCTATGGACGCATCACGTATGCCTAGAGGTGCAAAGCCTAGCATACAGCCGGGGAAAACTATTCTAACCAACGGCAACCCTGCTGAGGTTCTACAGCCATTTAACTTTGGTAACGTAAGCCAGATTACCTTTGCACAGGCACAGTCTCTACAGACTATGGTGCAGACTGCTACAGGTGCTATTGACTCAGCAGGTATTGCAGGGTCTATCAACGGAGAGGCTACAGCAGCAGGTGTCTCTATGTCGCTAGGTGCTATCATCAAGCGTCACAAGCGTACACTAATTAACTTCCAAGACTCCTTCCTGATTCCGTTTGTACAGAAGGCGGCATGGCGTTACATGCAGTTTGAGCCTGAGCTATACCCAGTAGCTGACTACAAGTTCCACACCTCTAGCTCACTAGGTATCATTGCCCGTGAGTATGAAGTAACACAGCTTGTGCAGTTGCTACAAACCATGTCACCAGATACGCCTATGTATCCTAAGTTGGTTATGTCCATCATTGACAACATGAACCTGTCTAACCGTGAAGAACTAATCGCTACGCTTGAGCAAGCCAATCAGCCTAACCCAGAAGCACAGCAAATGGCACAAGCAGCACAGCAAGCTCAGTTGGCATTTCAACAGTCACAGACTAATGCACTCAACGGACAGGCGCAAGAGTCTGCTGCTAGAGCGCAGAAGTTGGCTGTCGAGGCAGGGGCTATACCACAGGAGCTTGAGATTGACCGTATCAAAGCGGCCACTACTAACCTCAAAGCAGGTGACGCAGATGACAAAGAGTTTGAGAAGCGTCTAAAGATTTCAGAGCAGTTACTGAAAGAAAGAGAAGTAGCAGTAAAAGAGGGTAATGTTGCTAATCAAGCAGCTCCTCAACCAACACAAGGACTACAGTAATGGTAAGCACAAGAGATTTAGAGAACGTAGTAGCTCAAGTAAATGTAAAGTTTGAGGAACTATTTAAGAAGATTGTACAGCTTGAGAAACAATTAGCTGAGAATACAGGAGCAAAGAATGTCAGTAACAAAAGTTCCAAGACTAGCTAGAGCAGGTGTAAGTGGTTATAACAAGCCCAAGCGTACCCCTAGCCACCCAAAGAAAAGCCATGTTGTTGTGGCGAAGGAAGGTGACAAAATCAAGACGATTAGGTTTGGAGAACAGGGAGCAAGCACAGCAGGTAAACCCAAGGCGGGTGAATCTGCTCGTATGAAGGCAAAGCGTAAGTCCTTCAAAGCTCGACACGGTAAGAACATAGCTAAAGGTAAGATGTCTGCGGCATACTGGGCAGATAAAACTAAGTGGTAATTACAGGAGGCTATTATGCCATACGGTACAGGTACATACAGCAGTAAACCTAAGAAAAAGAAGAAGCCAGTTAAAAGGTAAGTAGTATGCCAACTAAAAAGTCTACAGTGAATAAAGCAGGTAACTACACTAAGCCTACCATGCGGAAGAACTTGTTTAATAAAATCAAAGCAGGTACTAAGGGTGGTAAGGCAGGTCAATGGTCTGCTAGGAAAGCTCAGATGTTAGCCAAGGAGTACAAGGCAAAAGGTGGAGGCTACAAATGAAAGGTGTAAATCACTACAAGAAAGATGGTACTGTTCACAAAGGCGGTACACACAAAATGCCTGATGGTTCTTTGCACTCAGGTAAGTCTCACGGCAAAACCAGTGAAAAGTTATTCCACTATGGTGCTTTGTCGGATAAGGCTAAAATGAAAGCGAGGAAGTCATGGCGCTAAAGGAATCACAGAAGTCGTTAAAGAAGTGGACTAAGCAGAAGTGGCGTACACCTAGCGGTAAGCCTAGTGGTAAGACAGGCGAAGTCTACGCACCCTCCAAGACTATTAGTAAGTTAAAGTCTACCGCAGCAGGTAAGAAGAAGTTAGCGGCTGCTAACAAGAAGAAAAGAGAAGCCACTGCCAAGGGTAAGCAACACGCTAAACATGGCCTACATAAGGGTAAGAAACGATGAAGGGTCAGACCCATGGTGGCAAAGGTAGCGCCCAGAGAAAGACAGACCAAAAGAAGTTTGCTAGCAACTGGGACGCTATATACAACAAAACTGCACAGAAGTCAAGTAAAAATAAGAAATAATGCTTGACTTTCTTATGCTTTTATGTTATAATAACAGGGTACACTAACATTAACTCAACTGTCCTAATTGGAGAAACAGTATGATTGACCCTAAGCTAGAACTATATTACCGCAACATGAGAGATATGTTTCGTTCAGAAGGTTGGAAACAACTGCTAGAAGACCTGAACTCTAATGCGGTATTGATTAACTCAGTAGAATTAACTAAAGATGTGGAAGACCTACACTTTCGTAAAGGCCAACTTTCAATCATAGCTAATCTACTTAATCTTGAAGCACAGCTTGATACGGCTGAACAGCAACAGATAGAAGACGCACAACAAGAAGATACAGAGTAATGCGTATCCTGGTTGACTTTAAGTGTGATGACGGTCACATCAACGAAAGACTAGTTGATTCTGAATGTACTCACATACCGTGTTTAGACTGTGACAAGATAGCAGAAAGAATTGTAAGTCCTGTGCGTTCCAAGTTAGACCCTCTGTCTGGTGATTTTTTAGGTGCAACTAGACAGTGGGAGAGGAATAGAGCGCAGAAGCTACAGCAAGAGCGTAAGGCTAACTCCTAACCGAATCCTTACATAATACACCTCCATAATGAGAAATCACGGAGTTTAATAATGGCAACACTAATAGACGAGCGTCCAGTAGAAGAAGAACTAGACAACAACGAAGAAGTAGTAGATCAAGTAACTGAGGAACCTCAAGTAGAGGCAACTCCTCAAGAACAACAGGAAGAAATCCCTGACAAGTACAAAGGAAAGTCAACGGCTGAGATTGTACGGATGCATCAGGAGGCTGAGAAGTTATTAGGCCGACAGAGCAGTGAAGTAGGGGAACTACGGAAAGTTGTTGACGACTACATACAGACACAACTCGACACGACAACACAAGCACCACAAGAAGCTGAAGAAGATATAGACTTTTTCTCTGATCCCGACAAGGCAGTCGAGAGAGCGATTAAGAATCATCCTTCAATCAAAGCTGCTGAAGCACAAACACAGCAGTACAAGCAACAGACAGCGCAGACTCAATTGCTACAACGTCATCCTGACATGCAAGAGATTCTGCAAGATGGTAAGTTTGTTGATTGGATTAAAGGATCAAAGATTCGTACTCAACTCTTTGCACAAGCGGATACGCAGTATGACTATGAAGCCGCTGATGAGCTTTTCAGTTTATGGAAGGAACGTCAACAAGCTGTTGGTCAGACTGTAGCACAGGAGAAAGCGAGCAGGAAAGAAGCTGTTAAGACTGCCTCAACAGGCGGTGCAAAGGGAAGTGGTGAGACAGCATCTCGCAAAGTTTATAGACGCTCAGACATTATTAAACTAATGCAGGATGATCCTGATAGGTATTTGTCTTTGTCTGATGAAATCATGCAAGCATATGCTGAAGGGAGAGTCCGAAACTAATTTCATTATAGGACTATTATTATGACTGATTCAGTATATCCCGCAATGGGCGGTGCAGTAGACAACACATCTGCTGCTAAATTTATTCCAGAAATCTGGAGTGACGAAGTAATTGCTGCATACAAGAGCAATCTTGTTCTAGCTAACCTCGTTAAAAAAATGAGCATGACTGGTAAGAAAGGCGACACCATCCATGTTCCTAAGCCAACTCGCGGTGCGGCTCACGCCAAAGCCGAAGGTGTTGCAGTTACTATTCAGAACGCTGTTGAGTCTGAAGTGCTAATCAACATCAACAAGCACTTTGAGTTCTCACGTTTGATTGAAGACATCACCGAAGTACAGGCTCTCGCTTCTTTGCGTCAGTTCTACACTGGTGACGCAGGTTACGGCCTAGCCAAGCAAGTAGACGATGATCTGTTTACTCTTGGTAAGTCTTTCGGTGACGGTGACGGTTCTTCTTGGGTACACAGTGCTGCATTCCAGATCACTTCTGGTGGCGCTTTGGAAGCCTACGATGCTGACGGCACTGCTGACGTTAACGCTTTTACTGACGTCGCTTTCCGCGCATTGATTCAGAAGATGGATGACGCAGACGTTACTATGGACGGACGTAGCTTTA
>BCSF01000510.1_pt1 | contig 14873 bp, 13 predicted proteins | sample 1016431 | NCBI WGS metagenome assembly BCSF01 (sample SAMD00045685;SAMD00045686;SAMD00045687;SAMD00045688;SAMD00045689;SAMD00045690;SAMD00045691;SAMD00045692;SAMD00045684;SAMD00045690;SAMD00045691;SAMD00045692;SAMD00045684;SAMD00045685;SAMD00045686;SAMD00045687;SAMD00045688;SAMD00045689, study...
ATGCAGTAGCGTATAATACTACTTCAGTTCCAATTCCGTGCTGAATACCAGCAGTAAATCTCATTACGACTCTTACGTTTTGAGAACCGTCTAAGTCAGCCATATCAATTACTTTTACTTCGTTTTGGTCAGAAAGTAATCCTGTACCGAAGAATAAGTTTGATTTTTGAGCTGCTACAGCGTCATTGTCAGATAAACCAGGAGCGTGAACTACTTGGATACCATCAAATGATAGACCTGATCCCATATTGTACCATTGAGTACCTTGATCGTTAGTACCTGCAGCACCAAGACCAGAAGCACCAAATCCACCTAATGCTCTAATGTAGTTTCTGTACATATTACCTGGAAGGTAGATAGTCATATCTTCTGAACCATATACAGCAGATGGAATTGCGTCAGCAATTTTACCAAGCTCTGTGATAATGTTAGATGCAGTAGATGCAGTACCTGTTACGTCAACTACGTCTGAATCAGCACCTAAAGTAGTGATGAATCCGTCAAACTGACCTGCAGTCGCGTTAGTACCTGTCCAGATGTTAGTCTCAATTCTTTGAGCTACTTTATCTGCTACGTGAGCGATTAAGAAGTCAGAGAAAGATGGAGGTAAGTTGTCAAATGCAGAGAATCCCATTTGAGCTGCTTCCCAGTCAGATCTAAAATCCTTTTTACATAACTCTAAGTTCACTTGGAACTCTTCTGGAGTTAAGATTCTTTCAGTAAGAGTAAGTGTTGATGTATCAGTAAAATCACAAGTTGCGTCTTTTACGATGTCATCAGTTGCCACTTTTTTCATTACTTGCTTATATTTAACGTTAGGTACTGTTGTAATATTCCCCTCCGCTAAAGTTTTACCTGATAATAAAGCAGCAGAAATATACTTCCCTGCAAATTCACCAGCGTAAGTAGTAGTTATTGAAGTTGTTGTTGCCATTTCAAAAAAATTAATTAATTATTATTTACTTATTGCGTTTAATACTCTATTGTAAGTAGTGTTTCTATTTGAATTAGGAGCAAACCTAACACCAATATTGTTACTTACTTCGTTTTCTGGTGAATGATTTATTGCTTCAGCAGGTTCGTCAGCAGATAGTTCTTGTGGAACTTCTTCTTTAGCTTCTTCTTTAGCTTCAATCATCCCTCTTAGTTTCTCTACCATAGCTTTGATCTCAACGACCTCATCTTTAGTAGCATACTCTACAGCAGGAGCATCTTCTACGATGTCTTCTTCGTAGTTATCCTCTTGTAGTTCTTCAGCACCTTCTTCTGCAGAGTAAGACACTTCTTTTACATCTGCCGCAGGAGCTTCTTCCTTAATCTCCTCTTTAGCTTCTTCTTTTTTAGCTTTAGGAGCTTCTTCTTTTAACTCAACGTCAGGAGTTGTTTCCTCTTCCTTTTCAGATGAAGATAAAAGAACATCTTTGATTTTAGTTACAATTTCACTTGCTTTCATAAGATTCTTATTTATAGTAATTACCGATTAAATTTATTTTGTTGTATTTTTAAACTTTTCCAACTCCTTGAGCTTCAAGTGTACCGTCACAACATTTCCTTGAATAAGTCCTTCCATCAGGACAAAGACATCCTCTTGAAGAGCTTTTAGGGGATGATTTACTTACTGTAGCGTTTTTTCTTCTTTTCATCTTTTTATTGGAACACAATTAGGTACTTTTCTACCATCTTTATCTTTCATACCTATTTGCTCATATCCGTCTTGGCAAGGAGCTTTTAGATTGTGTTCCTCACAGGGCATATACCAAGTATCACCTTCGTAATCGTGAGTATGATAACCTGAACATCCAATATCCTCTGCAGCTCTTTCTGCTTCTTCAATAGTTGTATAAGCAGCTCTACCATCAATAATAGTTGATGCTGCTTCTATTGCATCAAGTCCTTTAAGTTTAGATGTTACCCAAGTTAACATTGATTTACCACCCCATAATAAATACGATATAGTTCCACAAGCTTCATTGTTACCCTCTTGATAATATGCAGAAGCTCTTGATAAATATGAGTATATGCGTTTAAGAGTAGGTAGAGTAAAGTTTTCTCCTGCTTCCAGTTGTCTTGCTCTAACTTTACCAACTTGTGTTGCACATTTATTATTTACAGCTTCGTTATATTTAATTCCTCTTTTAGCATTGTTTCTTGCAGATTGTGGATATCCTCCATAAGATTCAAGTTCTACCTCTTCAGATAAACTTGCCAAGACTTCTGCTAATTCAAACTCTGCGTTTAATTCACTTAAACATTCACTACAAGCATTTTCTTCTATGCTTTCTTTTGGTCTTTCCAGTCCATCTGCAAAGTAACCTTCTATAGAAAACCCTTTTACTTCTCCTTCTTTAACTGCTCTCCATACATCATCATTTAATACTTTCATTGATACCATCCAAGTTCCTTTTGGTAGATCAAATCCATAAGCAGATGCTTTGTCATTCTTTGGGTCTTCTATAAGCCAAGATTCTACAACAGACATATCTGATAATTCAAATGAATGTTCAAATGTAGAGTTTTGGTGTTTGCTTTTTATAAAGAATAATTCAGATGCTTTCTTAACTGTCTCTTCAGAGAAATATATGTAGTAATCATTGTTATCATCATCAGCACCTTTTCTAAATATCTTCTTGTTAGGAATAAGTGCAGGACCCATAAGTATTCTTTGTTCTGCATCTACTTCAGCAAGTTTAATGTCTTTGTGTTCTTTTAGTGCAATAAAATCTTCTTCTATTGCAGGATTTTCAACGACAGAGATAGCTTCGATACCACTAATCTCACTTTGCTCGTCTATAATAAGTTCTATTATCTTTTCCATATCTAAATAACTATATTAAGTTTATTCTGTTTTATTATCCAATAGATGCTCCTTCAATCGTACTACGTTCAAGTTCCTGTGCAGTAGAAACATCAGATGCTACAACAAATGCTTTTATAGGTTGTTGCTCGGCTTGTGATATTGTTTGAGCAAGTTGACTTGTCTGTGTTGCACCTACTACATTAAATGCAGGAGCTTGTATTTGTGGTGCTGCAACAGGTGTTGATCCAGTTGAAGGTGCTTGTATTCCTTTTCCTCCTGAAGTTAAACTTGTTGCAAGTATTTGTGCTATAGATAATCCTGCACTTAATTTTGTAGCAGCAATTCCTTTTGCTAATAAAGCATTATTTTTAGCTATTTCTATTGTAGCTTTTAATGAACCTACAAAAGGTATAGACGCATATGCTGCTGTAGCCTGCATATTTGCAGCTTGATTTGCGGCTGTTTGAGTTGCTATACTTTGTTGAGCTTTAACTATAACGTCTGCAATGGCAGCACCTTTTTCTACCGCAAGAGCAACTTTAGCAAGAGCAGTTCCTTCTTTAGCTATGGTTGATAAAATACCAGCTACTTGTTGAGCAAAACCAATTCTTTGTGATTGTATTTCTTGTTCTGCTTTTAGTCTATTCTGTTCAATTCTAATTAACTCATTAGCATATCTAATATTTCTCATTAAATCTCTCTCCCTTTCTCTTGCTTCTTTGTCTCTTCGTGCCTGTCTTGCAGCTTCTATTCTTTGATTAAAGTCTTCTTCTATAGCTAATAGCAATTCTTTACCTGCACCATCTATTTCTGCTTGATCTAAAACTAATTGTTTTTCTTGCTGTAATTGCTCGTCTTTGTGAAGCCTGTCATCTATTTTAGCATCTTCTATATATTTATCTCTTAACTTTCTTAATCTTTCAAGTCTTGCTAATTCATCTTTTTCTTCTTTATTTCCAAAAGCTTCATTTAATAAATCTTCATCCTCTAAAGTTTTTAATAATTCACTGATTCTATTTTGTCTTTTTTCAACATTAGTTTTATATTCTTCATTAATGTCTTTAATCCTCATTTCCTTGCCTAAATCAAAGTATTCTTCTCTTGATAATTTATCAATTCCTGAGATTTTATCTATTTCTCTAAATATAGGACTTATCTTTCTACCATAAAACTCTAAATTATCTGCTACGGTTTGATACCATTTCCTTTCTCCAACATTTGCTAAATCTTCTTCTTTTTTTATTTCTGCATTTATTTCTTCTTGATATATTTTTTGTAATTCTAATTGAATAGCTTGTGCTTTAGCAAGAGCTTTTAGTGAGTCAACTTTTTGCTCTATTTGCAATCGTGAAGCTTCAGTTAACTTACCTTCTTCGTCTAATTGTATATTTAAATCTTTATAATTTTCATTTAACTGTTCTACAGTGAGAGCCATTTCTTCTTCAGAAATATTACCTCTTTCAACAACTTTTAAGAAAGTAACAAGGTCACTACCTGCTTTACCTATTGCATCAGCCATAGCATTGGCTGAATTTGTTATTTTACCTGCAGCTATTTCATTGGCTTCCATTTCTCTTACAAGTATAGAGAAACCAAGTATCAATCCTAAAGGACCAAATAAAGCTTTGGCTAATTGTTTAAACCCACCTACAAGACCTCCTGATGTAGCAAATAATGTAATCATTAATGTAGATAATTGAGTTATGTTGTTTGCCATAGCTCGCATACCATAATTTGAATCAGAAATAGTTCTTGATAATTCAACAAGAGTAGCTCCTGCTAATCCTGTTTTATCGATCATATTCTGATTTTTCTTGGAGTTGTTCTCCATAATCTCACCTTGTGTGAGAAGGTCAGCATTAAGTTTATTTACAGCAATATTAGCATTAGTAAATCCTTTGGTAAGATTTTCTATTTTCATCTTACCTTTATCATTAACTTCTATAGTATATACTATCCTTTTATTATCCGCCATACCATCTACGTTTAATTATGTCTTTTGCTTCTGACCTTGTTAAAGGAGCTTTATACTTTCCTTTAGCAATGTCTATATAAGGATTAACTCCATAAAAATTATCTGTCTTTAATAGTTCTATTATTAGTTTAATCATTATTCGTCTGTTTGATCTGCTGTTATTAATGCGTTGTCTGCATATATGTCTGTTGCATCTACTGTTAAGTTACCTGGTGTTGGTGTTGGAGTAGGTGCTACTGAACATAATGAATTGTAAGTCAAGTTATCTTGACCACCCATATATCCGTGATGATAACACTCATAACTAATAGTTCCAAAGTCACCATTTACTGTTACTGTTACATCTCCATAATAATAAGTATAAGTATTTCCATCAGCTCCTGTTTTACTTCCACCAGAAGAAGTACCTGTATAACTTATTAATGTTTCTTTTCCATTATTTAAGAAAGCAATAGGATGAGCTGAAGGAACATTACTAAATGTGTAAGTACCTGCAGCCATTTGATAAACACCATATTTATTGTCAAATATATATATATAACCTCCTGTTATAGATTCTACTCTAACCTCAAATAAAGAAGGTAAACATAGATAACTAACAGCCGAGTATGTTGAAATAAGTTCTAAATCTGCTTTACCAGTTACTATATCTAAATTTATACTGTTTATATTATATTTTTCTCCTGATACAACAATTGTGTCAGCAAGAGAAAAGTTTGTAATAAAAGCATTTGTTAATATTGCTTTTAATTTAGTAAGCCTATTAAATTTATTAAATATAGATTTTATGTAATTTTCATAATATTCAGAATACAAATTTTCCGTGTAACTTTGTGAATTATTTACATCAGCATTGTATTCGTTTTTTTCTGCTCCAAAGTGATTTGTTTTTGATATAGATGTAGATACAGCATTGCTTGGTATAAAGTAAGTAGGTGTAGGTGTGTGTGCAGCTCTACTGTTATAAACATAAGGTATCGTCTCTCCTGTTACAAGTATAGGGTAAAATAAAAGAGGTTTGCCTATATAAGGATTATATTTTTCCTGTGTTCCTGCTGTAGAATCTTCATTAGATTTTGTTACACTAAATCCAACTTGTATGTCTGACCAATTAGAAGCTGTATTGTCATATAATTTTTCAAACTTCATATGACCAAAAGGAGGTCTAATTTTGTATTCTTTTTCATATCTACTATCACTTTGAACTTCATACTCTTCTCCACCCCAAGTAATATTATTTACTTCTTTATGTTGTTTTGCAAGAAGTGAACCTGTGTCTTCATATTCAAATGTAATTTTTGTATAAGGAAGAGTTTTATTTACCGCACTTTTAGATACATCTATTTTGTTTGTTAAGTCTGTTTCTACAAGTGAAGATGTGTAAAAGTCATCTAATGTTTTTACTACAATTGTTTTTTGTGTAGGAGAGTCATTTCTTACTTCTGCAACCAAATTAAACATTTTAAATATACCTGTAAGAAATTCTAAAACTGTTATATCAGGCATATTTTCGTGTGTGTAAAATACACCTGTTGAGTTTGTTGTTAAATTAGATGCAGTTCTAACAATATCAGATATTTGTAATTCAAATCCTCTATCTACTCTTGCTATTAATGTTAATTCAAAACCAGAATCAAAATTAATGGGAGAACCTGTGTCTGTTATAACTGTAAATGTATATGTACCTTCTTCTAAATCTACCTCTAAATAGTCTGAAGTTCCTGTTTGTACTTGTTGCGTAAATTCTGCATATAAAGAACCATTTCTCTCTATTCTAACATCATATTTAGTTGTGGTATCTGAACTAACAAGACTCAACCTTGCAAGTACACTTTCTACTGCAGGACTATCAATTGTTATTTTTACTTTATCAGCAACAGCACCTGTTCCTATTCCTGATGAATTAATAAACTGTGCTGTAAAAGCTGCACCGTGTCCTGCTGTAATATTAGAAACAACTGTACCTACAGCAAATTTATCTAAAAGAGTAGTTACCTTTCCTTCTTCTTCTCTACTAACTATTTTACCTTCTTTTTGATGTAGCCACATATAAAGATTATAATAATCTAAATTTGTGCTATTAAAAAAATCAGTAGAAAAAGAAATTGTTTCGCCAGTTTCAGATAATAATTTTTCTATAGCTTTTATTATTATATCAATTCTAATAGCAGGTTTTAATTGGTCCCAGCTAACTCCGTTTCTTTTACTATTTAAAGGATAGTTTGCTGCATTATAATATAAATTACCATCATCTAAAGCTCCATAATATACCGTATCACTATCATAATATGACCTTTCTGTATGTGTTATAAGAGGAACAACTAAAGGTTGTGTATGAGTAGTACCTGCTTGGTCTGTTATATTTTTTGATGATGTTAGAAATTCATATACACTATCTGTTCCTGTTGCTTGATAGTTCATATAAAAATCCTTCAAGAAATTTAACTCACTAAGTTTAGTGTTACCTAATCTTTCTTTAAGAAATCTTAAGTTACCATAAAAAGTAACCCTATATGTTGAAGGCTTATTATATTTTAAATCTACTCCTTCAAGCATAATATATCCATCTCTAAATACTCTGCTGTTTATTTCTATTCTTGCTTCTTTAGATATAGATGCGTCAAAACCATCAATAGAAAAATTATAATAATGTTTAAATACTTTATTATTTCTGTCGGTTGCAGGAAGAGTAAAGTTCTTACTAAAGTCAGTAAATATTTTAGCAGGATCTTTAACATCTTTTATAGATGATTGTATATTTATAGAACCATCTTGAAAAACATCAACCTGTTCATTTTCTATGAAAAGTTGTACTATTTGTTTCATTATCTAACAGTATTTATACCATCAAAAGCATAATCAAATTGAACAGTATAATTTACAAGTTTGTCGTTTAGATGAGTTTTATATGTAAAGCTACTATCTTTTACAGCTACAGGTAAAGTATTAGAACCTTCTGTAATCCATATATCTTCAGATTGCATTAACTGTCTAATAGTTTCGTTATACTCATCTTTTAAATATCCTGTGTTTAATGTTATAGATTTTTTACTTGTTACGTCTTGTATAATAGTTGTTGGATCATAAGTATTATAACTAACTGATGATGTTGAAGAGTAAACTGTACTTGTATTAAAGCTGTCTCTTTCTACGCTAAATTCATCTGTCCTTTTCTTGTTAAACCATAAATCTTGTATTGCACCAAACTTATTTACAAATGATATTTTATAATTATCATATTTACTACAGTCTAAATAAACAGGAAATATAGTCTCTCTTGCAGTTGTGTTGTTTATTATAACACCACTTTCTATGTTTAAGTTAGTAGATGTTATCTCTATCTTTGTTGCGTTCACACCGCTTTCTACATATCTTATGTAATCATTAGAATCTTCTGTTGATGGAATATTAGATAGAATGTTAAATCCTTTTGTGTCTGATACAAATTCTGTACCTGCAGCACTTTTACTGTAAAACTTTACCGATGTAACTCCTGTTGGTCCAACGTAAACAGGAAATCTAATTGTAGCATTTTCAGGAATATATAAATATTCGTTTGATATTAATTTAGATGTAGATAAAGAAGAATTAAGTCCATTCTCAAAATATCCATATCCTTTTGTAGCAACACCATAAGCGTTTTCAAATGTTGGATAACTTAAATCACTATAATCATTTCTTTTATCATAAGACCACCAACAAGTTGACTTAATGTTTCCTTTTGTATAGTTGTTAGTAAAAACTAAATCTACATAATCTTGTATAAGTTCAGATAGCTCAAATCTAATTGTGTTATTAGAGTCTGGATTTGTTTTTGTAATACTGTATTGTGGTGCAGATGGTTTATCGTTATATTTTCCTGTCCAACAATACAATTCTAAAGTAGAGCTTGATAATACTGCCATTTTAATCTTTTAGTATATAACTAAAAACACAAATATAGTATTACACCAATTTATAGTGTACAAATAAATTATTAAAATATAAACCTTGATAAGGTTCATTTCTTCCGTGTAAACAAGCTGCAGATTCATAAATTATCATATCTCCAATTTCAGCATATACTTTATGCCATCTACCTTTATGGTCTTGTATATCTAAAGCCCAATCTGCACCAAATTCTTTATGAGAGCATCCACATCTTAAATCTTTATCTACAACAATAATAGATGCAATATGATGAGTTTCTACTCTATCTTTATGTTCAACCAAAGTAGCACCTCTTTTATATGATCGAATACCATATACAAATGTTTTCTCTATGTCGTGATTACAAAAGTCTTTATGTATTTTATACAAACCTTCGTGTATTTCATTCCTAACTTTAGATGAGATGTTTATAATGTGACTTAAACCGCTGCCTTTTATATAATGGTCTTTACCCTCAAAGACTTCATTAACTTCGTTTTGCTTTTTAGAGTTGTATTCTTTTTGTATTATATCCCAAACATCTTTAGGACACTTTACTACTTCAAATCCATTCTCTGTAAGTTTAGGTATTTGATCGTAGCTTGTATATTGCATACACAAATATAGTAAAATCTAACAAACAGTTAAATTAGATACTTGTCCTGGATTTGTTACACCTATTCTAAAACTATATCCATCTTCACTTCTTACAAAATTATTACTTGATGGTGTATATAAACTTGTTAAAGCTTCGTTTAGGTATAAGTAAGTTCCATCTGCTAATGTACCTGAATAAGCAAGTTTAACATCGTATGTTGAAATATTACTACAAGCAGCAGCAGAAGTACTTTCTGTTGAGCTTGATACACGAAACTTATTAATAGTTGGTGTAGGAGTCGGAGTAGGTGTAGGAGATCCAGGACAACCTGACTCACAATCCGTACAAGATTGATAGTGAGCAAAGTTTGCTATGTTTTCACTTGACGCTGTACCTGATGTTCCTTTATCTTTCATACAGACTCCATCATATATACTTGCTGGCCAATTACTTCCTAAATCTGTTGTACTTCCATATTCTTTCAATATATCAAGTTCTGTCTCACAATCTACATATTGTCTGAAATATGCAAGTGTAGGTGTAGGTGTAGGAGTCGGAGTAGGAGGTGTAGGCGGTACAGACGCTTCACATTCCGTACAGTTAGCATATTGCAAATAGTTAGATATATCAATTGCTGCAGGGTCTTGTCCGTTATCTAAAAACTCGTGACATTCATTATTATCTTTTATAGATATAAATGTAGATATTTGTGAATTTGAAGAAACTCCTATTACAGCTCCACCAGGTTCACCACAAGTAATAAATCTTGCATAAAACACAGTAGGTTCTGTTGGAGGTCCTACAACCTCTTCTTCTTCTACAGCATAACCACATTGTGTAAATTCACTGATTTTACCATTATTTGCAGCATCACCTAAAATTCTACCATAGTAGTCTTGTGTTCCTGATGCTGTTGAAACATTATCAAATTTATAATAATTACCACTACCACCAAACAAAGTTTGTCTGCTTGAATCAACATATAAAAACACACCATCGCCTAATGTTAGTGAATTGTCAAAATATAATGTTTGATAACTACTTAAAGCACAAACATTAGCTCCAAGTAAACCTTCATTACTCACATTTGTATCAGATACACTTACACTTCCTGAAGTGTCATCTGGATTAACTGGGTCCTCAACAGAAGGACAAACATTATAATCAGATACTTGTCCGTTGTTAGTTTGACCTATTCTCCCATAATATGAAGGAGAAGCACCTATTCTGTAATATGTACCATCATTAGCTGCAGGTATTGTTAATGCTTGATCAGAATATAAGTAGGTTCCATTACCAAGAGTACCTACATAATAAACCGTTCTTACAGCACTAACAGCACAAGGAGTTACTGTGTCTAAATATCCCTGATTACTAATAAGGACCGTGTTTATAGTTTCACCACCACCCTCAACTGGGTCGGCTATGCTAACAGCTATAGATTTAGTAGGGCTTATATTGTCAAGAGTTAATGTAGCTGTTTCTGTACCTTCAGTTGAAGTATCTTCTACTGTAGTAAATGTTATTGAGTCTGTTGCAGACGTTGTATTACCTTGCATTACAAAAGCACCTGTTAAATTACCAGAAGCTAAATCATTTGCTGATATACCTGTTATTGTATATGGAACTGATTCGTTATTTTGTACACCTGTTGTAGTTAATGTAATTGTAAATTGGTCTCCTTCTATAATAGAAGATTGGTCTCTTGTTAGTGTATATGTTTCATTTCTTGATACAGTTCCTGTTAAAGTTGTAGTTTCTGTAACATTTGCAGACGCAAAAGTTCCGCTTACTGGTTGAGATGGACTTATTGCTAAAGCTACATCTGCTGTAAACCCTGAATTAAGAGAAAGGGTAGTTGTAAAACTATACGCATCACCAGTCTCTCCTGTTTTAACTGTATTATTTAAATCACCACCTATTGTATATCCAGCAGAAGGTCCAGAAATATTATTAACCACAGTTAGTGTTGCTGTATATTGAGCATTAGATGACCAAGAAACAGTTTTACTTGCTGTGAACTCATTACCACATTGATCTGTTGCAGTTACACCGTATGTAACACTTCCGTCAGATGTTTCTGTAAATGTTACTGAAGCAGATGTATTTCCTGCAATAGCTCCTCCTGTCCAAGCGTAGCTTACAGGTGTAAAGTTAGTAGCTACTACGTTTAATGTAATATTAGAATTTGTAGTTCCTGTATCATCTCCTGTTATTGCAATTGATTGTGTATCTGTATCACATCCTTCATTACCTGAAGCTACAACATAATAAGGACTTCTTGAATTTAATTTAACTGTTGCCATTTACTTTAATTTGTGATTCTAAGTCTTTTGTATAACCTTTTTGTATCTCTTCTGTTATTTTTATAGCGGTTGCGTCAATTACATAATCTAAAAATTTTGCACCTGAATAATTATATCTTTTTATAGTTCCTTTTTTACCTATAGCTCTTGCTATATTAAATACCATTTGTTCAAATCCTTTCATACTTCCAAATTGAGAAACTCTTCTGCCATTTCTTTGTGAATAAACTCTTGGTTGTATTCCTTTTGCTTTTGCCCATTTATATAAAGCACTTGTTGGTCCAGATGCAGGTTGTCTTTTCTGTGGTTTTCTACCTTCGTTTACTATTTTAAATGACTTGTCACCATAGATGTTTAGTGTAGCAGATGTTCCGTCTCTAAATACAATAGAATGAACACTGTTGTACAAGTTACCTGTAGCATATAGATCTTGTACTTTTAGTTGTTGCTTTATTTTTTGTTCTAATAAAACACCTAATCTTTCTAATGCTTCTCTTGTATATCTCATTAGCAGAGAGATAATTCATTTGTTGGTACTTGTATATCTACAGACATTCCCCATCCTGCTAATTGATTCTCATATTTATCCATAAATGGTTCTGCAGTTACAGTTGTTATAACTTGAAAGTTATCAGAGAAAGCATCTCCTCTTCTTAAGTTTTGTTGTAAGTCGTTTATGACTTGTAGTTGTGTATTTAATACATCTTGCAAATTATCATTGCCATAGAAATTATCTTCAGTTTGCTTTTCTTTGTTTACATCTACTATGTCTAAACATAATACTTGCAGAGTAGCAGTCATTATTCTATCTGTAAATACTACATTGCCAAATATGATATGAGCAAGTGGATATATAGTTGTCTTGTTTAGATCAACTTCAAGTATGTCACCGAAGGTGACGGTTTTTGTCGTGCCGTTAGCTCTTAATATTGTTTTTAATTTATCTAATACTGTATAAACTTGTCTCATCTTATATTTTGTTTTAACATTTTTCTTTCCAGTTCATTCTTTTCCTTTTCAAACTCTAACCAGGTTAAGCATTGAAATAAGGAAAGTTTTGTAACGTCTTTAAATTTTGTTGGGTCGCCTTGAGCAAGTCCGTAAATTGATTGATACCAACCCCATTTTGCTCCAAAGTTTGCTGAAGCTCCGAGTCCACCTTCAGCTGTTTCTCCAAATAACCCATCATATGCTTCGACAACTCGCTGCCTAAACGGTAAAAAAAAACCGTTGCTCCCAGTGCTACATTAACAGGAGCATCTAACATCACGTCTGCATATTTATCTGACCCCTCATATTCTTCTATTAAGTATAAATCCTTTTTCTCGAATACAACTGGTCTGTATAAAACAGCTAATGCTTTGTGCATTTGTTGCCAGTCTGATATATACTTGTCTAAATCGATAAACTCACCTAAAGATATATCGTCAAGCTTAGGCATAAACCCAAACTTTACTGTTTGTCCATTAGGATCTGTCATCTCAAATGTTCTTTGCAGTGGTGTATCTTCTTTAAACAAATCTGCAATATGTCCTATAATCCCACTAAATTCTGTTAGAGGTAAATTATAAGCTTGTTTCATTGTAATACCACAGAAACATTCCAATAGTTTTAGATTCGCAAAGTCTATTTCTTCCTTTGTAGGTTCTTTGCCTTCCTCAACCTTTACAGTCTTTATATACTTTTGATACTGCTTAAGAGATATTCCAGATAACTCTTTTGGGATGCTTAGGGTGAATGTTTTACTCATATCTATATAACCATCAATTAGTTTATTGTAATATAATACTAATGTACAACAAAATTAAAAAACACAGTTAAATAGATATATGGTTATTTATTAAGACAATATTTTATATCTTTAAGACTATATTTATAAAGACTCACCAGAATTGTATTTAATCGATAAATAATCGTTTTTCATATTTGTTTAGTTTAAGCCCACGTAAACATCCTTACTGGGCTTTTTTTTGATATGTGGTTGAATTTATGGAAGTGGATAACTCAAGACCACCAAAGTTCATTTTGCGTTAATTTTTCTTAACACAGCTACTAAAGAATAATTAATTCAATTTTGCGTTTATTATCTAAGTTCAGTTATTGAGTTTAATGTAAAAGATACTTTACTTTGATAGTAGTAGAAAAAAGAAAGATTTTTTACCTAACAAAAAAAACTACCTGTCATTAACAGATAGTTATAAAATAATTGGAATAAAAAAAACCTGCCGTTTAAAGCAGGTTTCTAAACATAATTAACCTAAGTATTAACCTATGAAAAAAGGTGTTTTAAATGCTGTTTAAATGCTGTTTATGAGGCTATATCATCTCTGTATAATTCCTCTAATTCATCTTCATACATTTTATCTGTTATATCAATGTTAATTGTTTGATCATACTTACATTTAAATAATTTTGCTGAAGTATATCCACCTCTAACATCAGCCCCATTATGTATCTGTATAAGTACATAACAATTACTATCAATAGATAAAAATTGGTATTGAATATCCTGTGATAAATCACTATCCCAATTAAAAGAATTATAGATTTCTGTGTCTGTGTTTACTCCATAATAGTATCTTAAATGTTTATATGCTTTGTAACATACCCCCCATAAATCTGAATCCCATTTATCAGGATTTTTATTTATATTGTTAAATTCTTGGCAAATAGAATCTAATTCCAAACCATCAGTTAAGTAATGAAATAAACTAATTGTTCTGTAATAATAATCGTCATCTTTTTCAATGGTTTCAATTTCATCATTAATAAAATCTTCCATTGATCTTTTTTGATTCTTTTGCCAATGTCTATTGTCTTCACCACCAGAATCGCACATATGAGTGCCTGTTGATTCTGTTAGCATATTATATACCAATGTATTTATATCCATTGATAATGACTCTAATTTTTTTATTAATTCTTTTTGTTTTTCTGTAATGTTTTTAGTTTTCATAATGTTATTTGTTTTAGTTTATAATGTTATAAAGTGAAAAAAGAAATAAAAGAAACTGAAAGCAATAAATATATAAAATACTTTGTCATATTGTTTTCTCATTAATTTGATATAAAAAGGTGTCTTTAATTCTTTTATTTCATACTCTAATGAATTAATAATTGTTTTTTGATCTTGAATAGTTTTTGCAAGATCTGAAACTTCCATATAATAATTATGTCTTAAAGATTTTAATTGTTCTTTAATCAAATTGTATTGTAATTCTGTATATGTTTTTTGTTCTTTCATAATTAATAATTTTAATTTGTTTATGATACAAATATAATAATAAT
>BCSF01000512.1_pt1 | contig 14855 bp, 21 predicted proteins | sample 1016431 | NCBI WGS metagenome assembly BCSF01 (sample SAMD00045685;SAMD00045686;SAMD00045687;SAMD00045688;SAMD00045689;SAMD00045690;SAMD00045691;SAMD00045692;SAMD00045684;SAMD00045690;SAMD00045691;SAMD00045692;SAMD00045684;SAMD00045685;SAMD00045686;SAMD00045687;SAMD00045688;SAMD00045689, study...
GATAGAAGCATGATATTGAGTTTAATATAAGGTATATGGCAACACGTAAAGAAGTAGCAGATCACTTGTTCATGACGGTACAAAATGTATCAAAATTGATCAAAAATGGCGTATTTCATACAAAAACGGGTGCAAATCCAATGAATTTAGACCATTCTCGTGAGTCTTACATAGCTTTTTTGCAAAAAAAGGCAAGATATGGCTTAAAAGATGGTTCTGGGGACATAACAGAGGAAAAAACGCGGTTAACTAAGGCACAAGCTGATAAAGCGCAACTAGATGTTGCTGTTTTAGAAGGAAAGCTGATACCGACTGAGCAAGTAGAAGATACTTGGGGTAATTATGTAGCTAATTGTAGAGGTAAGTTGTTAAATATACCTACAAAGTTAGCACATTTAGTACTTGCAAGCGAAAACTTTGCAGAAGTTGAAAAGTTAATCAAAGATAGTATATATGAGGCACTAGAAGAGCTAGCAAATGACCCAATACCAAGAGAATATAGAGAAAATACTCTCGTCGATAAGCAAGACGTGGAATCCGCCTCCTGATTTAACAGTTTCAGAGTGGGCAGATAAGCATAGAGTGCTTTCTGCAGAATCTGCATCAGAAGCAGGTCAATGGCGTACTTCTCGTGCTCCTTATCAAAAAGAAATCATGGATACTATTAATGATCATCGTATTCATACTATTGTTTTTATGAAAAGCGCACAAGTTGGCGCAACAGAGATTCTAAACAATATTGTTGGTTATTTTATAGATCAAGATCCAAGTCCTACATTAGTATTGCAACCTACTCTAGCTATGGCGCAAGCATGGTCAAAAGATAGGCTTGCTAACATGATAAGAGACTGTGATCGCTTACGTTTTAAGGTAAAAGATCCTAGATCAAGAGATAGTGGCAATACTGTTTTATCTAAAAAGTTTCCTGGCGGTAATATTAATATCGTTGGGTCTAATTCTCCTTCTGGACTAGCTTCTCGACCAATAAGGATACTATTATGTGATGAGGTCGATAGATATGAGCTGTCTGCAGGTTCAGAAGGGGATCCTATTAATCTAGCAATGAAAAGAACAACAACCTTTTGGAATCGTAAAGTGTTTATTACATCAACACCGACAATTAAGGGTATTTCTCGTATAGAAACAGCTTTTGAAGAATCTGACAAACGTCATTATCATGTACCTTGCCCACATTGCAATGAATATCAAGTTTTAGATTGGGAAAACATACATTGGGAAAAAGGAAAGCCTGAAACAGCTGAATATGTATGTAAACATTGTGAAACTGCAATAGATGAAACTAAGAAACAATGGATGCTATCAAAAGGTAAATGGATTGCTGAAAATGATACAAAAAAAATAGCAGGTTTTCATATATCAGAGCTTTATTCACCATGGAGAACATGGAAAGAGATGGCAATTGACTTTTATTCTGTAAAAAGTCAACCTGAAATGCTTAAAACATGGGTAAATACTGCTTTAGGAAGATCTTTTGATGATCCTGGTGAAAGTATAGAACATCATGCATTATTAGATAAAAGAGAAAACTACGATTATACAAGTGTTCCAAATAATGTCTTATTACTTACAGCAGGTGTTGACGTACAAAACGATAGATTAGAAGCACAAGTATTAGGCTGGTCCCACAACAATGAGTGTTGGGTTATTGATTATAAGGTTATATTTGGTGATCCTAGTTCAAACCATGTATGGAGAGATTTAGATGAATACATATGCAGAACGTTTAAAAGAGAAGATGATAAAAAACTAAGAATAGTTTGTACATGTATCGACTCTGGTGGTCATCATACTCAACAGGTTTATGCTTTCACTAAAGCTAGAGTACATAGAAAAGTATTTGCTATTAAAGGTCAATCACAATCAAATAAACCTATAGCGGGTAGACCATCTTATATTGGTAGATCACGACATATTCTTTATCCTGTTGGATCAGATACTGCTAAAGAGGTAATATTTACAAGACTTAAAAACGAAGAAACAACAATTCATTTTCCAGGTCATGTTGATGAAGAATACTTTAGACAATTAACATCTGAAAAAAGAGTTATTAAATATGTAAGAGGTGCAAAGAAGTTTCAATGGGTCAAAAAGAATAACAGAAACGAAGCATTAGATACTATGGTTTATGGTTTTGCTGCCTTATATATACTTCAACCTAACTACGATCGTGTAGAAGATTTTATTCAAAATAAAAAACCACAAAGAGAAAAACAAACGAACAAGCATAAATCATTAATGCAGCAAAGACAAGACGGTTGGATTAACAACTGGAAATAATATATATAAAAATATTTACTTTTATATAAAATCGTAGTCTAATGTATTTAGGAGGTGTTGAATGATTAATGATATCAAAGCACTTAATCGCAAGATGGGTGTTAAGAAAAAAATAGCAAAAGAATTTGATAATTATCAGAAACTTGCTTATTTAGAGTTTAGAGCTAAGTTTATACAAGAAGAACTTAATGAACTATTAGATGCAGTTATACAAAAAGATTCTGATGATATTGTAGATGCTTTAATAGATATTATTGTTGTTGCGCTCGGTACTTTAGATGCTTATAACATAAACATTAAAAAAGCATGGAATAGAGTTCATGATGCAAACATGAAGAAAATGGTTGGTCATAATTCTACTAGAAAAAATATTTACAATTTACCAGATTTAGTTAAACCATACGATTGGCAATCACCTCAACATTTTGATAATGTAGGAGAGTTATCTTTTTTACAGGAGGAAGAATGATGGGTTATATTTGCTGGAATAGCTTTTGTGCTAAAACGAAATATAGCTTATCATTCAATCCTTTTATAGGAGAAAAAAATGCAACCTAATGATGTGCTTAGATTATGTGCTGAAATACAAAAGAAAAAATCAGAAGATTATCAGAATCAGAATTCATCTGTAAAGCAAGCTGATTACTATCCTAGAGGTTTATCATCTATCATGGACATGATAAATACTAAAACTCTACGCATGTGGAGCTTATTACAAAACTTAGAACAAGATCCTAAAGCATCATCACTTAATGAATCATTAGAAGATTCTGCAATTGACTTAATAAACTATGCAACCTTTTTTGTTGCTTACTGTAATTACAATATTGATGGTCAAGATAAAAGTAATGATTTATTCAATAGGCCAAAGCAATGAATACACCTGTTAAAACAATAAGACAGATGTTTAAAGATCTTTATAAGATGGGTAATCCTGGACCAACAATAGAGATTATAGCTGCATCATTTAAAGCTGATGAAGAATTTATATTTGGTAAACCTAACAAAGATTATATTGATGCTGAACTAGAATGGTACAGATCATGCAGTACAAATATAAACGATATTATGTATTACATAACACCTAAAGCATGGGAAAAAACAGCTAACAATCATGGTGAAGTAAATTCAAACTACGGTAAACTTATTTATGCAGATAAGTATTACAACCAATACGATAAAGTACAAACAGAGATTAAAAATAATCCTGATACAAGAAGAGCTGTAATGATATATACAAGACCAAGTATATGGAACGAGTTTTACGAAGATGGTAAAAATGATTTCATTTGTACTAACGCAGTCAGTTACAACAGGAGGGGAAATCATCTTGACTGCGTCGTACAGATGAGGTCAAATGATGCTGTTTATGGATACAAAAATGATTATGCGTGGCAAAAATATGTTTTAGAAAAGCTATGCGAAGATATTGGTTATTCTGTCGGTAATATTTATTGGCAAGTGCAAAATTTACACGTTTATGAAAAACATTACCACTTCTTGGAAGAATAGATATATAAATCTTGCAAAAGAAATATCTACTTGGAGTAAAGATCCGTCAACAAAAGTAGGTTGCATTGCTGTAGGTGAGCATGGACAAGTTTTATCTCAAGGATACAACGGTTTTCCTAGAAACTTTCCTGACACAAATGAAAACTATACAGATCGTGAAAAAAAATATAACTATATTATTCATGCAGAAATGAATTGTATTTATCATGCAACATACAACGGAATATCTTTACAAAATTCTACATTTTTTATTTATGGTTTACATGTATGCAGTGAATGTGCAAAAGGTTTATGCCAAGTAGGTGTAAAACATGTTATTGCAAAAGATATAGGTTTTAATAATCAAAGGTGGAAGTCAAGCTGTAATTTAGCAGCAGAAATATTTTTTCAACAAGGAGTAAAGTATGAAAGATTATAATACAACACAATTAAACCCTGATACGGCTTTTGAAAGGCACGTTTATCATAGAGATATGTTTGCACATTATCTTAGATGGACACATGTTCTAAAAAGAGCAAAAATAGGTATGAAAGTCCTTGATTTTGGTTGTGGATCAGGTAGCTTGTTAGAGGTTTTTTATAGAAACAGATTTAAATGTTCTGAGTTTCTAGGTTTAGATATTAGAGAATCAACTATTAACAAAGTTAATGAAAAGTTTGAAAAAGTAGATTGGGCTGATGCAAAAGCATTAGACTTATGTGGAAATATGCCTGAAGAATTAACTCAAACTAAATATGATTTAATTTGTAGTTTTGAAGTTATAGAGCATATTGGTAAACATAACGCTGATGTTTTTTTAGAAAATATATTACAGTTTACACATGAAGATTCTACTGTTTTACTTTCTACACCTAATTATGATCCTAATGTTGGTGCAGCTTCTAATCATATTATCAATGGTGAAGTTTGCGAGTTTGATCACTTTGAGTTACAAGAAATATTAGAAAAATACTTTGTTATAGAAAATAAATACGGAACATTTGCATCTATAAGAGACTATAAACCTCTTATGAATGAATGGCAAAAACAATATTTTGAGTTTGTTTCTGAATATTTTGATACAAATATTTTGTCAAATTTAATGGCACCTATGTTTCCTGCTGAGAGCAGAAACTGTCTTTGGATACTAAAAGTTAAATAAATATAAAAAAAATATGTTATTAAAAGGAGATATATTATGTTATAAATAATGTATAATCAAAAAAATTTATTTTTTTTATGGCAAATTTATTCAATAGCTCTAACTATCCAGAGGTAGAACCATCTCTATTGCAACTTGGAGATTTTTGGTCCTGGAAAAGAACAGACCTTAATAACGATTACTCAAATTCATTATATGTACTAAGTTATGAATTTAACTTAATAGACGGTTCTACACATGCAAACTTTACAATTACAGCATCTGCTTCAGGTGACGATTATGTTGTTGAAGTAGCATCAGCTACTACAGCTGCATATACTAAAGGTAATTATAATTGGGTTAGCTATATAACAAGAAGCTCTGACTCTGCAAGAATTAAAATAGGAGAGGGTTTTACAGAGATTGAAGATAATTTTGCTACAACATCAACAAGCGTAAGATCACATGCAAAAAAAGTATTAGATGCCATAGAAGCTGTTATAGAAAACAGAGCTAGCATGGATCAATCATCTATGAGTATCGCTGGTAGATCTTTATCAAGATTAAGCATAGATGAATTAATGACTTTTAGAGATAGATATAGAGCTGAGTATCTAAAAGAAGTCAAGAGAGCTAGAATTAAAAATAAAAAGCCTTCCGGAAACATAATCGGAGTTAAATTTTAATGGCATGGTATGACGGATTAATAGGAAATAGAAAAAAGAAGTCTGCTCCAAGAATACGTAAGTATGTAGGAGCTAATACAGGCAGATTATTTTCTGACTTTTTTAGTTCTACAACATCTGCTGACGCAGAAATTAAAGAACAATTAAGAGTTTTAAGAGATAGATCAAGAGATCTTGCGAGAAACGATAGTTATGTTGCAAGATATTTAAACTTAATGGTTAGCAATGTTATAGGTTCTAACGGAATAAGATTAAGTTGCAAAGGTAGAAACACCGATGACTCTTTAGATGTTATAGGTAATAGAACTATAGAATCAGCTTGGAAAAACTGGACTAAATACGGTAATTGCACATTAAATGGCAAAATGTCATTTATTGATTGTCAAAGATTATTTATTGAGGCTTTATGTAGAGATGGTGAAGTTCTTATTAGACATATAAGAACAAACAAATCACCTTTTGGATACAAGATACAGTTCTTAGAAGCCGATCATTTAGATGAAACAAAAAATGATTACAATAAATCAAATGGAAATAAGATCAAAATGGGTGTTGAAGTTGATGAGAATGATCAACCTGTAGCATACCATTTATTTAAAAACCATCCACACGATAACACATACAGAAGTCCAGTTGAGCATATAAGAGTTCCTGCTGAACAAATTATACATGCTTATTTACCAACAAGACCAGAGCAAACAAGAGGAGTACCATTAACAGCTGCTGCTATGGGCAACATTAAACAATATTCAGCGTATTTAGAAGCTGAAATTGTAGCTGCTCGTGTTTCTGCATCAAAGATGGGATTCTTTGTTAGCCCAGATGGAGACGGTTATGCTGGCGATGAAATGTATGATGACTTTATGCCTTTATCAGAAGCTAAAGCTGGTACATTTGAACAATTACCATCAGGTGTAGATTTTAGATCATTTGATCCTGACCATCCAACTACAGCTTTTCAATCTTTTACAACACAAGTTCTTAGATCAATAGCTAGTGGTTTAAACATAAGTTATCATGCTTTAACTAATGACTTATCAAGTGTAAATTACAGTTCATTAAGAGCTGGCGCCTTAGAAGATCGTGAAATGTATAGACTATATCAAAGGTTTGTTATTGATCATTTTATCGAACCTATATTTAAGAAGTGGTTAGAGCAGTCAATGATATCAGGAGCTATAGTTACTTCTGGTAATGGTCAACCTATGCCAATAGATAGATATGATAAATTTGCAGATACTGCAACGTTTATACCAAGATCATTTAGTTGGGTAGATCCACAAAAAGAAATGATGGCATCTATAAATGGTATGCAAAATGGTTTAGTTACATATCAAGATGTACAAGCTAATTACGGAAGAGATGTTGAAGAACTATTTGAACAGCATGAAAGAGAACAATCTCTTGCTGAACAATATAATGTTAAAACAGCATTTCAACCATTTGGGTCTAAACTACCTATAGATCCACAAATACAAGGTGGCAGTGAGGAAACAGATGAGTTATAAACCTACTGACAGTATGAAAACCGAAGCTCAGAGAGGCCTTGATTGGCGTAAAGAGCATGGTAGAGGTGGTACTGAAGTTGGTATAGCTCGTGCACGTGATATTACAAATAATAAAAATTTATCTGAATCTACTGTAAAAAGGATGTATAGTTACTTTAGTAGACATGAAGTTGATAAACAAGCTGATGGGTTTTCACCTGGTGAAGATGGATATCCATCAAACGGAAGGATAGCTTGGGCTTTGTGGGGCGGAGATGCAGGTTTTAGTTGGAGCAAAAGAATTGTGAATAAATTAAAAAACGAAGATAGAGCAGCACCTGACGCACTAAGCGTTGGTGATTTTGTCAGCTGGGATAATCCAGGTGGTAGAGCTAGAGGTAAAATAACAAAAATTGCAAGAGATGGCAAAATTAATGTACCTAATAGTGAATTAACGATTACAGGTACTCCTGATGATCCTGCTGCACTTATAAGGTTATACAGAGGAGGCGAACCTACTGATACAGAGGTTGGTCATAAATTTTCGACATTAACGAAAATTAATCCAATAAGAGTTTCTGATTCGCTTGACGAATTTGAAAAGCATCCAGTAGTTAATACTGAGGAGAAAACTATGTTAAAAGAAGATAGACACATCCTCAATGTTAATGAAACTGATGACTCTATAGTCATTGAGTTTTCTAAAAACCATGAGGATGTTGAAGGATCTACAGATAATGTAGATGAGGAAAGACCTTATCATGATGAAGATGAGAGATTTGATAGCAATGATATTACATATCGTATTGCTGATATATCTCGAGCCGACAAAATTGATGAGGAAAATCGCAGAGTACGTGTAGGCGTATCAAGCGAAGAACCCGTGGAAAGAGAGTTCGGTACCGAAGTTCTTTCACACGATGAGGGTGATATAGATATGAAATTTGTATCCTCCGGTAGAGCTCCATTATTGCTTGACCATGATATGACTAAGCAAATTGGTGTGATCGAAAAATATGAACTTGATCCGGCAGCTAAAAGAACAATTGCTGTTGTGCGTTTTGGTAAAGGACCACTTGCGGATGAGGTTTTTCGTGATGTAGTCGATGGTATTCGTCAAAATATTTCAGTGGGCTACAAAATAAATGGGATGGAACGCGATAGCAATAGAAAAGATAAACCAGTATACAGAGTTAAAAGTACACCTCTTGAGGTAAGTATTGTCTCTGTTCCTGCTGATCAATCTGAAGCTGTTGGTGTTGGTCGTTCTGAAAATAAATCTGTTAATAAAATGGAGAAAGACATGACAGAAGAAGTAAAATCTTCGAAAGAAGAAATTAACGTTTCTGAAGTTAGATCTAAAGCCGCTGAAGAAGTAAAAGCTGAGTTTATGAAAAACTCTAAAGAAATTATGGATTTGGCAGCAAGACATAACAAAAAAGATCTAGCTGACGAAGCAATTAAAAAAGGTCTTTCAGTTGAAGAGTTCAGAGGTGTTTTATTAGAAAATATTTCTAATGATAAGCCTTTAGAAACTCCTGATATTGGAATGACTCCTAAAGAGATCAAAAGATTTAGCTTAGTAAAAGCAATTAGAGCTTTAGCTAATCCTTCAGATCGTAAAGCGCAAGAAGAAGCAGCATTTGAATTTGAATGTTCAGAAGCAGCACAAAGAGAGTATGGTAAAACAGCTCAAGGTGTAATGCTACCTGCTGAAGTTCTTGGTAATTGGAAAAGGGATCTTAATACATCTGATGATTCAACTCTTATATCTGAAGATTATAGAGGTGGAGACTTCATCGACGTATTACGTAACTCTTCAAGTGTAATGCAAGCAGGAGCGACTATGCTCCGCGGATTATCTGGGAATGTTGTAATTCCTAAGAAAACTGCATCAGCATCAGCTGGTTGGATTGCATCAGAAGGTGGAGCTGCTAGTGAATCAGAATTTACTTCAGGTTCAGTAACCATGTCTCCTAAAGTCATCGGTGCTTTCACTGATGCTTCTAGATTAATGCTTCAACAGTCATCACTTGACATTGAAAACTTAATCAGAGATGACCTAACACAATCTATAGCTCAAGCTATTGATTTAGGTGCTTTAGCAGGTTCTGGTTCAAGTGGTCAACCTACAGGTATCAAGAATACTTCTGGTGTGAACACAACAACTTTTGCTGCTGCTAATCCAACATTTGCAGAAATCGTAGGAATGGAAAGTGCTGTTGCTAACGATAATGCATTACTTGGTAGCTTAGCTTACATTTGTAGACCTGCTGATTACGGTACTTTAAAAACTACTGAAAAAGCCACTAACACAGCTCAATTTGTAGTTGAGCCAGATGGTAACATTAATGGTTATAACACTATTATTTCTAACCAAGTTACATCAGGTGACTTCTATTTCGGTAACTTTGCAGACCTACTAGTTGGTATGTACGGTGGACTTGACATTACTGTTGATCCATACGCATTATCAACTTCAGGCGGAATCCGTATTATTGCTCTACAAACTGTAGACGTTAATGTTCGACATGCAGTATCTTTCTGTGTCTCGAATGACGGTTCTTAATTAATGCTTAAGTGGAATGGGGGAGGCAACTCCCCCATCTTAAATATGAAAAAATATATTATTCTCAGTGACTGTATAGTCGAAGGTAAAAAACATCATTCAGGTGATATTGTTGAACTACATGATAATGTTGGTAACGAATTAGTTGGTTACGGTAAAGCAGAATTACATGTAGGCAAAGAACCTAAAAAAGAATCTAACAGAAGCGTTGGATTAGAATCATCTGAAGAAAAAAAAGTTGTTAAAAGAACTAAAAAATAATGGCACTAGAAAGCCAAGCAGATTTTAATTCTTACTTAGATACAACTGCACATGGCGTTTCTGCAACTTTTTTTGAAGTTCAAGAATCTTTATGGGATTCAAGAATAGGTTTAATTGATACCTGGTTTGATTTAGATTCTGGTAATGCATATTCTGTTAATGTTGTACTAGATCAAGAATTTACTTCAATACCAGGGCAATCTTTAGATGTTGTTGGTTATCAACCAGTAGCATATATGAAGCACACTGATGCTCCTTATGCATCTCACTTAGACAGAATAAGAATTGATGCAATTACTACAAATAAGGGAAACACTATTACACCCCAAACTTTTTACACAATTACACATGTTGAAAATGACAATGTTGGTATGTTAAAACTATTTTTAATGGAAGAATGAGTACTTATTTATTAGAAACAGAAGAAGATTTTGCAGCATACTTTGATACAAGTTATGGACATGGTAATACTGCAACGTTTACTCCATCAGGAGGAAGTGCATCATCTATAAACATAATAATTAATGAAGAATATGTTGATTTAGGTGATGGTATGGTTTTTAACGAAGGTACACAACCTACTATTTATGTTTTTTATAATGATGTGCCAAATGTTGCTTATGGAGACTCTATTGTTGTAGATGCTATTAAAGATTTAGATGGTAATACATTAAAAGCACAGACATCATATATAGTTGTAAATGTTGAACCTGATAAAACAGGTTTAATAAAATTAGCTTTAGAGGAACAATAATGGCTAATCATATAAGACAACAAATAAGAGAACAAGTTGCTACTACGTTAACTGGACTAACAACAACAGGAAGTAATGTTTTTCAATCTCGTGTATATCATTTACAAGATTCAAATCTACCTGCATTACTTATTTATACAGCAACAGAAAGTTCAGAAGCTGTAACTATAGGAACAACAAGAAATATTGAAAGAATATTAGAATTAAATATAGAAGGTTATGCAAAAGCAACAACAAATTCTGATGATACTGTAGATACTATTGCTAAAGAAGTTGAGGTAGCACTTGCTTCTGATGTAACAATTAACGGTTTAGCTAAAGATTGTTTTATAGAATCAACAGAGATATCATATAATGGTGAAGGTGAACAACCATTAGCTGTAATTAAAATGATTTTTGCAGTGCATTACATTACAGCAGAAGGAACACCAGATACTGCAATATAGGAGACATTATGAAATTAATAAGTCCAGACGGTAACGTTACTATAGATGCTCATCCTTCAAAGATTGAGAGTCTAAAAAACCAGGGTTGGAAAGAAGAAGCAGCCCCAAAAGAAATTAAATCTTCTTCTAAAAATGAGTCGAAAGACGAGGTAGAAAATGGCAAATCATAAAGGAAGCGAAGGTACTGTAAAAGTAGGTTCGAATGCTGTAGCTGAAATTAGATCTTATTCTATAGAAGAAACAGCAGATGTGATTGAGGATACTCAGCTAGGTGATACTGCTCGTACTTATAAATCTTCTCTAACTTCTTTTACAGGAAGTATTGAATGTTATTGGGACGAAACAGACACATCAGGCCAAGGTGCTTTATCAATAGGATCTGAAGTTACTTTAAACTTTTACCCTGAAGGAGCTGATTCTGGGGACACATATTATAGCGGTTCAGCTATTGTAACTGGTGTCACAAGAAGTGGTTCACATGATGGAATGGTAGAAGCAAGTATCAGTGTTCAAGGTTCAGGCGCATTAACAGAAACAACTGTCTAATATGTCTAAATTAATTGAAAAAGCAAAAGAACATTTTGAAAATAAAGATATAAAAGTTATTGAAGTACCAGAATGGGGTGATGATACAGGTCCTGCAAAAATATTTGCAAAACCTTTGACTCTTTCTGAAACATCAAAACTTTATAAAATGAGTAAAGATGATAACCTTACCATGATGGCTTATGTGCTTATATATAAAGCACTAGACGAGAATGGTGAGAAACATTTTACTTTAGATGACAAGATGTCACTTTTGCATAACACTGATCAAGAGGTTTTAGTAAGGGTTGCCAGTGAAATTATGGATTCACCATCTGTTGAGGAACAGAAAAAAAACTCATAGAGGATAGTGAGCTCTTTGCTCAATATGCTTTAGCTGATCGACTTGGTAAAACCTTAGAGGAATTACAAGAGATCACTATCCGTGAATTTAATGGTTGGATTGCGTATTTAGAGGTAATTAAAGAAAAACAAAATGGCTAGAAGTGTACTAGATATTGTATTCAAGGGTGTTGATAAAGTATCAGGGCCTGCAAGAATAGCACAAAAGGCAGTGACTGGTTTCGCTGGTGGTGCTATGTTTGCTGCAAAAAATGTTACAAGACTAGCTACTGTTTCTACTGCTGCAGTTGGTGCAATTGGTGCATTTGTAAAAATAAATGCTGATGCTGTAGATAGGCTTGGTAAAACATCTGAAAAATTAGGTGTTAATGTTGAGCTTTTACAAAAAATGCGTTTTGCTGCAGAGCAAACTGGTATTGCACAAAATACGTTAGATATGGCACTCCAACGTTTTATAAGACGTGTGGGCGAAGCTCAGAATGGTACAGGTGAAGCTAAAGGTGCGTTAGAAGAATTAGGTATACAACTTAAAAACTCTGATGGATCTTTAAGAAGTACTGAGCAGGTTTTATTTGATGTAGCTGATGGTATACAAAATACTGAAGATGCATCAACAAGATTACGTTTAGCTTTTAAATTCTTCGACTCTGAAGGTGCTGCTTTAGTTAATACATTAAAAGGTGGATCTGACGGATTACAAGACTTCTTTAGCGAAGCGGAGCAAGCAGGTATTATCATTGATGATACTACTGTTACAGCATTTGAAAACTTTTCTGATAGTTCTAGTAAGTTATTTCAACAAATATCAACAGTTACAAAATATATAATTGCTGCCTTTTTACCTGTATTAGAAGCATTAGTAGAAAGATTAAGCAAAGGTATAGAAGCGGCTGCTAAACTTTCAGGTGGTTTTAAAGAATTAGGTAGGACCATAGCTGTCAATGTTGTTAACGCACTTGAGAAGGGTGTTGTTGCAATGGCTAATTTTGCAAATGGTGTTACTAGTATTTTTACAAGGTTTGGAATATTTGAATCAGCTACTATTGACATAGAAGCACTTAGAAAAAAGTTTGACAATGTAAGACAAAGTGTAACTAAGATTGAAGAACCACTTAAGAAAGTAAACAAACAACTAGAAGAAACACCTAAACAAACAAAGAAATTATCTGCACCAGTCATGAGTTTTATATCTCAATTAAAAGACACAGAAAAATCATTAGAAAAACTAACAACAGATTCAATGAAAAAGTTTGAAGATAGCATTGTTAATTCATTAAGAAAAGGTAAGCTACAGTTTAAAGATTTTGCAGATTATGTTGTTGAACAGTTACTAAGGATTGCTATACAAAAAGCAGTTATAGCTCCAATAACAGGAAGAGTCGAATCTATATTTAAAGGATTAGGTTTTGAAGGAGGAGGATATACAGGACCAGGAGCAAGAACAGGCGGTTTAGACGGTAAAGGTGGATTTATGGCTATGCTTCATCCAAATGAAACTGTTGTAGATCACACTAAAGGTCAATCTGTCGGAGGTCCTGTTAATGTAAGTTTTAATATATCAACTGTTGATTCATCAGGTTTTGATGAATTACTTGTTTCAAGAAAAGGTATGATTACTGCTATGATCAATAATGCAATGAATTCAAGAGGTAAGGCTGGTGTAATATGAGTGGAGCATTTCCAACAAGTCCTTCTTTTAAATCTTTAAATTTTAGCAATATTAGGCCTTCTATAGTAGATCATAGTTTATCAGGCAAAAGAGTAGTTAGACAAATCGGTGCGCAATATTTTAATTTTACTGTTCAAATGCCACCATTAAATAACGATGATGCAATGGATATTTTTGCATTTTTACAAAAACAAAAAGGTAGTTTTGAAACCTTTACAATACAACACCCTGTTAATAATAGAGGAGCAGGTAAATCAGAAACAGATATTTTAGTTAACGGTGCACATGCTGTTAGTGACAGTACAATTGCTTTAGATGGTTTTTCTGCATCACAAACAGGTGCATTAAAAGCAGGTGATCTTATAAAATTTGGTCATTCAAAAGTTTATATGGTCCAATCAGATATAGATTCAAACTCAAGTGGTGAGCTTACAGTTTCTATTGAACCAAACTTAGTTGCAACATTAGCTGATAATGAGGCAGTAACAGTAAATAAACCTTCTTTTACTGTATATTTAACTTCACAAGAAATTATGTATACAACAGATGCATCAGGACTATACAACATACAATTTGACGTAAGAGAAGTAATTACATAATGGCTAGGTCAATTAGTGCAGGTTTGCAATCACAAATAGCAAACGATGCTAATAATATAGCTTTTTTACTTGAATTTAATTTCAGTACACCTATAAGAGTAACTAACTTTTATCGCGATGTTAGTTATGACTCTAATTCCTATGAAGCCGGTGGTAACTTTGTAAATGTAGCAGCATCACAAGAAACAGGTGAAGCACAAGTTCAAGATTTAACAATAACAATGTCAAATGTAACTTCTACAATTAGAAATGTTATTGAATCTGGTAATTATATAGATAAATCAGTTAATGTTTATATAGCATTTTTTGATACAAATGAATCATTAGTAGATGCAACTACTTTTTTTTCTGGCTTTATTAAAAGCTGTAGTATTTCAGAAACAGTTGAATCATCAATAGTAACTATAAACGTAGCAAATCATTGGTCTAACTGGAATCTTAAAAAAGGTAGACATTTTACTGATGAATCGCAACAACAAATTTATTCTGGTGACAAAGGTTTAGAATTTGCAGATCAAACAAAAGCTGATATTCGTTGGGGTAATGACTAATGCCAGGCGCTACT
>BCSF01000511.1_pt1 | contig 14853 bp, 15 predicted proteins | sample 1016431 | NCBI WGS metagenome assembly BCSF01 (sample SAMD00045685;SAMD00045686;SAMD00045687;SAMD00045688;SAMD00045689;SAMD00045690;SAMD00045691;SAMD00045692;SAMD00045684;SAMD00045690;SAMD00045691;SAMD00045692;SAMD00045684;SAMD00045685;SAMD00045686;SAMD00045687;SAMD00045688;SAMD00045689, study...
CTTCAACCCTTACATTACCCGTTACTGCGGTTCCACCAACTGCTGCCGGACCAATATTAATTTTTCCATCTACGATATCTATGAGTTTTGAAGCGTTTGCGAACATAGCGAGACTTCCACCACCAACAACTATTTTATCATCTCCGATTGTTCCTGCAGTTCCTTGAATGGTTAGTGTTCCACCTGTTAGTGTTGTGTCTGAACCAAATATGGCTTTTGTCACACCACCCTGATAAACTTCCATACCATCATCAGTAATTTCTACTCTTTCCTATTTCTCTCCTGCTCCAAAGAAACTTGCAGTAAATTTACCATTTGCGTGTCCAAATTCACTACCCGTTATACTACCACTTACAAATATAATTCCATCATTTCCTACTTCTACAAAAGAGTTATTATTTTCCCCGTCAAATATTTTTGATGTTGTTGAGTAGTTTGCTAAAATCTTAGAACCATCTTTGATAGTTACACCTACTGAACTTGCTGAAATATGTTCGTTTGCTACATCACCAATTCTTGTTATTGCTCCAAATGATGCTACATCCGTATTGTTATCAAATACTTGTAATTTGTCTTGACTTAATACTACTTTGTCATTATTGTTTGTAGTGTTTCTAAGAGTGATTGTACCACCTTCAATTACGGTATTTGCTGCAAATTCTGCCACAACATTATTGTTGTCAAATATCTCTAATTTGTTCTCACTCAACACGACCTTATCATTGTTGTTTGTAGTGTTTCTAATCGTTACGGTTCCACCTTCTAAGATAGTGTTTGCTCCAAATGACGCTACTGTATTGTTGTTATCAAATACCTCGAATGAGTTTTCACTTATCACTACTTTGTCATTATTATTGGTAGCATTTCTTAAAGTAATGGTTCCACCTGTTATAGTTGAGTTCGCTCCAAATGTTGCAACATTATTTCCACTTTCATAAACATTTAATCCGTCTGATGTTACTTTTACATAATCATTCGAATTGTCATAAATAAATACCCCACCTGGTGCTATCTTAATCGCATCTTCTGTGGTTCCAGTTTGACCACCAAGTGTCCAAGTGGTTCCTTCTAATTGTGCCATTATGGTGTTATTATTCTTAAATGCCAAATATGAACCACTAATAAGAACGTGTTCTCCAGAAAGGGTTCCAACCGTTACATCTTGTGTTAAGAATGCCCTATCCGTAAATAATCCAAATCCTGGTGATGAACCAACTTTAGCAGTTGATATACCGGACAAATCTCCAAGTCTTGCTTTTAAATCCATTTCGTAAACTTTTGAACCTGTTCTTTCCACAATATCAATATATGGTGTAAAGCCGTCAGTTGGTCTTGCATTTAAATTTATGTATCCAGTTCCTGTGGTGTTGTCTCCGGTTCCACTAATATATCGACCAGTTGAAACAACGACTTGTCCGTCTTCATAATTCTTCGCACCTTCACCTACACTTCCGGTAAAGTTAGAACCTGGTCCTGCTCCGAGAGTTCCAGTTCCTAATCCAAATGACCTTGATACATATAAAAGACCACTTGGATTTGTATCGGTATTATCTGGGTCGTTAAATGATGCGGATTGAACACAAACATATTCCGTTGAAAATCCTGTATTGTCTACTTTTTTAAGTATTAGTATTTCTCCGTCTACTAAATCAATATTCGATACTTCACCTGCGGCATTAAATCCATTGTAACTTCCGGTAAATCCTGTTACATTTTCTACCGACATAGTTGCTGATGATGCCGTGACTCCTGTAAAACCACCTGAACCTGTTATTGTGGTGGAATTACCAATTAATAATTGACCACCAACTGCGTTTACGGTTTCCTTTTCAAATACTGCTGTGGATAATGTTCCACGAATTCTTGCATTTTCTACTTCTAAAAATCCATTGTCTAATGCTGTGAGTCTAAACCCTCGACCACTACCGGCTATATTACCTGATGAAAAGTCTACCGATTCTATCGTTCCTTCTTTATTCAATACTAAGTTTCCACCTTGTATTGTTGATGTTCCTATAACCCACCCTGCAATATTATTTGTAGTTTCAGAGAACTCTACCAATATATCACTATCGGCCGTTCCTGTTCCGTCAAAGATTTTCATACCGAAGTTAGAAGCACCATCTACTTCACCAATTCTTATTACTTCTTTTGGTGAACCTGCGTCATCAAATACTGATATTCTACTTGTTGATGAATCAATATCTAATCTATCGGTATCTAATTTAAATGAAGGTGTTTTTATATCAAGACCACTTGACCCATCAAATCTTAAATAATTGTCATTACCTGTTCCCTTTGTTAAGTCGAGTTTTGGAACCGCAGCATCCATACCGATAATAATACCTGCTGTTCCAGTTTGTCCAAATGTAGATTTACCACCCATTACCATAAAGTTATCTGTTCCACCACTTTGTAATGTTATAGAGTTTGCTGAACCTAATGTAATCTTTTCATTTGATGAATCTAATAATAAATTTGTTGATTTAATTTCATCTGAGTCAATAGTGAATCCACCAATATCACCTTCAATTGCTTTTATACCAAACTTGTTAGATGCGAAATTACCTAATGCTGCATTTTCTGTTGTTCCGTCAAAAACTCTTATTACTGCTTTTGAGTTTGACCCACCCGTCGTATCAATTGTAATACCATTATTTGGTGATGAATCGGGTGTTCCACTATCCAAACTAAATAATTCTGTTGATGTAATTGTAAATCCACCAATGGTTCCACCCGTTGCGGTAATTTCTCCTGATGTATTTACATCAAACTTTGCTGTATTGATTTCAAGACCAGATGAATTAAATCTTATAAAATTATTAGCGTCTCCTACAAAATTAAACTTACCAGTTCCGTCAATATAAGCACCACCATTAGAAGTTCCTGTTGCACTTCCTGGTCCACCACTTGCTCCAAGTTTGATTACACCACTATTAGTTGCACTATCCATAATGAGAGTAGTTGCGTCTAAATCAAATGTATCTGCTTTTATATCTATACCACTATTATTGAATATAAATTGATTATTAGCATCTTTGAATAATTCAAGTGTTGGTACGGTTGCGTCCATACCGAGTATAGCACCCACGGTGGTTGTTTGTCCAAATGTGGTTTTACCCATTGTAATAAAGTTATCTGTTCCACCACCTTGTATTGTTACGGCGTTTGCGGAACCTACGGTAATCTTTTCGTTATTGGAATCTAATAGTAAGTTTGTTGATTTAATTTCATCATCGTCTATCGTGAATCCACCGATTCTACCCGCACTTGAACTTATTTCACCTGTTGAATTTACTTGAAATCCACTTGACGATATGACTAAGTTTGATTTTACAAAGTTAGTTCCTGAGTGTCCACTACCACTTAAAAAGAAAGTGGTGTTGACTTCGTCTGCTCCACTAAACATTGACGCTGAACCAATGGTAAATCCACCAATTTTTCCACCTGCTTCAGCGGTAATCGTACCTTGCATAATAACACTTCCGTCATTATCTAAATGAAAATTACTTGAACTGATTTCTAACTTATCGTTAGCTCCACTTACAAAAGTGTTTTCACCACCTAAGAAAAAATTAGATGAACTTATAACAATGTTTCCATTACTACCACTAATAAATTGTCCGTCTTTACCAAAAAAGAATTGGTCTGTTTGTACGGTAAACTCGGAAGGGTTTGTTCTGAATTTTAAAAATCTATGATTATCCGAATCGTGAGCATCTACTATTTCTAATCCTACTCCGTCATAGGCCTCTGATGCATTTATTCTGTTACCACCTGATGCTCCACTACCGATAGAACCACTAAATAACAAAAATCCACCCTTATCGTTTGCGATTGTGTGAGCAAAACCTTGATAACCAACTGACCTTAAATATGCTGGATTTGTTCCATACATCTCAATAGATTCACCAACCATTACTGAACCTGTTATTTTGTTATCCAGTCCTTGAACAATAGTTGGGGTTCCGTCAAAATTTACTCGTTCTAATGTTGCTCCTACATCCGCTTCATTATTGTTTACATCATAAAATTCTGCTCTAAAATCAAATAATCTACTTCTCTTTACATTAACTAATCCAGGCATCGGAACGATTGTTCTGAAGTAATTTGGATTAAAGTTTTCTTCACTAAAAGGTTCAATAGAAACATCTTTAATGATAAATCTACCTGAATTTAGTTTAAATTTTAACCAAGCTTTTGGTGAACCAGAACCTGCACTTCTAAAACTTCCAACAACATTTGAGATTTCTCCCTCATCATTTGAGTTTGTAGGTATTTCAACTTTACCTAAATAATAATCTTCTTCACCTGCATTTCCGGTTAATCCCGAACCTGATAAAAATACTTTTAAGTCTGCCCTACTTTCAGTAGAAATTGTATCTTGGTCTGATTTATATTCTGCCGTATCTTTAAAAAAGTAACTATCAAACCTTACAACATAATCTACATCTTTTTCTAAGTCAAAACTATTCTTTGTCCTAAATTCAACTAAACTATCCAACTTTTCTACTGAACCACTTAGTAATAATCCGTCTACTAAATATTGATTGTTTTGAGTTGCAAGTGCTCCTACTGAACCTCCGATTGATGAACTTACCCAGTTGTTGTTAATATCAGATTGTTGATGGAAAAATCCTATGTTGGTAAAACCTGTTGCTGATGTTTGGTCTATTAATATATTTGGTGGTTCCACAAAGGCATCATATATCTTTTCAAAGTCCGTTGGTGTATTAGAGTCTCTTGTGAATATCTTCGCTTTGTAAACATCACCACTAAATGTTCTTAGATTACCTATTGTTATATCTGCATATGAGCGTTTGAATATGGTACTCTCGGTTTCCTCTACATATGAATCATATGTTATACTTGCGTTATTAGTTGCACTTTTTAAACTAACCGGAATTCTTTTTGCAGTATCGTCCGTTACATAATATGGTGTCTGGACTTTAAATGTTGTTTCGTTAACAACCTCACTTATAGTAGTAGAATATGTTGTTGGTAAAGAATACCTTGTAGTTGGGAACTTTTCAGTATCTACCAATTGATGTGGATTCGTTATCGTTAGTGTTGCTCCAACAAAATCACTTGTAATTTTATTTGTAGAGTTATTAGTTCCTGCTCCCATTGCTACTACATTACCCGTGATGGAATATGTAGTTTTAAATTTTTTCTGTTTTTTCTTTTTCTTACCTTTTTTTCCTATTTTACTATTAAAGGTAGTTGTTTTCTTTGACTTTGGTGTTTGACTTAATATAAATTCCTTTTCACCAAGGTCATCTACATTGTTTGTTGGTAGTGCAATATCAATCTCAGAATCTAACACTTTATTCGTAGTTACATTTAAACCAATCGTTCCTGTTACGGTTGAAGTCTGATTGGTTCCACCGGTGGTTTCTTCAATAACACCTTTAACGATTTCAGATACGCGTATCGTTGGTGGTCCATAAAATCGTATTGGTCTATCATTTTCCTTTGTTTTATTTATGTTGACTCTTTTATTAAATCTTACATTGTAAACATCTCTAAATCCTTGTGGAACACTTGTTTTAGTTGGGTCTAATTCACCCAATATGGTTAATGTCGCTACTCCTGCCGCAACATCTTCATATACTTCAATAGATACTCTTCTTGATTTATCTTCTAAATAATTATCAACTGGTGTTGTGAATACAACATTGTTTTGTGAATCCAATAACTCTATTTTTAAATTAACCTCTTTCTTTAGTAATTCACTACCTTCAATTAAAAATGAAGAACAACCTAATGGCAACTCTTCTGGTAGGTCAAAGATGTTAAAGTATTTTGAATTTGGGTCTGTATCTTCTATAAATACATCAACGTTTTTTAGTCCTTGAAAACTATTTTTTGCTTTTCTTAATATGTTTTTGATTACTGGCATAGGATTTTTCTCTATATATAAATATTAAAATTTGAAATTTATATACTTATTTATATGTATAAGGTGTGTATAATATGAGTAAAAAGAAAAGATATAATTTTACATTAGATGAAGATTTAATGATGTGGTTTAAGATGTATTGTAAGGAAAATAGAATTACTGCATCTGCTGAAATCAATAATCAATTATTTAAGTTATATAGAGATAATGTTTTCGTTCAAAGACGAAATACTTTACCTACTAAATCTGACTGATGAACTTCCGTCTACTTTTTTAATTTCCAATAAGGTATCTACAAAGTCTCTCATTGTTTCAATGTGAGATACAACAAATGTAAACTGGAATTGTGTTTTCAAGTATTGGAATAATTGTGCTACTGAATTTAAATTTTCACTATCCATCGTTCCCCAACCCTCGTCGATTGCTAAGAAATTCCCTTGTGGTAAATTACTTACATTCATCAATCCAATACGAATAGCTAATGAACTAATAAATCGTTCCATACCACTTGATAACTCTAAGGACCAAACTCTATCATCATCATATACGATATGAGTATCAATGTCTTTTCCGTTCATAGAGAACACAACACTAAAATCAACTATCTGTGCCAGAATATCATTTACTGCTCCTTCAACCGTAGGTAATGATTTACTGATTAAATCATAAGGAACTCCGTCTCGTTGGATAGCATTTAGTAGATATTGATATGCTTGATAATCACCTTCTAATTGTTCTACCTTATCTATACTTTCGTTGATTTGAGTTTCTTTGTTTTTTAAGACTTGTATATTACCGAATATAGTTGTTGATGCTAATTTAGTATCTTCTAATTTATCATCTAATAAATATTGTTCTGATTTCAAGTCTTGTATTCGTAAATCAATCGATTGGTTAAAGACGACATCTTTTTCTTGTGCGACATATTTGTCCATTTCACTTACAATAGAATTGATTTGATTCTGTATGTTCTCTTCTCGTTCGTTGAGATATTGTAAGTTAGATGTAAGTTGAGAGTGTCGTGTTTTACCTTCAACCAATGATTGACCTAATTTATCTAAATCTTGTTTGTATGCACGAACTTTAAACATTGTTTGTATTTTATCGTCCATACGAGATTTTTTTGTTAAATATTTTGTAGCGAGTTCTTTATCTTTTTCTAAATGTTTTTTAGTTTCGATAGCATCCAATGTAAATGGATTATTCATACAATGTTCACAATCCTCATCATATGTTAGATTACCCAAAGTTTCAATCTTTTCTAATTTAACTTTTACATCTGCCTTTAATTTATCTACTTCTATTTGAAATAAATCTCTTTCTTGTTCTAATTTTTCTAATTGTGCAAACTTCTCTTGGACATTGTCCTTTTCGTAAGTTTGTATTTTATTTTCAATATCTTGTATTGTTCTTTCACAATCATATTGTTCAGTCAAAGCTCCGTCTTTATCGGATTGAACTGATTGCAATAAGTTTCTTGTTTTATTTTTCTCATCTTTCAACACTTCAATATCTCTAATGGATTGGTCTACTGGTCTAAGATTTTTTTTTTCTTTTTCTATCTTTTCCTGATATTCTTTTATTTCAGATTTTATATTTTCTTCTTGACTTTTTAAAGTTTTTTCCTTAGATTCTAAAGTGATTAATTCGTTGGTGATTTGTGCCAATTCTGAATCATAGTCGGACTTCTTAAAATCAGTCAATAAAGCATTTACATCTCTAATATCTTCTGATGCCTGTATCCACAATCTATCAAATATTTTTAATCCCATAAATTGAGATAACAACTCTTTTCTTTCTTTTTGAGTTTTATTGATAAACACCGTAGAATCATTTTGACTTGACATACTCGTCAATACAAAGTCCTCAAAATCTCCAATAACTTTTCTAATGTTTAATTGTGTTGTTCTTCTTTGGTCTCCATTAAGACTTGTCTTATCTCCGTTTTCGTCAATCATCCAGAAATCAATATCTACCTTAACGTGTCCACTACGAAGATTCTTTTTACCTTTCTTTTCAATAAAGTAATTTACTCCGTCAATCTCAAAGTTTAACTTACAATGCATATTGGTTTTTGCTTTGTTGATAATATCATTTGCACGAACTGCTCTTGTAGATATATCAAACAAACAAAATGCTAATGCATCTAATAATGCTGATTTACCTGATGCGTTTGGTGCGAACAAACCTACGATACCATTTAGTTTTGTAAAGTCTACCACATTATCTTCACCATAACTAAACATATTTGAGAACTCAAACTTTTTAAGTTTCCAATTAATATTTCTAATAATATCTTCTGATGCTATCTTGGAATTTAGGTCTGTTAAGATTTTATTAATCTTAATCATAGTATCTTCATCAACTGCATAATTGTTGTTTAGATACTCTTCAATTAAACTAAATTGATAACCTACATTGTTTACATTACCAATATTGATTTTGTTATCACGAACTTTATCTTTTGACAATCCATCTACTCTCGTAACAACTGACTCTTGTATTTTTGCTTTCTTTTGTAATTGAGTTAGAACTCGTTTTAATTGAGCGGGTTTTGTATTACTTACTCTAATACGAACTCTTGGTTTCTTTGGTAAATCTGAAATGTCTGGTAATTTACCATTGTCGATATTGATTGTGTAGTATCCGTAATCATTGGGTATTTCAATGTATTGAGATTTTCTCTTTGGAACATCCCATAATAAATAACCTTTACCGATATCCTCTCCGTGATTTTGTTGAATCAATGAACCACAATATGCTATGGTTTCTTCTTTATTGATAAATTGTCTTTTGTGAATATCACCTAATAATGCTAAGTCATAATCTTTAAACATTTTCATTTTGACTTTACTTGGTAATTTGAAACCTAAGTCTGTTTCACTTCTGTCTACGGTTCCGTGATACAACACCACATTGGTTCCGTCGTCTTCTATGTCTTTTGCTTTGATATAATCTGTTTCTTTATCCCAAACATCCCATACGACTAAATTGGTATCGGCACATCTATACACACCTGTTCTTTTTAGATAATGTAGATTTGGGTGATTAAGGTTTTCCACGATTGGTGTCAAAACATCCATACGATTTGGATTGTTTAGATTAGCATCGTGATTACCTGCGATGATAACTAATGGACATATGTCTGCTAAGTTCTTAAATAGTCTGGATAATTGGTCTACTAACTCTGGTGACATTTCTGTCTTGGAGTGAGCGATATCTCCACCGATATAAGAAATTGCATTCTTCGGATTCTTTTTAACTTCTTCGTATAACTTATTAAATACTTCTTCGTATTCTCTGTGTCGTTTCAGATTTCTAATCTGTATATCTGAAATGTGATGTATGTGTTTTAGTTTCCTAAACGGAACCTTCATTTTTTGTTTTAACAATCAAACTCCTCGAGTCGTTTTAAGACATCTTGTAACTTATCTTTTTTTACCATAATATCGTAAGCAATTATATCTCCGTCTTTCATATACTTTGCCATATCACTTACATTAAAATCTTGTTCCAACTCGTCAAACACATCAGCACTGATGTGAACTTTATATAAGTTCTCATTAATTTGCCAATAGTTTTTTTCCATATAGCTTCATCTCCATTATTTGTTTAAAGTCCATTGGTAGTGAGTTGTTTATTTTGGTTATCATTTTTTTATAACCTAAATCATTTGGGTCTTGTCCGTCCAACTTAACAAAGTTAACATTTATACCCTCGTTAACGAATTTTTCAGTCATTTGTATAGCATCGTCAAAAGCATCACTATCCAATATAATAAATATATCTTTCACTTTCTTTTCGACGATTTTCTTATAAAGTTTTGGAAGTATAGTTTTCCCGAATAAAGGTATAGAATTAGACTTAACCGACATAGCGTCAAACACACCCTCTACTAAGATTATCGGTAATGACCAGTTTACATAAAGGTCAAATCCTATAATATCTTTTGCTACATTAGGTGGATTCATATACTTAAAACTGGAACTATAAAAGTCTCTACCTACAAAATAATTTAATTTTCCATTACTATCATAACTCGGTATAATAATTCTGTTGTTGTATTTACCTTCTGAACAATAACCTAAATTATATCTTATAATATCTTCTGAATCTATACCTCTTTTTTTTAAAAATCTTATTGCGTGTTCTTTAATAATTGATGTATCAAATGGGTCTGATAATGATTTCATTTCTTTTGGTAATTGAATGACTTCTAATTTCTTATCATCATCTTTCTGATAAAAAGATGTGTCTCCGAGTAATTGATTTAATTCTTTAAAATCATTATATCCAGCACCAACTCTTTTTAAGAGTTGATAGATTGTGGCCACCTTGATTACTTACCCAACAATGCCATTTACCCGTTTGGATATTGACTTGTAGTTTAGGTTTGTGATGTGTAACAAATGGACTCCACAACATATACTCGTTGGCTTTATTTAATGATTGACCTTTTGAGTTCAACACTTTATCTATTAATTGTATTAATTCAATATTCATTTTTGTTTAATTTCTTTTGATTAAATCTATACTTATACAAGTTTTTTGGATTAAATGGAACATCTGGTATTTTGTCTACTTCTGCTTTCAATTTTAATATACTTGGTATCTGTACTACATAAGTATCATCAATAACATTGAACTTACAAAGTTTATTTGTTTTATCACAAATACCAATTAAATCACCTTCTTTGGTTTCTATCAGATGTTTTCTATCAGTTACTATCCCATACATATTGATAAACTCTCCGCCTGTGCTTGGTTTTGACGATATAACACCTGGCTTAGGTGAACCACCATATTCAGAAACATATGTAAAACATCTTAGTTCTGATTCTGGTGTTTTGGTTGTTTGGTTATACCTTTTCATTATTATCTATGAAATGCATTTGGTTCATCATATTCTACCAAACCAGTCATATCTGATGATGAACGAATTTTCTTTCCAAGACCTTGTTGGAAATCAATTCCTAATTCACTACACACCTTTACCTCTGGTGAGTTTGAAGCATCTCTATCACCACCATTACAAAATATTAGTTTGTCCATAGGTTTAAATCTGTGAATCATCTTGATAGTTTCACATACTGATTTATCTTCATCACAAGCTAAGATTGCTTCATCAACCATATCTAAATGATATACGATTTCTAATCTATCGTGCTCGTCCATAAACTCATCAGCTTTTTTTAATAAACATTGTTCACGATTATTAACGATAACGATTAGTTCGTCTGCTAAGTCCTTAGCCATTTTAAAGTATTCTATGTGTCCTATGTGTAGTGGGTCAAAGTATCCACTAACTATTGCTGTTTTTTTTCTTTTCATTATTACTCCTTTATAATAAGTATTTCGTGAGAATCCTTTTGATTACTGATTCCCATTTGTTTTCTGTTTTTACCAATTCTTGTTTCACCCGTTCCCATAGAATAATTCCATTTAGGAAATACTTGGTGAAAATCTTTATACCAATCTCTAATTGTTTCACAATTATTATATGACAAAACAAATGAACCTTCGTGGTCATATAACATATCTCTTAATTTTTCGTGGTCGAATCCGTCGTGATGAACCGGTATATTTCTCATTGGATAAATACCATTGAACATCTTGTTATCTTTGTCTTGTTCCAAATAATAAGGTGGGTCTAAATATAATAAATCTTTTTTGTGATTAGGTATCACATCTCTATAATCTGCTTGTTTAACGGACAAATTGGGGCACTTAAAATTCTTACAGGCTGCAACTGCCTTATTCCACTTATCTGCTTGTAAATAAACTGAACTACCCCAACCTAGATAACCCGGCCCATAAGAAGTGTTGTGATTAAAGTAGTAAAGTGAAGCTCTTTCTAAATCAGATAACGATATCACATTGTCTCGTTTGTAAGAATCTGTTTTCCAATCTGCTAGCATTTCTTGTGTCTTATCTAATGACATAAGAATCTCTTTTACTTCTTTATAAGTCTTGTCATCAGGGGTAATCTTGGAAAGTTCCTTTGACAACTCTTGTGGTTGTGATAAAAGAACTTCCCAAAAATTAACCAACATATCGAACACATCATATCCAACAACTTCAATATCCAATTCATTAGCCCAACGAACCTCTAACGAACCACCACCAATAAATGGCGATATAATTCGTTTAGGTTTAGGCCAAAATGGAATGTAAGTTGAGATAAATCCATAAGCTCTGGACTTACCACCTGCATATCTTAATGGTGTTCTACTATGTTTCATTTATTATTTATTTTCTTCAACTGAAGCTTTACGATATTCCGTAACTAACTTTTTTACTTCACCAATCGCTTTACGAGCTCTCGTTCCAGCGGCTTTGTTTCCAGTATTTAAGTTAGTTTGATGATTCGTTGAAAATTCTGTAAACAAATCATTCAGTTGTGAATATAACTCATCTAATTTACTCATTATAATCTCCTTAAGGTTTGAGTTTTAGTTTTTCCTTTTCTTATGAGGCGTGTGTAGGAATCGAACCTACGAACAATGGTTTTGCAAACCACGACATTGCCATTCTGTCAACACGCCGTTGTGGTAAGTGATGGATTTGAACCACCGTATCTCATACGAGAGTCAGATTTACAGTCTGATGCTTTTAACCACTCAGCCAACTTACCGAGCTTCCAGTAGGATTTGAACCCACGACATTCTCATTACAAATGAGATGCTCTACCAAACTGAGCTATGGAAGCGTTTGTACTCCGACGGGTAGTCGAAACCCGATTTTATGGATGAAAACCATATGTCCTAACCATTAGACGACCGGAGCATTACTTATAGAAGCTTTGTTATGTCCTTGAAGAATAGCATTTAAGTCTTGTTCTGACAAGGTGTGGAATTATTTAATCGGTTTTCCAATCATTTCCGAACTATCTATAAGTGTTTAATTTAAAGGTTAATTTTTCTCAGACCTCTGTTTATAACCAGTCCAATACAAAACCCTAATAATACTAATAATATTTCTTGCATGTTTATCTCCTTTTATATGTTTGTGGAGCTGAACGGCCTCGAACCGATACTCTCCTGAGTGCAAGTCAGGTGCTTTCCCAAATTAAGCTACAGCCCCATATCTGTTTATCTATTAACTATTAAGTTAAATAAAATTACACTCGCTAATACACCAGTCATTTCTACCATACTATCTCCTTTTCTTATATCTGTTCAGAGTTTTCTTAGGAACTGCTCCTAAGTGTGTTTGTGGTTTCGTTCCAAACTTGGTATTCTTTCCTTTACCTTGTCTGGTTTTTTTCTGACCATTACCTACTCTACTATCACTTGTTAATACTGCCATACTCTCTCCTTATATTCTCCAAAAATCTTCTTCTTTATATGTGTTGGTAAATGAACCTTCCCCGTGTACTTCTTCAGCACCTTCGGTTGAACTATAATAGTTAACAACAGCTCCTTTAATATCAACAACCTTACCTTCTTCTTTTGGATTGAAGTTTCTATTACTTGGTGGAATCTTTATGTGGATATGTTCCACTTGTCCTACTCTTCCAGTATCTGAACATTTCTTTCGTAGTCCTTTTAAATTAATTCCTTGATTTCTTCTTCTTCTTGGCATATAACCTACTCCTCGTTTGTTTGTCGCGGGGGGTGGGGGCCGTCATATATGATGCCTTTGCCTCCCGAACCATTTTACTTTAAATCCTCATATAAGTTTAATAATATCACATATACAGCTATTCCACATATCAACAAAACAAAGCTTGTGACAATCCATTGTATTATCGTAAATATTACACTAAACATTTATAACTTTCATTGTACTCATAATTTTTTAAAACTCGGGTAATAATAAAACTAAAGAAGCTCACCCTCATAACTATCGTCGTCCGTATCGTCCATAGGTATATCTATATTAAGATGTGATACAATATTCACATATAGAAAGAATACCCCACACCCTATACCGATTAACCCGGTTAATAATTCTAACCCACTCATTTCTTAAACATTTGGATACACAATTGTAACATAGATATCAGTTTAGACTTTAGAGAAGTCCTTTCTGATATAATGTTGGATTGTAATTCCGATGCCGTTTTCTTTTTCTTTTTCTTAAACATATTAATAAATATCAGGTAAGCTTCCAAAACCACCAGGCTTACGCGTCAATTTCTCGTTGGTCTTCTAAAGGTCTTTCTTCTATTTCTTGTTTCCAATCCAAAATTTCCCAAGCGAAGGGCTTTCTATTTCTCTGAAACTCAGTCATAGACCAATTAATGTTATCTGTTGTCAAGGTTACTACCTCTGTATTATGATTCTCGTGATACATAATCTCAACTAGATAAGTTTTTCTCTGTGATATTCTACTCATCATATTCTTTCCTCTATTCTTTATTAATACTATTCCTAAATCGTTCATCTACTGATGACCCACGCCATACCAATTATAATTAGTATGTTCATAAACATTTCCATTAGTAATTTCTCCCATACTTATCAGCGTTTCTCATCGCCCATAAAGTAAACACTAATAAACCTAATCCATATATTGTATATCCTAATACTTCCATTATCCTATCCTCGTTAAAATATAAAATTGTAAACACAACACCATCAGTGCAAGTATCGTTCTGATAAACTCCATTAAATGATTATGTCTATCGAAGAACCTTTCAATCTTATACCATATACTATCTTTGTAATCCATACTATTACCTATTCCTTCCTTTGACACCTTGTGTCAAAAAACCTATGTGTTAAAAATACTCCCGAGTTTTGCACCACCTCGAGATAAAAATCAGTCAGAGCCTCCTCTATAAAATTCTGCTTCTTGGTATCACGGTTAAATGCTCCTGTTATATCCAATATACGACATTTGGGATACAATGTCAAGAGCTTTTATTTTTAACTAATTCCTATTTGAAATCCTAATTCTTGTGCATTCTCTTTGAACTCCCATATACCCATTACTAAGCCCTCTAC
>BCSF01000513.1_pt1 | contig 14829 bp, 26 predicted proteins | sample 1016431 | NCBI WGS metagenome assembly BCSF01 (sample SAMD00045685;SAMD00045686;SAMD00045687;SAMD00045688;SAMD00045689;SAMD00045690;SAMD00045691;SAMD00045692;SAMD00045684;SAMD00045690;SAMD00045691;SAMD00045692;SAMD00045684;SAMD00045685;SAMD00045686;SAMD00045687;SAMD00045688;SAMD00045689, study...
ATCCAAGGTGTCGCCGTGATTGCCGCAGTATGCGCAGCGGTTGTCCCAAGCTTCAAGAATTGACTTGCGAAAGTTATGTTTCGCCTTGCGTTTGGTGATTAATTCCTGGTTGCAAATGTGATGCGTGTTTTGTTGTATCTCGTAAGCTTCTCGGTGAAGTTCATAGTTTCCGGGAAACGCGAAATCATCAAACAGCATGGCGCTACTTTGAAGAGCAGGCGCAGAATTTGCTACGCCTGCCTTCAGGTTAGCTATCAGAAATCGGCGCTGCCTTCAGAAGATTTAGCTGGAAGAGTGAAGTCCGAAACGTTCAGTTCAAGTGACTTGCCTTCAGTGCCGTCTTTTGCCTGATAGTTGCGAATCTTGCCGCTACCTGCAACGGTAATTTTGTCGCCTTTGTGCAGATACTGCATGACAGTTTCAGCACGTTTGCCCCATACGGCGCAATTGATCCAAGTGGTTTCATCCTTGCCGGTACGGGCAGCAAGGCTGAAATTTGCTACTTGATTGCCGCCAAGATCCTTGAGCTCAGGATCTTTACCAAGGTTGCCGTGAGCGGTGAGGTTAAGCATTTGAGAGACCTTTGAAAAAACGGGAGAGAATAGTGGTCAGCGCCTGATTGGCGTTGTAGTCGCGGCTTTCCATGAAATGCCGCAACTTTTGGGCTAGATCATCATCTAGCCGCACCTGAAAGTGATTTTTGCGGCGGTCGCGGTCGCGATCAGCCTGCGTGATTCGGACATGCGGCATCGTGTCAGACAAACTTGGGCATCACATCCTGAATGAACTTTTCATGCTTTTTCTTGGTGATGGCATAGGCAACTTTTGCGTCAGGCTTCATGTCGAACTCCTTGCGGAATTGATTAAGGAACGCATTGCGGTTGTCAACCGACAGCTCTTTGATGAGGCCTTGCAGCAGTTTCTTTTCCTCTTCAGTTAAAGGCTGCTCTTCAGGGTCTGACACCTTGACGGAATCACTTGCCGGTGTTGCAACCTTGGTGATGGTTTTGCTGGCTGGGCGTGATACCTGCGCTGTTTCCTCTTGGGTAGGTTCAGGCGCTGCATAACCGCTTTCAAGCGGCATTTTGGCCCAGAGTTCATGAGCCAAACCGAAGGTCATGGCAGCAGCCATGCACATGCCGCGACGTTGCGTGTCGGTGATGTCACGAGCAGAGATCTTGTCGAATGGAATCGGGCTGTTCCGATGATCCATGACAGCTTGAGGCAATGCAGTCGTTGTAGTGCCATCAACGTGCTCGAAACCAATCATCAGGTAGCCGCCCATGCCTGGCGCTTTATGCACCATACCGCCGTCTAGTCCTGTTTGATAGTCCACCATCCAGCCCGGTGCATGTTGATGCAAAAGGTTGATGGTGCGCGCCCAGTTGATGTAAGACGCACTGAATTTGCTGCTGCCGATTTGTTCGACAAGATCCTTGGTGGCAATGCCAGCAAGGTTTGGAATTTCAGTCATTGATGGAGGTGACAGTGATGATTGCTCCTGGCTTTTCGTATCCAATGGCGTAGCGACGTTCAGCGTGAAGGTCAAAGACTTGGCAGTCATCGTCAAAGACACCTGCGCCACCATTGACAGAACCGCTCAAGCTATCAAGAGTTGCGCGACAAAGTTTGTCGATGTCGCCAATGCGTGCCGTGCATAAACGCGGTGCATTGTCTTTCAGCTTGCCGTTCGTCCGAAAGTGTGACTTTGGACGAGCGAGGATGAACGTAATGGTTACGCTCATCGCCAGTTTGGTATGCCAATCGGCAGGTGTCAAGTCTTTTGCGGCTTTTGCAATAGCGGCGCGCCATGGCTTCAGGTATTTAGAAGCCTCAACGAACCGATTGCCACCGACGTGGCGCTTGCTGCCTTGAGGCGCTGGACGGCCAACGACCCTGAACGTGAAACTGCTGCTCAAGGATCGCAGACCGTATTAACACACACAGTCTGCCGATCCTACTTGAAAACGCAGAGATCTTAATCGTTCTCCGAGTGAATGGCTTTTACTTGCTCTTTCACTGCCTGCCAGTAGACAGATTGGGTTTCGCGAGGAATGGCATTGAGGAGCTTGCGGATTTTGAACTGAAAGAACTCGTCGTCTTCATCAGAGGAGATTTGAGAGCGTTGTGCTCTGAGCGAATTGCCGAGCGCGCTCAAGATGAAAACTTTGAACGCTGGCGAGCGCAGCAAGTCACTCAAAAGGATGTTTTCCGATGCTTGAAGCACATCGTCTGGGAGCTTAGGAGTTTCAACCATAGGGATTGATTAGTTCTCAAGTGATTTGCAGGCTCGTTGGATGCCTGCGGCGCAGTCACGCCTGGTCATGTGATCAAGCGTGCTTGTCAAGCTATACCAAAAACAGCCACCAAGCAAAACGCAAAAGACAAACCAAATAGCTGCATTGCGCTTTAGTGATGCTTTGCGTGGGTCATAATCAAGATTCTGCATTGCTCTCTTCGATCTGAGTTTTCCAGATGCTGCCATTGTGAACTGACTCCCACATGACAGCATTGATTACATCACAGGGCTTAACGCCTTTGCGTTTCGCGAAGATGTTGACGATGGTCATCAATTCTTTGTCGGTCTTGCCGCGCACACGCTGTTGACTTTTGGTGAGGATGACTTCAGGATTGTTGTCAATCCAGTGGCCAACCGGGTCAATGTCGGATGACTTAACGATGGAGACTTGCTCTCGGACTTCACCTAGAAGATTCATCGGCTTGTGTTGTTTGATTGTGTTGCTGACGAAATCCTTGACGATTGATGGCTGCTCTTCAAGAGGCAGGGCACTGGCAGCGAACTGACAGTCGTACATGCCTTCGCCGTAAACCTCAAACTTGACAGGCAGGTATTTGCCGTCGCGTGGGAGGTTCAAGAACCAATCATTCTGGCCGGGCTTTTTGTTCTTCGGATCAAAGACGCGAACGCGATAAGCCTTGATCTGATTGGTATCGCTGTCGAGGTAAGGCATCTCGACGATAAAACGATCTTTTGAATCGTGCCCAATGGGCACTTCGGTGAAAACCTTTCCGATCATCTTGTGAATGGTCTGTGTCATAAAAAGGCAAAAGCCAAACAGAGATTGGCATACCTGCGCTGAGTCGTCAAGACCTGCGTCGCTTTTTCTTATCTTTCAATGCTTGAATCTCAGCCTTAAGCCGCTTGCGCTCGGCAACTGCCTCAAGCGCATACTGCACGGCTTCCTCTCTGCCGGGCGACTCGCCAGGGCCGCCATTCTCAGGCTTGAGTAGCTCTGTCCAGTTCATGCGAAGAGTTGGAAAGCTGAAGGCCGCTCGCGCGCTGACGCCTTCTCACCGCTGGCTTCCCGGGCAACGGAAGATCGATACCGTCTCGAAAGAAGGAATCGCCCACAAGATAACGCATTTCTACCAGTCTTCAAGAGTCATCTCGAAGCAATCCCAGGCATCAACCCACTGCCCGAGACATTCATCTGGGTCTTGTTTTAAGACGTTGCATTCATTGGGTGCTGCCACCACCGTCACGCATTGATCAATCGGCAGCTCTGGGTGATGATCGTTAAGCATTGCGACATACGCTCCGAGCTGCTTCGCCGCAGGCTCACGACGCTTGCCAGCGGCTTTTGTCTTTACCGTCTTGAGATCACCAAGCACGATCTCTCCCGATGCAGCGCGCAGCAGGAAGTCGAACGATCCACCAAGAGATTTGCTTGCATCACAAAGACGATATTCTGTGGCGATTACTTCGGCGCCTTGAAATAATTCGCAATCAAGAAGCGGATCGATCCACGGCGCCCAGCGGTTCTCAAAAATAATGCCTTTACCGGCAAGGTGAGTCTCAAGCGCCTTATGCACGGCATTGCCGCGTGCTGCCCAGCCATCAGGGCCATCTTTGTAGCGCATAATCGCCGCAAGCTTCTCAGGCGCCATATCGCTGCTCAGCACTTGTGTTACAGATCGCGCCAACCATTCTTCATGCAATCTGTAGCGGTGAAAACCAGCGTGAAAGGTCAGTCCAGTGATGGGACTTAATGGATCCAAAGAAAAGGTTGCATCACGGAGCCAGTATGGGCATTATCTGACGGCACGGCAACCCTGTTACATGCCCGAACTGGAATTGGCATCAGCCAAAGTGCTCATCGATGAGCGTGTGCTTAGCGTCATTGAAATGCGTAAGCCGATCGGTCAAAGCCGCACCGCATGGGTCAACTACCTGTTGCAGTACGCAATCACGCACCATCCTGAAATCATTGACGTTCGTGAATACGGCTGAAGAACGCGCGCACTTTCTCCTGCAATGGGTGCCGTATTCATTGACGGCAGAATTTGATGAACACCTCGCAGCTCAAGGTCATTACACCAAGCTGCAGCGTCAACGCTCGGATCAGGCGCTAGATGCGTTTGACAAAGGGCATCAATACAAATGCAGTGATGAGCTTGCTGCATTCCGGGAGTTAGAACGCCTCGGCGTCTTCTCTCAGTCCGACTTTTTCTCGCCTCGTCACGCTAAAAATGGTTTCTACACCAAAAGACTCAAACAGCATCACTCCGCAATTCCAAGCGGCGATCAGCAAGATCAAATCAAGAGCGAAGGAGATCATCAAGAGCGAGCCGGAGAACACCTGGCGGCCCTTACTGCGGAACGTCGCAGCGCAAGAAGGAGTCGATCTAGACATCAAAGATCTCGATCTCGAATCGTTCCTGGACGAAGCCGAACGCTCGCTTGATCCGTCTCGCGTCTATCACAAGGGCGACAAGCTGCAGGCGACTGAATCGGTTTTCATGCTTGACGGCCTAGTCAAGCTTGGAGAGGCGAACGTCGTCATTGGCCAGCCGAAGATTGGTAAGTCATCGTTTTCAACCGGCCTGATCGCTGCATTGCGTGACAGGCGCGAGCAGTTTCTTGGCCGTGACCTGCTGCTGCCTGAAACGCGGATGCCGGTGCTGATCTTCGGCACGGATCAAAGCGAAGGCGACTGGCTGCATTTTCTCAAGCGCGAAAGCCTCGTCAATGAAGAGCAGGCATTGACTGACGCGGTTGATTTCTTCTGCAGCCTTGAATCAAGCAACGATTACAACTTCACGCGTGAAGGCTTGCGGAACATGCGAGCCGAGATCGAAAAGCATCAACTGCCGCTCGTCATCATCGACAGCCTCAGCAGCATGATGGAGCCAACAGGCATTGAAGAGAATACGTCGCGTTACGCGCAGCCGATCCGTAACGCGATCCGTGAGCTACGCAAGACCGGCGCAACGCTGCTGATCATCCATCACAGCGTCAAGCGTCCGACCACCTGGGACTGGATCGTCGAATGCCGTGGCAGCAGCTCAATCAGCTCTGTGTTCTCCTGGGGCGTGCTGATGCGTTGGGTCGCTCAAGAAGAAGACGGCCTTGCGCGAACCGATCGCCGCGTCGGCTTTACAGGCAAAGGCCGTGGCAGCGCTGAAGCTGGTGGCGTCATGGCTGAATACCTGCAGGAAGGCGGCTGGACGTTCTTGGACGGCCTAGAGCAGGCACAGCAGGTCGAACGCATCGGTCAGCGCATTGGTGAGCTTGGCGGCGTCCGCGCGCAGGTGTTCGATTACGTGGCAACACGGGCAAAGCTCAACGCCGACGTTTCGACCGAAGAGGTCGCGTCGGAGCTGAACAAGCAGATCAGCGCCGTCAGCCGTGAGCTTCGGATGCTTAAGAGCAAGGGTCTTGCGTTCGTCTGCCGGAAAGACGGACAGCGCCCTTTTTGGACGTTGACGGACGCCGCGCACGCCTTCATGAGCGATGACGCTCTGAGAGGCTCAGGAGGCGTTTTCCTTGTTAATGATGTTTATCTTCCAAAGATAAACAAGAAAAACATGGTTATCAACTCTCAGGGCAGTACAGCCGTACTAGACCACGATCAAAGAAAAACACCCTCCGACGATGTGGCTCCTTCGCCTGAGGGCGCGTCGCCAATCGCCGTCGGTACACCCGTCGAACGCTTTAAAGACGACTCCTGGGAAAATGGCTGGGTCGTCCATGACGGTCAGAACCGTGATCGCATTACCATCGCCAAGCTCGGCAATCAGATGGTGCTTGTCCGCAACCTGCGCTGGGGCGTTGACCTGCGCGAGTGCAGCGGCTCACCATTCGCATCCACCAGCGACGCCGAACCAACCGTTGAGGAGTTTGATTTCTGATGTCCCAAACCAGAACGCCTGTAAAAATCTTCCTGTCGTCCGAAGAGCGACAAATCCTTGACGAGCAGGCGAAGCAGCTCGGAATGCACCGAGGCGAAATGATTCGTCAGCGTGCGCTGTTTGCTCCACAGCAGGCTGCAGGCTTGCCTCAAGGCCGACAGGTCTACGCTGACGCCCTGGAAGCTGCTGCGCGGTCCTATAGCGGTATTCCGCGCACTGCAATGGCGGGCATCGTCAGCGCAGTGATCAGGTCGCTGGCAGAGCACTAACCGGCTGCTTCAGTGCGCATATCTTCCCGGTGTGCCACATGGCCAGCTGTAACAGGGTGTACTAGCCCAGTAGTACGCACATTTGTACTAATTGCGGTCACTACATATACGTGCGCGGATTCAGTGCAGAACAGTGACTGGCATGCCATAATGGTCGGGCCGGAGACGGCACCGCTCCTTGAAATCTGAATCATGCAGATCACTGATCAGCTCACTGCTCTGATCAAGCAGCAAGAGCAGCGCAGCACTGAACGCCTACAACGTCAGCTGCAGCGCACCGAACGGATGCAGGCGCTACTGCAGCGGTTGCGGGAGACAGAGGCCTAAGGGCCTCTTTTTTTCTTGACGCGCAGCCACGGTTGTGCAATCATTTGATTGCTGACATGGGTCGGCTCCCGTTCAGCATTACCGCCTCAGCGGCTAGCTACTACCGCAGAGGCACCCAATTCACAACTAAATCAAACATGGGCGCACGCACGCTTTATCCAGCACCGTCGTGCCCGGATTGTCAAAAACGCCTCAATCGCGTTAAAAACACCAAATACACCGAAGACGGGCGCATTTTGCGAAACCGTCAGTGCGACTGGTGTGAGCATTCATGGTGGACTCTGCAGGCACCTGAGCAGAACCTTGATCCGCTTACTCAGCGCGTTGTCTTCCCGTCAACTTTCAAAAAACACAAGCACTATCTTGCAATTCTTCAACCATGCACACCATTGCAATCATCCTCTGCCTGATCACACTGCCGGTCATCCTGCTGCTCTACATCACAGCAACACCGCAGCAGCACGCTAAACGCATGAGATCCTCGGGCTGCACCTACCGTGTCATTGCACAACGCTTGGGCGTCTCTCAAACCACCGCACGGAACTACTGCCTAGCGTGAGGTGCTTGACAAAACTCTCTGGTATGCCATCATATCCATGGGAGAGATCCCACCACTTCGCAGACTCTAAAATGAACGACACACTCGCACTCGGTCTGATCATCGCTGACTACGCACGACGCGATGACTTCCAAGGCATGTGGGACGATCTCATCGTCACCTACCGCCGTGGCAGCAGCCTTCAAGAACTCGCTTGCGAACTTATTGAGGCTGATGAAGAAGCCCGTGCAGAAAAGCGCAAAGCAAGCTAACTTACGCACTGGGCGAATGTTCACGTCATGGAGGCTTAGGCCTCCTTTTTTTTACCATGCCTGATAACGTCAATCACCCGGATCACTACCAGGGAAGCCTTGAGTGCATCATGGCTATCCGTGCAGCACTCACGCCTGAAGAGTTTCGCGGCTTTTGTAAGGGCAATGTGCTCAAGTACGCCTGGCGTGAACGGCAGAAAGGTCAAGACGAGTCGCTCGCCAAAGCACGCTGGTACATCGACCAGCTCATTGACCCAACCTGATGCTTGCATTCCCGCCACGGGTATGCCATACTTTGATCAAGCGGGAGACCGCACCGCATTTCACTCATGTACTACCACCACGAATCACTGCTTCAATACGAAGCACGCCAAAACTACGAAGCGCGCTTAGACGCTGAATACAAAGCCTCACACCGTCCGAGCTACCGCGTCAGCACACCAGATTGGTTTCAAGACGCAGACAACGATCAAGAGCTGAAACAGCTGCTTGATGACGCTATCCTCTGCGGCTTCAATGATTCTCAAGTCACCGTAGAAACCCTGCCTTTTTAACAATGCACATTAAATACTTTGGCATCCATGATTTTATTCACACAAAATACTGTGGAGGTAAAAGCATGTTTGAGGATGAAAACGCGGTCTACCATTATTGGGTTATCAAAACAAAAAAAGGCACTGAGTACGCAATGGCCATTGGCTACAAAAACGATAAAACTTTTTTGACTCAAGCTCAGAAGCACATGGCATCAATATTATCAGCAAGAAAAGTGAACGAACGCAAACCTGTTATGCCTGCAAGCCTTCATCCTGACGACTTGGAAGAGCCATATGCTGGTTTTCACGCTGTCGGCCTGTGCCTTGATCGCATATGCCGCAAGCAGAATTGATTTAATTCAACTGCCGGGGAGCCTGATACCTGTGGCTCCAGGTTGAAAGCTATACAACACCGCGTTGCAGGCGGAAAAGCAGGGCGCGTAAGTGGTCGCGATCTATCCCCCGGCATCCAACTTCTTGAAAACAATGCCTTTACCTGAAGCAAGAGCACTAGCCCGTCAAAATGGCTTTTGTACCAACTGCGCCTGCAGGCCAGCAAAAATTGGCCGCAAAAATTGTGCTGATTGCATAATTAGAAAAAGCATTTCACGCCTTTTTAAGCACAAGCAAGGCCCTGCTTCGCTTCATGGCAGTTGTTATGTCAACGGTTACGACAAAAGCTGGGTCAACCAGGTAATGAATAAGTTCAATGGCAAATGCACCTACACAAATGCTTCTATTGAAATCGGCGGGCAAGAAACAGCTTCTGTCACTCTTGAAATTCCCAGGAGACTCATCCCGGTTTACGGAGAATTAAAAGTCTTGACACCAGACAACGTGGTTTGGGTCCATTCTGCTGTCGGTAGATTTAAGGGTGAATTAAACCGCGACGATTTCCTTTTCCTGTGGAATGATCTTCACATTTCGACTGCTTGCTAGCCATGGACAACCAACAACGTCTTCGCCAAGCTGAGCAAAGCAACATCAGTCAAGCCATCGCAGATCATGACGCAAGACTCCAACAAGCTTTCGCCAACGCCAAAAATCCGAAACCTATCCTCTGGATTCGTTCTGCTGACGGTTGGACCATATCAAGAGACCATCCAACCGCATGAAATCCACCGAACAACTGCTGACCTGCAACATCGCTACAGACACAATTTCTTGACCGAAAACGAAAACTGTTATATTTTGAGCAATCGGAAAAACTTCCTTGAATGCCTGCACAAAGAGGCACAAAAGCTGAAACTATAGTTCGTGCTCAAGAGTTTGCACGTATCATCGCCAATGGTGGTAGGCGCTCTGACTGTGTTCGCTTTGCTTCAGAGCACTGGGGGGTTGGTGGGCGGTCTTGTGACACGTATCTAGAGCTTGCACGCCAGCAGCTCAAGGCTGACTGGGACATTGAACGCCCGCAGATGGTTGCTGATCTGCTCTCTCAATGTGCAACTCTGCAACAAGAAGCCAGAGCAAAAGGCCAATATCACATAGCCTTGGGTGCAATCAATACCGCCGCCAAGCTGGCTCAGCTGTGTTCGTGACTGACGAGAAATTCTGGTATGAGCACCTGCCTGAGACTGACATGTACCGCGTGTGGTTGAGCGTTGATGGTGTCAGCTCGCACTGTCACGTCAGCAGTATGCACCTGATTGAAGAGAAGCGCTCTCAGTTGCGTGAGGCGTGCTTGCGAAAGTCTTATGAAGCGTTTGACCGTTGAGCATCCTTAATGCTGCACCGATCGGTCACGTCCTAGGCGATGCCTCAGGTTTAGACACTGACGCACTGTTGGCGCGAATCAGAGCAGACTTGCATCCTGGGCAACTGGCTTTCGTTGATGATGAAGACTCGCAAATCCTCGCGATCTCTGCGGGCTACGGTGCAGGCAAAACGAGAAGCTTGGCGGCGAAAGTTGTATCACTCGCGATTGCTAATCAGGGCTTTGTGGGCTGTGTTATGAGCCCACTGGACCGCTGATCCGTGATATTTGGCTGAATGATTTTGATGATTTTCTAGAGGCTTACGAGATTCCGCATACGTTTAGGGCGTCACCTCTGCCTGAATATGTGCTGCATCTGCCAAAGGGAGACACAAAACTTTTGTGCCGTAGTTTCGAGAACTACCAAAGAATCATTGGCTTGAACTTAGCCTTTTGTGTTGCTGATGAGGTAGACGTTGTTAACTATTCGATCACCTCAAAAGCGTTCCCGAAAATTCTTGGTCGTCTTCGCTCCGGTGTAGTAAGGCAGTTTGCTGCTGCATCCACGCCAGAGGGCTTCAAGTGGCTTTACAACGAATTTGGCAGCCCTGATGCGCTTACGCGCACTGATCGCAAATTGATCAAGATGAAGACAACGGATAACCCACATCTGCCTGATGACTTTGTTGAGCGCCTGAAGGCTAACTATGATCCAAGCTTGCTCAAGGCGTATCTTGACGGTGAATTCGTAAACCTAAACACCGGTCAGGTTTACGACCGCTTCGACCGCGAAAAGCATGTCATAGACAGCGTTGATGCAGGTAATGAGCCGCTTCATGTTGGTGTTGACTTCAACGTTGGCAACATGTCTGCCGTTATCGGTGTAAGACTAAATGACAAGTTAGTTGTCATTGACGAAGTGAGCGGTAGCCATGACACCGATACCCTCGCACAAGAGATCAAGCGACGATATGCCGACCGTCGAATTTATGTCTACCCTGACGCATCAGGCGGAAACAGAAGCACGAACGCCTCGCAAACCGATATTCAAATCTTGGAAACCTATGGCTTCAGCAATCAGTCCGGCCGGTCAAATCCTCCCGTGCGTGATCGGGTGGCTGCTGTTCAAGCTGTGCTGGAGAATGGGAAAGGCCAAGTAAGGTTGCAGGTTACGAAAAATTGCAAGCGCACGATTGAATGCCTTGAACTGCAGAGCTACACAGACAAGGGTGATCCTGACAAGGATGCAGGATACGATCACATGAACGATGCGCTTGGTTATGCAGTTTGGCGTCTGTATAACCCATTGCACGCAAGATCAGGTCGCGGAACAGGCATCAGATTGTACTAGACAAAGACGATCTTATTTGTTATCTTTTCAGTGTTCCTTTTTATTGAACATGCTCGAAGGCACTGAACTACTCAAAAAATGCCGTCAGCTCGGAGACGTTCCACGTTCTGAGCTTGTCCGTGAATGCGGTTACGTCAGCATTACCGCTGAAGGTAATGAATCGCTGAACTACACCGCTTTCTATGAAGCGCTACTGCTTGCCAAAGGTGTTGACCTGAAAAAGCCTAAGAAGATGGGCCGCAAGCTTACGCACAAAACCAAAGTCCAAGGCAATGGCAATCTGCTTGTCGGTAGTGCTTACATTAAAGAGCTTGGCTTTGAGCCTGGCCAAGAGTTTGAGATTAAACTTGGGCGTAATAGCGTGCAACTGACTGCTGCAACGGCATCGGTCTAAACTGTTGCCATAGGCTTGTGAGATCGCGCCGTGTATTCCGGTTACAACTTCTATGACCGTCAATTGGCGGCAAAGGTCTCACAAGTCAACGATCCAAATGCGGCGTGGGTGAATCAAGAGCCGCACTGGCGACTAATTGAAGATTTACTGGGCGGCACGTATGAGATGCGCCGCAAGCATCGGCGTTATTTGCCACAAGAGCCGCGTGAGCTTGACGAAGCTTATGACAATCGTCTAGCGCGTTCTACCTGCCCGCCGTATTACGTCAGGCTTGAGCGGATGCTCGCGGGTATGTTGACTCGCAAACCTGTGAGGCTAAATGATGTCTCCGACACCATCAGGGAACAACTATTCGATGTAGACCTGCAGGGCAACGATCTTAACGTCTGGTGTTATGAAACAGCTCGTCGCTGCATACGTTATGGCCATGTGGGTGTGTTGGTCGATGCTCCTGCTGCTGGATCGAACGGTCGGCCCTATTGGGTAACTTATACGCCACGGGAAATCCTTGGCTGGCGCACTGAACTTGTCAACGGCGCGCAAAAGCTTACACAGCTTCGCCTGCTTGAAAAGGTAATCGTGCCCGATGGTGAATATGGCGAAAAAGAGGTTGAGCAGGTTCGCGTCCTGACCCCTGGTGCCTTCGAAATTCATCAGCGCGACACGAAAGGCCAGCTTGAAAAGATTGATGAAGGTGCTACAAGTCTGAGCGAAATTCCGTTTGCTGTGGCATACAGTAACCGCGTGAACGTGATGGAATCACGTCCGCCAATGGAAGATATTGCAGAGCTGAACCTTAAGGCTTATCAAGTTCAATCTGATCTTGATAATCAGCTGCATATTTCCGCTGTTCCTATGCTTGCGTTCTATGGTTTCCCATCCGCAGCAGAAGAAGTCAGTGCCGGTCCTGGTGAAGCTATTGCTTTCCCTGCTGATGGCCGCGCTGAATATATTGAGCCAGGCGGAAAGAGCTATGACGCCCAATTTAAGCGACTGGAGCAAATTGCAGGACAGATCAATGAGCTTGGATTGTCCGCAGTGTTGGGACAAAAGCTAAGCGCTGAAACTGCTGAGGCTAAGCGCATTGATCGTAGTCAAGGCGATTCGACCATGATGGTGATCGCTCAAAACATGCAAGATCTGATCGACAACTGCCTGCAGTTCCACGCTGATTATCTGCAAGAAGCGCAAGCTGGCAGCAGCTTTGTCAATCGTGATTTCTTGGGTTCACGCCTTGAACCCGCTGATGTGCAGTCGTTGTTGCAGCTTTACACCGCAGGCACCATTACCCAGGAGACATTGTTAAATCAGCTTGCCGAAGGCGAAGTGCTTGGCGATGATTTTGAAGTCGAAGCCGAGCTTGAGGCAACTCAAAACGGCGGATTGATTGAGATGATGCAGCCTGAGCGGCAAGCGTCTCCATCATTGCCGGAGGTTTCGGCGGAACCCGATCAAGAGGATGAAATCCCGGCATGATGAAATGGTTGCGGAAGTTGTTCGGCATGAAGGATGAGCTTGAGCGTCAACGGATGCTATTTGTCAGCAAGCGTGAATTGCCTGATGATACGTTTGCGATTGTGCGGTTGTCTTGGTTTGACGCAGATGGGGTCAGGTCAATTGATGAGGTTAAGTTGATCTACGAAGACGAATCAGAAGAGGATATGATTCCTCAGTTTGCAATAATTGTGGCCGAAGCTCTTCGCGGCGGCGCTGATGTTTCTATTTTGACCGAAATCGAGCCAGAGCTTTTAGGGATTGTTGACTGATGACTACGCCCGCAAGCTTGTATCGTAATGCGATCGATTTGAATCGTTATAGCAACAGCGTTGCGCGGCGCATTATCAATGCTTACAACGATATTATTTTGGACTCTGTTGCTCAGCTTCGTGCAATTGAGGATCTTGATGAGTCGTTTAAGGCTGCAAGGTTGAGATCAATTTTGGCACAGTTAAAGGAGTCACTTGCGACTTGGGCTGGTGATTCGACGGAGATTACAGCACTTGAGCTGCAAGGCTTGGCTGAGTTGCAATCTGAATTTGTAGAAGAACAGCTGCGAAAGGTTTTGCCTGCAGGTGTACGGGATAGCGTACGCACGGTTGAGATTTCACCGCAGTTCGCTCAATCTGTTGTGACAACGGATCCGACTCAAATCAATGTTGTCGCCTTGTCGGATGATCTCTTTGCTGCTGTGCAAGGCGCACCGCAAACGTTTAGTTTTACTGCCGCACAGGGTACAACAATTCCGCTACCGAATGGGCAGGTCGTTGTGAAAGAATTTCGCGGTATTGCTGAAAATAAGGCAGATCTATTTTCGCAAGTTGTGCGGAATGGTCTACTGACAGGCGAAAGCACGGACAATATTGCTCGCAGGCTCAAGGGTCGGCTTCGTTTTGATCAGCCTGGCAGCATTAAACAAGTTGCTGCTGCTGGCGGTCAGGCTACGACGGTTGCAAACAATCAGGTGATGGCGCTTGTGCGTACAAGCATCAATCAAGTGAGCAATGCTGCATCACAACAGGTTTACGAAGCCAATCAAGACGTAACTCAAAAATATCGATATGTTGCCACGCTTGACACGCGCACTTCTGCGATTTGTCGTGCGCTTGATGGCCGAGAGTTTGAGTACGGCAAAGGTCCAATGCCGCCGCAGCACTTTAATTGTCGATCGACAACTGTGCCGGTGATTGATTATGAGCGATTAGGTTTTACACCGCCGAAGCCTGGTAGGCGTGCAAGCATGGATGGTCCTGTGCCTGCAAATGAAAGCTATGGACAGTGGCTAAGTAAACAGTCAAAAGCAGTGCAAGCTGAAGTGCTTGGTGCTGAAAAGGTTGCTTACTTTACAAGGCTGTCGAACAAGTATGGCCCGAAAGACGCCATTGCCAAAATGGTTCGAGATGACGGCTCAGAGCTAACCTTAGATCAGCTCCGCAAGCGATACGGTGCCGTTAAAGAAAGGTAAGTCTCAGCAGACGATTTCGCAAAACATCCGTCAGCTAATCAAAGAAGGTTATTCGCGGCAGCAAGCTGCAGCGATTGCATTCTCTCAGGCTGGCAAGACGCGTAAGCGCAAGCCACGGCGTTAGGCTGAATTGATTCGCTTTACTGTGATGCCTGGTCATTACGGCGGCAAGAAGATGCCCAAAGGCTCCAAAAAGAAAGGAGGCAAGAAAAAGTGAAACGCGGTGATCGTGTCAGCTGGACCTATCAAGGCAAGCGCACTTACGGCGTCGTCACCGGGATAGCTGGTGAACGCGCCATGATCAAAGGTCCGTCTGGCGGCAACATTGTGC
>BCSF01000514.1_pt1 | contig 14823 bp, 19 predicted proteins | sample 1016431 | NCBI WGS metagenome assembly BCSF01 (sample SAMD00045685;SAMD00045686;SAMD00045687;SAMD00045688;SAMD00045689;SAMD00045690;SAMD00045691;SAMD00045692;SAMD00045684;SAMD00045690;SAMD00045691;SAMD00045692;SAMD00045684;SAMD00045685;SAMD00045686;SAMD00045687;SAMD00045688;SAMD00045689, study...
TCTTGCCAATAATGCAAGATGCAATCATAGCGAAGTGCATCAAGTGGATCTTCACGACCATCCTTTTTTGGTTCATCCTTTGTTGGTGCCCATCCATAATTTAAAACAGCCTTGCGAAATGAATTGCCTGTTGCACGTTCCCCCCGATCCCAACAATCTTTGGTGCATAGATACTTCCTTCTTGAAAAGGCCCTTTTCAACTTTTGGATCCCGTTTAAAACATTTGTTCGGATTGGATCTGTTGTGAACTTCAATGGGATCCCGATCCCCCCTTGATGGGGAAGGCGTTTCATAACACGAAATGCTGAACGCCCTGTTTGATCATTTCTTGCAGCTCCTGCTTTATCTGCAACACCTTCATCAAGCCAAATCCTTGAACCTGGTGCTTGATTCATCAATTCACGGGGCCAAGCAATTGTAAGAATCATCCTTGCAAGTTCTTCAATTGTGCATTCTTGGGGGTTGATTTCGTGAACAATGATTGTTGCTTCCCTTTCTTCATCATATACCATGATAAGAACAGAAGGTTTTCTGAATCCCCAATCTATAGCAATTCGACCTGACATTGCTGGATCATATTTGAAATCATCGATCACATGGGATGATGTCCATTCTGAATAGATCAAACCCGACGGGGGGCGGGGTTGATTCATCACCATTGCAAGCCGTTCCTCCTCGGGTAAAAGTTTGGTAGCTTCAAACCATTCATCAGATAAGTTTTGTTGATTCACATAGGATGTGAACAGAAGGGGTTCATAGCCTGCTTTTTCTGAAAGTTGACACCACCATGAATCTGAAACAGGTAACCCAACTAGAATCAAAATCGGGGAAGGCCCCGACCTTAAACGCCCCAAAGCCTTCTGTGCAACTTCATCATCCTTAAAAGTTTGGCATTCATCGATCAATGCAACCCCTGATGTTATATTCAAACCCTCCAAAGGATTATGGGTTGCTTCCCTTGTTCCAGGTCTGAAATAAGATCTACACCAAATTGAAGAACCTGTGACTGAACAAGTCCACTTCATTTCCAAGGCGTTAAAAGTCCACCCGATCGGGCCTAACCACTTTTGAAGTTCGGGGCCTAATACTGACCTATATCGGGGTGAAGTATCAGTGATTAACAAGGATGATGTTCCAGGTCTAATCCTACTAACAAACCATAAAGCAAATACAAGTCCACTTGTTTTCCCCGATCCCCACCCACAACGGGCTGCAATCACTTTATCTTCAAGTCGAATCCTTGCAATGATGTTTTGTTGTAAATCATTTAGATTGAAGTTCATGGGATCCCTAAATCTTTTCTGAAGTGATCAGCAAATTCATGTCCATTGTGTTCAAGGATGTTTTCAAAGATCTTTTCAGGGCATACACAACAATTGATTGCACTTGCATAGTCTTGAAAACTTTCAAACTTAGCTGCTGCTTTTCTTACACATCCCCTTTGAAGGGTGGGAAGGTATGCAATCACATAAATTGATTGGATGATTTGGGGATCATATTTAGTTAAGAAGTTTCTTGTAGGGGTTCCCCCGATCCCGATCACTAGCATTTGGGTAACAGGGACTGAACTATTGTTTGCAGTTGCACAAAATCTATAAGCCCTATCAGTTCGATTAAGCATTGCAGCAAGTGCATTTCTTTCAGATCCCTTCTTTAACCATCGTTCCATAGGGATAAACTTGAATTCAACTCTTAACCGTTCATCCATTTCATCCCGAACAGATTGCAATGGGTGAATGTAATTGCATTGATAACTAAGGTCATACTTGTTTTGATCCCCTTCTTGATATTCCCCTTGCAACATTTGAACTTTGATGGTTCGGGGTGGCAATCCCCACAGATGATCCAGCAGATAATTGAAGTTCATCGGGGCCTGTTTGAAGGGTACACTTGCCATTTGTTCAAACTTCAATCCTGCAAGGGATCTTTCAGGATATACTTTAAAGCCTTTCCTGCATTTCCAGGTAGGCAACGAATAAACATCAACTTCCCCTATATCAAGATTCTGCATCTTCTGATTCATCTTCATCCTTCTTTCGTTCGATCTTCAGAATGTGATCAGTTTGTTCAATCATCCTCTTAACTTCTTCAATGCCTTCTGATTTAGAAACGTTCATGTCAACTTTTTCCCGTTTAGTCCACGATTCAGGGAAACGACGTTCAAGGATTGCAAGGGCAGCCCTCCAATCATCACTTTGACTGATCTTCTGAACTAAACGGGCTTCACTTACTGCAACCGCTTGATTCACCATTTCTTCAAATTCGGGTTTATCTTTTTTCCACCTGTGAAGAGTTCGTTCACTTACACCTTCTGCAGCAGCTGCTGCTTTCAATGTGTTTCCATTTGAAATGTGATTACAAATATTATGTGCTTTGATTTCGGTATATTTCCCGCGCGTTGATTTACTGACATCATTGCCATTTTCACGGGCTGCAAATTGTTCTAAATCTTCATCCTTCATTGTCTTCAACTTCCTTAATTTGGGGATCTGATTGAATGATTTGATCAATTTGAGCTTGAAGTTCCCAAACTGAACGACGTGCAACAGCTTTAATCTTTTCAAATGCAGCTGGATTATTCCTGATCAGCTGTTGAGAAACTTCAAGTGCAAGATCGATTTCTTGAATCTGCAATTCAAGTTCCTTGATTCGTTCCAAATCTAAATTATTAATTGTTATCATGCTGCTTATTCCTTTTTTCCCGTTCTTCAATCCCCTTATTCAGCATTTCTCGCATAATATAGGAACGGGGTTTGTTTTCCCGTTTTGCAATTGCATCAAGCTGATCATACATATTTGCAGGGACGTTTAACATTATCGATCTCATATAAATTAACTTTCCTCTATACAACCTTTTGTATTTCATGTGTTTAAAATTTCCTAAGTATATATGTATATATATGTATATATATGTATATCATCATTAAGATTGAAGTAAAAGAATAAATAAGTCATATTAAGACTGAATTCATGCAAAAGGAGTTTTTGAAATGACTGTTGATTTTAATTCGTTTTGGCACATTGTCGGTTTACTTTGCACAGTAGGATCTTTGATCTTTTACGCTGCAAGAACTTTGGGTAAAACGATGGAACAGATTGAACGGTTGCAGGAAGCACTTGCACTTCTTCAACAAAACCTGGAAGCACAGCAGGTTAACTGTAAAGAAGGACGTATTGAAATCTGGACTGAATTGAACAAAATGAGGGAACGGGTTGCAAAAGTTGAAGCCCTTCAAAATCATCAAACAGCTGTGAGTTTACATCAAAAATGAATGTTCGATTAGTTAAACGATCTGGATCTGCTGTTGATATTGTTAATGCAGCACGTGTTTCCTTTGGGAAAGAAATTTATGACATGTCGGAAAAGGATTGGAAGTTGATCAAATATCTTTGGGATCATCAACACACATCCCCCTTTCGACATATATCTTTTACTTTTCATATACGTGCACCCATATTTGTTTTAAGACAATGGATGAAACATCAGATCGGGTGTTCTTGGAATGAAATAAGCGGTCGATATGTTCAATTTGAATATGGGTTCTTTTCCCCTGATAAATGGAGAAGTGCACCCCCCAAAAGCATCAAGCAAGGATCGGGGGAAGATTTAGATTTAAGTCTTCAAGCTGATTGTACAATGATTTATCAAAATGCTGTTGATCAAGTATTTGATACATACAAACATTTGATTTCAATCGGTGTATGTAGAGAACAGGCTAGAATGATCTTACCCGTTTCCCTGATGTCGGAATGTTACTGGACTTGTTCTTTTCAGGCGTTGATTCATTTCTTGAAACAAAGAACTGATTTGCATGCTCAAAAAGAAATTGCTGATTATGCTTGGGATATTGTTGCAATGTTATGTGAAGATCCCCATATGAAACGACTTTTGAATATATGTGGGTTTGTTGCATGAAATGGGATCATCATTGGATTAAACATGCAAAGTTGATTGCAACATTGTCCCCTTGTCCACGTGGTCAAGTGGGGGCTGTGATTGTTGATGTTTGGAACAATCCCGTTGCAATGGGATTCAATGGCCCCCCACGTTCAGCACCAGGTCATCTGTGTGGAAAAGATGTGTGTGATCGAACAGAACAAAATGTGAAGTCAGGAACACAGATTGAAATCGGGTGTCATCATGCAGAAGCAAACGCATTAATGAATGCACTTAGAAAAGGAATAAGTGTTGCAGGTTGCAAGATGTATATCACAACAGCCCCCTGTTTAGTGTGTGCAAGACTGATTCATCATGCAGGGATTAAGAATGTGTATTATCCCGTCGGAAGTGATTATGATCAAAGGGGTTCAAATTATTTGTATTTGAATCATGTCGACATAATGTTGACAGTGAATCAATAAATGATATTCTTAAAACGGTTCCTTTATATGTAAGTATGGGTTTACCGATCGGATCACAAGAAGCAGGCTAGATTTCTTTTAGATTTCTAGCTTGTTTTTTTATACCCAAAAATCTTCAGATGCACGTTGATCTTTTCCAATCATTTCATGTTTGAAATCTTTGCACATTTCACTGATTCGACTGATTGAACGAATATCAAGAATCTGTGCTTTAAGTTGTTTGGGTGTTAAATTGCTTGCAAAGATGACTTGCACATTAGCAGCATGCAATGCATGAATCAGTTCGTTTGTTGTTTGTTTACTCCAATCATTCTTTCTAAAGAATCCAAGTTCATCAAACAGAACAACATCAATCCCATCTAGCCACGAATAACGAGGATCAATGATGTTTGATCCTTTGTCAAAGGATTGTCGGATTTGTTCAAGAATGGATTGATGTGAAACATAACGAACTTTTTTATTGTTCCAAATGAATTCACGGGCAATTGCACAAAGAAGATGAGTTTTTCCGTTTCCAGGTTGACCATACAACAGCCCCCCCCTAATATCTCCTTTTACAAATGACATTGCTTTTTCTCTTAATCCAGGTTCTGAATCAAAGTTGAAGTTGTCAACATGCTTTCCAATTGCATCTGCTGTTAATCCACTTTGCTTAAATCTAAGTAAGTATTTGTTGACTTGTCCACAGTAGGGGCAAGGAACCCCAAATTTATATTCGTGTTCGATGGGTTGCCATAACCCATCCTCATCAATGATTAGATCAGCAGGGCGTTTTGAAAGATCTTCTGATTCATTGCCTTGATCATCTTCAATCATAACAGGGACATATTCTTTCAGGTCTTTAACAGTCTTCACTTCAACACGTGAATGAATCCCATTGTGTGAACGGGTGCACCCGTCGTATTCACAGGAATCAAGTAAGTTCACTTTGATTTGGGGAACTCCATTAATCACCTCACGTTGTAAAAGATTAGCCTGTTCAAGCCGTCGATGGTGAATCATTGTAGGTTTAGGAATTTGGGTTGCAATTGCATGTTTCTTTAAATGTGCAATCCAGTCATCAAGATTAAGATCCATCTTTTTCATGTGTGTATCTTCTTTCTTTAATGTTGTTTAAAAAATGGGTTTGCAAGATCGGGGAATAACAATCTTTGTCTTTCAGAATAATCCAAATGGGGATGGGATTGAATATAAAGTTCTGTTTGACGTCTGATAACTGGATCTTGAATTGAACTAGGATAAAGCCAAAAATCATCAATATCCCCCCCCTCAATGCAAAATTGATCCACTTCTGAAGAATCATGTGTTTCAGTTTCTTCTATATTGTTATTAATTGAATTAATATTGTTACTAATTGTATGGGTATCAGTTTTGATACCCTTAACAGTATCAGTTTTGATACGGGGGGGTGTCATACTTGACACTGTTGGGGTATCAGTTTTGACACTAGTATCAGATTTGATACCCGTATCAGATTTGATACCCATGTTATCAAAAAGGATTTCAGTAAAAGCAGCTGTTGATCGTTCACGTTCAATGTATCTTGATGTTCGTTTGATCCACTTCTTTTTAGTCAATTGACTTAAGATTCGTTTGACTGTTGGGGTGCTGCTGTTTGTCATCTCTACAATCTGACTAACTGATACTTGACCTTTAAAAGTGTTCCAGTCGACTTTCATCAAGATTGCAAACATAACAACCTTTTCATTTGGTTTAAGATCAGATGCAAGAACTTGCAATCTTACGTCGTATTCTTTCATGTGATTCTCCTTTATATATAATAATCACACTTATGTTTTATGCTTATTTGATAATACTGTCAAACTTTTTTTGACTTTTTTATCAATTTATGTTTGACAAAACTATCAATAATTTGCTAAAAGATTTACATGATCACTTAAACAAATCTTGAAAGACTTTAACATGAACATTTCTTATGAATCTTATGTAATTTTAAGCCAAAAAGAAAAACTTGAATTGATTGGATACAAAATCTTCAATGAATCACAAATTAAACTTATTAAGTATTTAATTGATGGTGAAGATCATTTAGTTTCTCAAATGGAACTTGATTTAAATATGGATCACAGATCCATTGCTAATGTTTTAAATTCTTTAAATTGTAAATCTCAAAAATTACTTAACTGTGATCTGATTTATGTTCATGCTGGATATTTTATGGAATTGAATGTACTTGAATATTTCATTGATTTTGACACCTTAACTGAAACAGGAATCATTTATGAAAGAACAAATTAAATCTGACTTAAAAGCACATCGATATAACTTTAAACATCTTGCTGCTGACATGGGTTGTTCATATGAACATCTAAGTAGGATCTTAAATGGAAAACTTCCGATGTCTTACAATGTTGCAGCTGCTCTTTGTAAATCACTCAACAAACTTACTTCAAACACTTACCACTTAACAGATTTTGGATACTAAAATGAATTACAATCAACGCCTTAAACAAACACAACAAATTGAATTATTCTCATTCTTGATTCTTGTGATCTTTGCATGCTGCTTAGTCCTTAAGTTTCAAGATAATTGTTCAGAACGTCGGGGGAAACACAGTGTTGTAAAAGCCCCCAAAGCTCAAACCCTTAAGAAAGTTTCATTGATCCGATCTTTCAACAACTAAACCCATTTACCCATTTACATATAAAGGAAGTTATTATGACTACTCAACAACAACTTGACACAATTAAAGCAAACTCATCAAGTCAACAGGATTTCAACAACAACCTTAAGTGCTTTGAAACATTTGGGCATTTATTCCAGTACAATGTTCTTGCATGCTTATCTCAAACCTATTGTATTAATAATCAAAAACCTGCTTTAAATGCCGATGCAATGGTTGGGATTGTTCGGGGGTGGATTGATCCGACAACAGGAAAAAAGATTTGTGCTTTGATGAAGTCAGAAGTTCTTACACCTGAATATGATGAACAAGGAAATGTGAATCCACATACTGTTGGGGTTCGATATGCTGCAATGCGTTCAGATGAACTTGCAGTTGCTAAGGAATATGGTCTTGATTTACCTATTCACACCTGGACATTCACAATGCATGATGCAAAACTTCGGGGAAATGCAAACAAAAGAACATGGGTTCAAATGCCCTTAGTCATGTGTGCAAAACGTGCTGCAACTGCACTTTGCCGTCTTGTCTTTCCCGATGTAATTGGAACGGCTTGTAGTCCAGACGAACTTGCAGAAATGATGTTGACTGATGAAGATGAAATTGAAAGAATTGCATATGCTGCAAATGGTGAACGAATCCCCCATGATCTAAAAAAAAAAACTAAACATGTAGTTTCACACGTTCCATCTAATCCACCCCGACCCCAATCAGCACCCGAATCAGCACCCAAAGCAAACACTTTTCATATTCGGGATTTCAACAGCATCCAAACAATCACAAATGAACTAACTAAAGAAGGGGTTGATTTGGATGATGCATTACAGGCCCTTGAAGTTTATGGGGATGGGGTTAAGTTAACTGATATGACTGAAACACACTTCAGAAGATTGTTTTATCCTGTTGCTTTTTCCCCGTTTAGAATCATCCTTAAGGAAGGACGTTTGAAGGACTGGACACAAGAAAGTTTAAAGGATGTTGATTGTGATTCCCTTGCAGCAATGTTTGATGCTTTCTATGGAACAACAGCAGCTGCTGATCAAAGTAATGTTGAATACTGTGAAATGATCATCAGATGTACACAATCACCAGTGTTTTCTGAAATTGCCCGATATATGCAGAAGTTGCTTTCTAAAGATCTGATTGATGAAAAGACACAACGGACTTATTTGAAAGTAATCACCCAATCAGAAAACATGTTCAACTTTGATCTATATGATGAAATTATGAACACCCTTCCTTCAATGGGTTAATTCACATTTCAACCCATCACACGCCCCTGTTAACATTGCATCATTGCCACCCTTAATGGATGTTAAATCAATCACACTCCAATCAACATCCTTCAAGAATTCCCATCGAACAGCAGTTGTTGAACCATCTAAAACCTTTTGATAGGGGGCGTTTTCATAAACGAAGTCCCCATGATCAGCTAGCATTGCAACACCCCGAACTGTTTTTCGGATTGCCCATAACCAATCAGGGGCAAATTTCCATTCATGGGGTTGTATAGTACATGTATTTGAAACATTGTGTGTTAATCCTTCAACCCGTGAATTTTGGGAACCTGGAATCACCCAATTATTTTGTACAAGTTCAACATTGTTCAAATGGTCTTTTGCTGTGATCTCTTTAGATACCCATGAATCAGAATCAGGAACTTCACATGCAAATTCAATGATTCCTGTATCCCCATCTAGATCAACTATAACTTGAGGAAGTTTTTCTTTAACTTCTTTCCAAATGGGGTTTAGTTTGTTCAATCTGATTGTTCGGATATATCGTTTTGAATGAAATGGGTGAATTCCTGCAGATGTTCCAAGGACTGTTGAAGTGTTGCCCGACGGTTTAATGCAGGTCGTTCTTGATGCATAGTTGATCCCAATTAGATCTGCAGCCCGTTTGTTTTCATCAACAACAATCTGTGCACCTTTTTGAAGTACATTTGCATTGAATGAAAGATCATAGTTTGCATACATCCCTGTTAAGGAAACACCAATCAATGCTTCTTGTTCGATGATCCGTTTTGTCACAGGTGTCAAATACCCTTGTTCAGTATATCCAGCTTGTAGTGTTCCAATAAATGCAGCTGCCTTGCATGCTTCCCAAAATTCTTCAATCGTCTTGTTCTTTTCCATATTGATTTCTGTGAGATTGCAAACACTCCACCCGCTTCTGAACATCCATCCTGTTTTCTGCAGCTTTTCTTTTTCATTGCAGATCTTCAATGTAATATCTGTAACATGTTGCCCTGCAGGGGTTTGCACCTGATACGGAAATAAACCGATTTCACAACATGGGTTTGTACCAAAAACAGAACTATTAGTGAAGAAGACACCAGGTTCACCCCATTGTGAATTTAAGTTGACGACCTTTTTCACGGTTGATTTCTGTTCTGTTCCATCGGTTACAATGGATGCACTTATATTTGCATATGCCCTATTTGGATGTTGAATGTACCATTCCCCCGTTTTGGCTTGCATCATCAGTTCATCATCTTCATCGAACAAACAGATTGATGCAGAACGACGAACCCCACCTGATAAAACAGCAGCTGATAAACTCATACATATATCAAACACATCAATTGATCTTAGTTTCATCCCCAAACGTGAAACAAGTTTATGTCTAATTTCATTTAAACATGCTTCAAGGGGTTTATGACCTGGTGCAAGCCCCCCCGATGAAATGGGTGATCCTGCAGGCCTGATTGCTGTGTAATCAAAAAAGATTTCATAATCAATTTCGTGATCAAAATAATCAGTCATCATGTAGGAATCAATCAGCATCTGTACAGCAAGTGCCCATCCTTCAATGGAATCTGCAACCTTGTACATCATTGCACGCCTGATTTGATGTTGTTCAACTGAAATGATTCGGGGTAGTCTTTTGATGTCTTGATTTCTTACACTGAATCCTGTTCCACACCCACATAACAACAGCCAAAACATTTCGCTAAAAAAACGTGGTCGATCAACAGGGGAATAAGTGCAGTTATAGATTCTCATATTTCGACGTTCAATTGCAGAACCCCCAAACTGAATTGATCTTTGGGAAGGTACAACCCTCTTTTGTTTCACCAGGTCAAAGGCCTGTTCAATTTCATCTTGTAAATCAGGATACTTCTTTGAATGCATTGCAATCACCCGATCAACTGCATCATCCCAACTTTCACGACCTTCTTCTGTTTCTTTTGCATATTGTGATGCAAATACTACATCACCCATAATTTTATTTTGCATGAATTCCTCATCTTAAACTAAAGTAAAGTGTTGATGCTGTAAGCACACCAACAACTACACTTGAAGTGATGATTAAAGTCTTTGAATACTTCTTTTCATCTTCAAGTCTTAGTTTAAGATGTTCATTCAATTGTTTTGATTCGTCAAGTTGCTTTTCTAAAATATGCAATCTTGTTCGACATCGATCAGTGATTTCATTCACTTCCTTTTTAAATCTTGCTTTGATTTCACTTACACGAATCAAACAGCTGTTACCGTGCAAAGCCCCCTGAATATCTGCCATATCTCCGATTTTCACAACAAACCCCGATGAAGGGGCAACTGTTCCAGCTTGAACAAATTGTGAATTAATCAAATGACCATCATCAAGGGTGATTGTTGCAAAGCCCAACTGCATGATAAACGGGATTACTAAGTTGATCATTTCGGTTTACCTTTCAGAACCCGATCAATCAAATCATTACAGTTTTCTTTGATCGTTTCCTTTTCTTTCCTGCAGATTCTTTGTTCACGTTCAATACAACTTGTTTCACCTGCAGCAACACAAGCTGCATGCTTTACCTCAAGTTCTTTGATTTGTGTTTCTTGTTCAGTGATCAATTTGCCTTTTTCCTCACAAATGGAATCAGAATTATCACTTGCAATGGACATCCCAAACATTCCAGCAAGGGACATTAACACAAGGATAAACAACACTAAAACAACAGGGGATTTAAGCAATTCATCAGCATGCTTTAAATCTAAGTTAAAATTAAACATGTTACGCTTTCTTAATTATCTGTAAAATGGGTGTTCCTGCATTGTTATTAAAGGAAGGTTCAAAAGCAAAGTTTGGGGAACCTGCATCTGTTGTAATCCTTAAAGACACTGTAATGCTTGAACCGCTTGAGGCAATGTATGCAACTGCTTCTTTTCTATACTGTGGATTTAATGAACGTTGATTTGATCCACTAATTAGATTTGCTTTAAATCCAATATTTGCAGATGTGGTTTCATTATACCATTGCAAAGAAACAGTTCCACCTTTCATCGATGTGCTTCCAATTAAAATATAAGATGATCCTGAATCCAAAACAAACTGATAACCGTTTGTTGAAGAAACACCAAACCCCGATGGGATTTCAGTTTGATCAAATTTTGCATATCTAATACTTGAAACTTCAGTTGAATCTTGACCATTAAGCACAGCCGTTTTAACACCCGAATAAATTGGAAATCTTGCAGTCATGCTGTGATTACTCCTATGATTCTAGTGAATGTGTTAAATGTGATTTCAACACTTGAAGTTCTTTGGAAAAACAGTTCAACAGTTTCCCCTGCTGTTACATTTGATGCAATGATTTCATTTGATGCACCTGCATTTGTTGATGTGATTTCACCAGCAATTACAGATCCTTTCCCATCAAGTCGGGTTGAATCAATATCCATAATCAATCGCCCCCCAATCCCTGTTGTTGAATTGTTCTTCACATCACTTGTAACAAAAGAATTGAATCCAATTGTGAACTGATTTGATGATATATCTCCATTGTTATGTAGAACAGTGTCAAACTGAAGTTGTTTGGTTCCACTTCCTGACATCGATTGACCACTATTTTCATATACTGCAATCAATGGACTTGTAGTTGCTCTATATGTCATATCAACTCATTTCTATAATCATTATGTGACTACCATCAGATTCAATGTCACCATCAGCATCTTGTGTTTTCACATAGAAAGATAAATCAGATGTTGGGGAAACGGAAAACTGAAACACCCGTGAATCTGTATTATCATCAGCAGGCAATTCAGACTTGAAAAAACCGTCTGCAGGTTCAAGTTCAGTTGTTCCATCGGATTCAAAAAACTTCACACGTTGTGAATCTGTGTTTGATGTTCTTGTCATCACAACACATCCAAAACCCCAATAATGTTTGTTTGCTGCAAGGGTGATCAAGTTTGAAGATATTGAAACACTATGACCTGAATCTGCTGTGATTGTATCAAATTCTACAGTTGTTGATGTATCTGCAATCCCCGTTTGATCACTGGACATTGTGATCTGCATAAATCGGGCTGTGTAACTTTGGTATATTAAGTAACTCATTAACTACCCCTTAAATAATTAACCAATTTGAACCATCTGAAACAAGTGTGATTGATTGGTTTTGTGTAGTGATTGCAAACGTTGTTGAACCGTCGATTGTTTCGGCGCTGTTTCCATCAACAGTGATTGTTGAACTAAGAAGGTTTTTAATTTGCAATTTAAATCCAGTTAATCCACTTGATGCAGGTAAATTAACAGTAGCAGCTGATAAACTGCATGTATAAATCCGTTCAAGTTCACTAGCACCAATTGCACTATCTGTTGTCCCAATTGTATATGATGCAGCAGTGATAGATGTAACTGTGGGACGTGATCCCCCCCCACTTGGTAGATTTAGCAATTGAGATCCATCAACAGCAGGCAATCTTGCAGAACCATCAAGTTGAACAAGTTGATTTGCTGTATTTGCACCCGCTTCAAGGGTTGCTGCAGAACCCAAACCTAAACTTGTTCTTGCAGTGCCCAAAGTTTCAAGAACAAAGTTTGTTCCATCCCCTACAATGAACCCCCCATCGGTTACGGTCAATCCAGCAATATCTGCTAACTGTGCATCATAAGCTTGAACATCAGTTCCAATTGAAAGACCTAGACTTGTTCTTGCTGTTGCACCTGATTCAGTAACAAAGTTTGTTCCATCCCCTACAATGATATTTCCATCGGTTGGGGTCAATCCAGCAATATCTGCTAACTGTGCATCATAAGCTTGAACATCAGAACCGATGGAAAGGCCCAAACTTGTTCGGGCTGTTGCACCTGATTCAGCAACAAAGTTTGTTCCATTCCCTACAATGATATTTCCATCGGTTACTGCAAGGCCTGCAATATCATCAAGTTTTGCACTATGGGCTTGAACATCAGAACCAATTGCAACACCTAAGTTTGTTCTTGCTGTTCCTGCATTGTTCAAATCTGAAAGATTGTCTGCAATTTCAAGAAAAGCATCATTGTTAAATCCACTTAAAGCAATACTTGATAAAGCTGTTGAAACGGCTTGATTTGATCCATTGCCTAGAAAGATTTTATTGTTATCAAGATTCGGGGTTGCATTTGATCGACCCGCCCCCCCTACTTTAACAATTCCTGCACTTGCATCTGATCGAACAACCCGACCTATATTCTGAATAAAATTGCTTTCCCCTGTTGGGGCTGTGTTCACAAGTGCACCTGCAGTTGCAGCAGATACAAACATAGTATCACCAGCTGTGAATGTAGATGTGTTGAAGTCGTTTAGATTTCCGAACGTGACTATTTGAACTTCAGCTTGATCATTTGCATTTGCAAACACAAGACCAAATGCAGGCATTGTTGCAGATGAATTTGCACGGGCTTTGTCAACAGTTGGGACTGTTCCATTTATGCCATTAATATAAACGACTTCACCCTTATTCAGGGTTCCCCCTGAATCATTCTTTGCTTTGAATCTGATTCCCCCGTTCACATCCCCATAATAGGAAATGAAACGATTATTTTCATCACCAATCGAATATGTTGCATCTGCATCTGGATCAATATCGCCTGTAACAGTTAATCCCCCTGTTTGAATTGCTGTTGCAGTTGTTGCACCTCTTCCAACAACATCATCAAGTGTATCAGATCCACCAGGTAGATTTAGCAATTGGGATCCATCAACTGCAGGCAATCTTGCAGAACCATCAAGTTGAACAAGTTGATTTGCTGTGTTTGCACCCGCTTCAAGGGTTGCTGCAGATCCTAGACCTAAACTAGTTCGGGCTGTTGCAAGTGTTTCAATAACAAAGTTCGATCCATCCCCAACAATGAAACCCCCGTCTGTTGTTGCAAGCCCTGCAACATCATCAAGTTTTGCATTATGGGCTTGAACATCAGAACCGATGGAAAGGCCCAAACTTGTTCGGGCTGTTGCACCTGATTCTCCGATCCATTCAGAACCATCCCCTACAAGGAAAACCCCATCTGTAGGGGTCAATGTTGCATCAACATCATTAATATCTTGAAGATCAAGAACAACAGGCCCTGTTTGTCCGTTCACACTTGAAACTGCATCTGTGTTATCAATTACATCAAACATTGCAGAAGTTAATGGGGATGCTGCATCTTGATTAAAAACAATGTGATCACCTACATTAACAGCAACCCCTGCAAGTGTTCCTGCATCTGGATTAACAATATAAAAATCACCCTTTTCTGATGTTGTCAGATCAGGGTTGTTTGTTGTTACGTTATATTCGCCCTTGTAGACTAAACCACCCGTAACAGATCCAGCTGTTGCAGGATTTGGATTTACTTTAACTGACATCGATCAACCCCTTATTTTGTAAAGCCTGCAATGAAGTAAACAGAATCCCCACTTGCACCCTTTTTAAATGCAATGGTTTCTACTTCTGTTTGCAATGTTGCAAGGTCGTCAGAGTAAGAATAATCAACAGGGATTTCATTTGTTACTGCATCACCCGCCCCTGTTCTTGCCCGATATTTAGTATAAGCAAGATCAGTTCCTTTATTGACG
>BCSF01000515.1_pt1 | contig 14785 bp, 13 predicted proteins | sample 1016431 | NCBI WGS metagenome assembly BCSF01 (sample SAMD00045685;SAMD00045686;SAMD00045687;SAMD00045688;SAMD00045689;SAMD00045690;SAMD00045691;SAMD00045692;SAMD00045684;SAMD00045690;SAMD00045691;SAMD00045692;SAMD00045684;SAMD00045685;SAMD00045686;SAMD00045687;SAMD00045688;SAMD00045689, study...
TCAAAGCTCCGGTCATTGTTCCTCCTGCGAGGGCAAGCTTCTTATCAAGCTCTACTTTGGTTTTTTGACCCAATTGGGTAAGCAAACTAGACATAATATTTAATCCTTTGTTGTGGGTTAGTTGTGTTTAAAAAGAGTATTAGCGGAACTTATATGTGTCAAGCAACAGGTTCAACAATAAGAATGTCTCCAACCTCTGTTGTTAAACTGTCTCCGTCTTCCGCAAGTATATGAGTAACAGTAGGTACCGCACCACCAAGCTCAATGATCTTCCACTCTGTTCCGTCGTCAATCGCCAGACAAGGACCTCCGTTTCCGTCACCATCTGTTACAAAGATAACACGACCGGATGTACCTACAGTTGGTAAGGCAGACGCTAAATACGACCCAAATTGTATAGACTGTGATACAGACAGATTACCACTTATCAACCCTCCTGACTTATCAAACTTATCAGTAAGCTTGGCTTTAACCTTCTGTCCTAATTGTGTAAGTACGCTACTCATATCTAAGGTGTTGTGAGACCGTCAAGGAAGTCTTGGTAATCACCTACTTCTTCTTCACGAGCATCAAGGAAGTAAGGCAGATCGTTCCAAGCAGTTGATCCGTCACCTATCTTAATTCTGTTGCGTGCAGAGTCGATCTCGATTCCTATCTCTCCCTCTAAAAGCACAGGGTTGGCAGATGCCCAGGCACTAGCGGAATCGTTTCTAAGTTGTATTCTTTTACTAAAAGTTGCCATTTGTTATGCTCCTCCTCCGTTGTAAACATCTAAATTATCACTAGCTGTAGCACCTAAACCATCGATCTGTGGGTCACTAAGTGCAGCGTTACCTCCAACCAATCCGATGATGTCAGGGTCTGATGTAATAGAATCTGTAATTGCTTTAGCTGCTTGTGTAGTAGCGACTGCTTCAGCCACGCTTTTACTAGCAACATTACTAAGCGTCCGGTATTGAGCAGACAGTGGGTGTGGTCGAACTATTTGTCGAATAGGCATGTTAACACTTCCAACGACGCAACGCTAAAGCTTTACGAGTAGGTCTACCTTTACTGTCTTTCATCGGTCCCTTTACTCCAGACATTCTGGCACAGAAGGAACGCTTTCGTGGACCACCGCCAGGCTGAGGAGCTTTCAAATTAGAACCAGTAGCACGATTGTACTTAGCTCTGCCTTTAGCAGTTAGCCCACCCTTACGGGACTTCTCTCCTCTACCGAGGGATAACGATACATCTTTACGCTTTTTTGCCATTACGACTCTTTAAAGTAACACCACGCCTTCTTAACGCAACGATGTCAGCTTGTGTTATCTTCTTCTTATCACCCGCTACAGTAGCTAGGCGTTTCTGTTTAGGACTGTATTGTGAGTATGGCATCGTTACTTCTTCGGGAAACCACGCTTCATATTAGCGTAAGCTTTAGCAGATATAGTAGACTTTTTTTTACTACGGCTGATGCCTAGCTTTCTTCTTCTGTTGATATTTCTATATAAACTCATCTCTGTACTAATACCTCCATCATACGATCTAGTTTATTGTGAACTTCTTTAATTGCTTCCTCTACCTTGGCTATCCGTGCTTCAACAGCTATATCTCTTTCCCGTTGAGCAGCTAACTCCACTTCTATCCGTGTCATCCGTTTCTCACCAAGGTCTAACCGTTCGATCATGCGTTTAATAATCCAACCGATAATACCAAGAGAGATAGCTAATACGGTGTTCAAAAGACTAGATAGAGATTCGATCATTGGTTGTTAAGCTATCGCTAGGTAAGCAACTGATAATGTACCTGTAGTGGCTCCTGTTTTAGTCCAACTTATGGTAAACCCATCATTATCAATACTCGATAAAGAACCTTGATAATAATCGCTACTAGATTGAAATGAGAATATAGAAGCAGCATTTGAGTTAAAAGTTCCCGGACTAGTAGCGGTTCTACAATTAACACTTACGTTAGCAGTAGAGCCTCCTGTTACCGGTTCGCTACTAAAGCCAAAAGAAGCTTCACCTGTGTTAGCTTCATTAGCAAAAAACAATATCGTTTTAGGTTTGAAACCAATACCTGTTACAGATTGAGTCCCTGACGCTAAAGTCGTATCTCTATCGAAAGTACCAACCTTAGTTGTACCTGTACCTGTGTAAAGGTTTGTGGTGTATATTTCAGTATCAGTACCTTGGAATGGATTATATTTTAAACCATTTAATCTATTTTCTGATATAGTAAGATCGCCTAAAGGATACCCTGGGTTATTACCTGAACGAGTTACTGTTATATACTGACCGTTTGTAGGTGTGTAAGTGTCTCTATATAATATATCGTTATTTGAAAATACAACATTTGAATAAGTAGAACCAAAGAAAGTCAATACTTCTAAAGCTCCAGCCGACCAATCAGATATAATATTATCTTTAATATAGTGATAGCTATCTTCTGTTTCAGCTCTACAAGCAATTGTTACACCCGCAATGTCTGCTATAGCTGTTTGTTTACCATATACAGTGTTCCCTTCAGCCGAATCTATATCATTAAACCTAAAATTAATATAACCACCGTTAAATGCGTTATTGGTAACATTTACAAAATTTGAATTACCTACGGCAAACGATCCACTTTGACCTCCTGATGTCATTTGATAAACATTATTACTCACCACAACTTCGTGGCTTGTAATTCTTCTAGCAGATCGAACATCCCCAATAAGCAAAGTAGCGGATACATCTGTAAAAGTATTACCCTCGACAATAACATTGTACATATCAAGAGTAGTGTCGGATTCTTTATCCGTTATCCAATTTTCATTACTTATATCAATACCGCCACCAACAACTGATTGTGTAGAAACCGTATCGTAGAATCTATTACTTTTAACAATAAAAGAACCGAGTCCTCCTAAATTAATAGCTGATCCGTAAGTATTAGCAAATTCACAGTTCTGTATAGTAACATATTGACAGCTATCTCCCCAAATATTCAAAGGAGTCTCATTAATACTTGTTTGAGAATCTCCTGAAAATATAGATTTAGCACCGTCTATAAATACATGATCGCAATCAACAAAAATTAATAGATTACCATGTGTAGGTGCTTTGTATTCAACATTTTTTACAGTGATATAACTTGAATCGTAAGCAAATAAAGCACCAAACTTATATGAACTTTGACCTGGTGATGCTGTACCGTCGTTAGAGCGTATAAAACCTTTAAAGTCGCAGTTTTCTATCAATACATTATTTGAAGTTTCAAAGTCTACTAATGCTTTAGGTGGTCCATCTCCCGCATAAAAAACAGGACGAGCAGCTCCATCAAAAGTTATATCTTTTACTTCAACATTTGAAACTGTATCTCCATAAAATATATTTTGTGATACTTGTTCCGTGTTAGGAGTGGTTCTTAAAGCACCTGTTAATGTAGTAATGCTTTTTCCAGCACCTATCCTTTTTATCTCTGATGCACGGTCTAATTGATCTTCTACGTCAACGTTCCCTTAAGGTACCAACCAAGTTCCCCCCCCCACTGAAGCACAGTACTCGATAGCGTTCTGAAAAGCATCTCTAGCTGGGTTATTAGAACCTGTACCAGCTACCGCACCGTAGTCCAACACATTTACGACATCAGCAAACCTATCAGAAAGACTCCTAGCAGTGGTTGAACCTGTAGCAGTAGGTGAGTTTAGATCGTTAGTCCAGTTAGCTAAAGATTTAGTAATACTTGTACCAAATGCAGTAACATCGTACGCACCAAGAGAAACAATAGCGGGACTCCCGCCAAGAGCTATAGCAGTGTCTATTGCTTGATCTGTGTACGCTTTATTAGCAGCATCTGTAGAAGCAGTAGGAGTACCGAGGTTTATTATCTTGTTACCTTCAGCGTCGTAGTTCGTTAGTCCTTTCTTCGTAAGTTGTTCTCCTCCTTGACCTTCCGACGCTTCTTGGGATACAAATAGATTGTGTCTGTACGCTTCATCTAGTTCATTCTCAGTAAGTACTGAACCGTCAACAAAGTCTACAAGCGGGGAGCCATCACCACGACTATCACGATAAATCTTAATGGCATCACCATCAGTAGGAGCAGTGTTAAAACGAATCAGTTGTACTGGAGATGTTACGATAGTGTAGTTAGTAACTAAAGTACCGTTTACCTTGACCTTGACATGATCGTCTCTGAGGTATTCAAAAGAAAAGTTGTAGTCAGTCTGAGAGGCGACCGCTGTGTAGTCTACGTAGGTGTTAGCCATGATAATATATTATTAACTATTGAGTTAGGAGTTCAAGCACTTAGTCAGCAGAAAAGATTTCTAGTATCGATATAGGACGACCAGTTTCGTCAGCTTGTAGTTCCATCGTTTCCATTATTTCAAAAAGACTTACATCCTCTTTATTAATGAAATCGTCTAAAACAGATGAATCTTTCAACATATCTTTCTGTGTTTGCTTGTAGAATTTTTGTAGTAAAGAATCTAATTCTCTTAATCCTTCATTAACAAGAACATCAGGATTAGTTTCACTAGCAACAAAACCTTTATCGAACTTTTTATTCCAACGATTACTATAGATTAAGTCATACACAGCATCCTCTAAAAACCGTTTCTTACCTCTGATTCTTACCTGTGTATCTCTGAGCCTCCTATCAAACGCATAGGAAAGTGTCATACCGTCTGAGTTTCTAAACTCTGTCATACGAATACCAGGATACAAAGTACTAGGTTTTCTTCTTATGTTACCGTGTGTATCTTTTGCTACTATCTTCTCGAAATCTGAACGCTGCTTCTGTCTTCTAGGTGCTTGTCTAATGATAGCTTCAGTAACGATTGTTTTATTAGAAACTAAATCATTACCTCACAAATCAGTTTTCTTATTAAGAGGAGCTATACCTACAACAGAATACATAACTCTATCGTAAAATGTACCGCCTCTTAAATCAGCGATACCTCCGTCACCGTTTGCCTCATATGCTTGTACAATCTTTCTGGCTTGGGCTGGGACTGGCACATAACTAGCAACTAATCGAGTGAACGCACTAGTAAGTACTTCTCCTTCCCCGCCTACGATCTCCTCAAAGTTCTTAACACCTTCCGCTAGAGGCATGGCTTTAGATAACTGAATAAGAGACTGCTTTAACACAGACCATCTATTCTGATCCTTGGTTAATATCTTAATACCTTCACGCTCTTCGATCTCTTTAACACGCTCAAAAGCAGCCCAGTCAGCCATGAAAGCTAGAGGGAATGACCAAGGTAATGCAGCTGAGTAATCACTACCGAATGCTTTAAAAGACTCCATTCCAGTCTTCTTTCTTTGATCGTCTGTCATCCAAGCTAAAGAACCTGTAACATTTCCGCTAGTAGCACCTAGATAACCAATCGCACCTATAGACATGGCTATTAAAGCATCAGTCAATAGTTCGTTGTTATACTTAGCTCTACGAACAAAAGCTGTTTTAAGTCTGTCGTCTAATAAATTAAACTCTTCTTGGAAGCTTGCTTTAGCAGCGTCATCTAAATCTGGTTTAGCTAACTGTTTTCTTACAACATCCAGCTCTAGTTCTATATTCCGTATAATCTTATTATATGGATTAGATGTTTCACCGATTCTCTTAGGTAGTTCAAAAGGAGATGCTTCAAGTAAACCTAACGAACGCTTTGCGGGTGCTGCTACTAACCTAGCTCCTCTGTATACAGCTCTGATAGGAACACCGATATAGGGTAGGAAAGCATTGATACCGAAACCTAACAACCCATCATCATTACTCAAGTCCTTTAGATTGTTAATAAGTTTCTCTGCTGAGTTTATATAAACATCCTGCAAGTCGTCAGTGTTACTAGCAAATAGCAACTCTTCACGGACTTGGTTTACTTCATCCATGAACTCGTGTGTATCGTTTAATACTTCAAGTCCATCACTGTCAATCCAAGCTGAGTTGTATAACTCCTCTGCTCTTTGCTTTTGTTTAGCAGGGTCATTAGGAAACTCCAACAAAGCTTTCTTATTAGATTCAGAATATATCCTAGACTTTATTATCTGTCTTTTAAATACATCGTCTACCGTTTGTATACCGCGTACACCTAGAGATAATATCTGATGATATTTACCTTTTAGTATGAAGTCGTAAAAAGACCTAGCTACATTATCAACAGATTCCGCTCTCCTCTTTGCATCTCTAGCTGCTTTAGCTATTAAAGCGTGTTCACCTCTAGGTAGACCTACCGTACTTATCTCATCAGCTAGTTTACCTGCTCGTCTATCGGTAGCACTCAGGTTCTCATAGAATGTGCGTCTCATTGACTCACCCAATCCATTTAGATCAGTTAACATCTTGAATGCACTAGCTGCTTCGATGTGAGCCATCTTATTAGCAATAGGTAAACCTTTATCTAAATTAGATAACCAAGTAGCAGGGACTCTAAAGAACTGTTTAAAACCAGCACCAATACCTGTAGGAACACCTGCAAACACGGAAGGAAGCTGGTCGATCAGAGCCATCTGTCTAGCTTGTTTAACACCTCTTATAAACTTAGTACCTTTAGTAGCTACATCTGTTTCCAACGCTGCGAAGAAAGCTTGCTCCATGTCTGCATACAACCTAGCGTTTTGTTTCTCTTTAGCTTCCGCTACTACAGTTCTGTCTAAATCAGCTAACTTCTGCTTCATCCTTTTCTTGGAATCAGAAATCTTTTTCTGTAGTTCTTTAACTTTGCTAGGTTTAGTTGGTCCTTTTGGTTTAGGTGCTACTTCAGCTCTCAACTCAGATATAACACCTCTAGCTTCTATATCAGCAACTCTAGCTAGATTAGCTTCTAATTGTTCTATCTTAGCTACTTCAGCTTCTACTTCTTTGTAGTACTTAATACGATCTTCTAAATCTTTTTGTTTAGGGTCTTTAGGTTTTTTCTTTTTAACTTTAGCAGCAGCTTCTTCTAGAGCTATATCATCACCAAACCTAGCCCTTAGTTCGTCTAGTTCTTTCTGTAGTTTTGTTAGTTTAGTCTGTACAGCTTTCTTTAAGTTCGCTGCTTTCTGCTCTTCCGTTACTTCTTTCTTCTTACTGGCTTTAGCTCTGCGTGTTACTTTTTCGTCTATCGCTTTACCAGCTTCTTTTATGCGTGGTTTTATTTTAACAAAGTCATCGAACAAGCTTTTTATATCGGCATCTTCCGACATTAATGTGCGACCTAACTTAGCTTCTAAACTTACTTCTAGCTTAGCTAACGCTGCGTCTTCCAACCTAGAACGATAACTATACTTGGATAACCACCTGTACTTATCAGAATCACGACGGGCTGCTTGTAGTGTTCTACCTCCGGTTGTCTCTGCTATATCTTTTACTTCTGTATTTAGCTTACGCAAGAACTGAACCTCAGATAACATAGATTCGATAGCATCTGTATCGTCTGCATTCTTAGCTAGTTTCCTTGTTAAATCGTTTAAGTTTTTGTAGGTACGATTGTATACTTTCTTAGCTTCCCTCTCTATCATCGGTAGCTCTGTAGTTACATTATCCTTGGTTATCTTAGATACTCTATCACGAAGCACATCAAAAGCGTCTTCTCTTTCATCGTCTACACTTCTAGGTATTTCTTCTAAACCAGGTTCCTCAACAACTTCTGCCTCTTTCTTAATCAGAGGTTCATCTATATCTTCTACTTCTTTAGGATTTGCTTCCTGTTTAGACAAAGCTTCGTCTGCTGTTTTGATCTCGTTAATAGAATCGTCAATCAGCTCCTTACTTTGTTCTAAGGTAGCTATTTCTTTCTTTATTTTAAATTGACTACCACGACCTCGACCTTCCTTCAGTCTTTCTTTTAAGTCGTCTATATCTTTATCTAATCTAGCTTTAGCGTTCTCAGCAGCTTCTGCAGCTTTACCACGCCCCCACTTACCAGTCCTAGACCACACAGAAAACAAACTATTAAAAGTACCACCAGCTAAACTAGAGAACAAATAGTCATACTCATCTCGGTCTTTACCGTTTAACTGTGCCTCAATCTCTTGTCTCATTGCAGACTCAGCTAGACCTAAAGCAGCACCGCTAACAAAAGTCTTAGTACCGTTGACTAACATCTCTCGACCTTTCCAAGCATTAGCAGCTCCAACGCCTGGTCCTAATCTAAAAACTTTATCAGCTGCTTTAGTAACAAGACCTACACCAAACACAGAGGCAGCGATCATTTCCCCGCCTGATACTTTGTCTTGTAAGCCGTAAGCTTGCCTTATCTTTTGTCCTATGAAATTAGAAGTAGCCCATATAGCAGCTTCAGACGCAGCGAGTCCTACAACACCTCCTATAGTAGTGGTTGGTTCTGGTGCTAGTATACCTACAGTCGATACACGCTTTGCGTTATTTAACCACTGTAAGTACTTCTGTGATCTATGTAGCTTGTGAGTAAGTGCTAAACCTACACCCAACTCAGCACTAACACCTAACGCAGTTCCTGTTATATGCTGTCCTGTACTTAGTTCCTGCTCCGCTATCTGTCTAGCTTCCAGTACTTCAGGTGCTATGGAGGGTGTTACTACCTCAGTTTCCTGTATGGGTTCCGGTCTAGTTGTCTTTTCTACTTGAGCATCTAAAGACTCACGCTGTTCTACGCTTAGTGATCCCCTTAACCGTTCTTTCCACCTTTTATATTCTTCTTCAGTCATTTAGGAATCCTGATTGGCTGGCATCGAACTTCAACATAGTTTCGTTATCGTATATACCAAAAGCTTGAAACTCGTCTCTTATCGCTTTTTCTTCAGCTGTTAAAGGTTGGTTAGTTATATCTTTCTGTAATACAGGAGACCAGCGTCCTATCAAGTTCCTAAACTCTTGGTCGTTACCAAACAACTTAACATCCATATAATCCATACCAGCTTCATCTAAAAGCTTAGCTGAGTCAGCACTGTAACCATCGAACCCATGCCTAAATAAAGATAGTTTTAAATCTTTCTTATCTCTGTTTTTTACCATCAGTTGACGGTCTTCATTAATTAAACCTCTGTCAATTTTACCTGATGTATAAACAGTTCTTTCACCTCGTCTGCCAATCCGTCTAGTTTTAGTCTCCCCTAATGATTGATATAGGATAGCACCTTTATTTCTGACAGCGTCTTCTTTAGATGGTTCTGTTTCTTTTATTCTTGTTACCTCAGCTTCTGTTAGTGGCTCTATATCCAAAGCTAGGCTTTTTGCTTTTACTATACCTTCGTACCTAGCTTTTTCTTCTTGTAACAAATTATCAACAAAGCTTTGTAACTGTGCGTCTCTTGTTTCATTGAACTCAGGTCCTGATAATTCTTTACCTTTTGCGAGTAACTGCTTTTCTATTGCGTCAGCAGCTAACTCCTTAAAGTTACCGTAATCTAATTCAAAACCATCTTCTTCGTATTGTTGGTCTATAACCTTAAGTAAGCTAGTTAACCTATTCCTTACATTTGTATAAACAGGTTTTTCTTTAACATACTCACCTGCCATTAACTCTTCAGACTTAGCCTTAAGCTCAGGCACAGATGATATTTTAATAGAGTTGTTATACTTTTCTTTAAGGAACTCAGTAGCGTCTTTATTAGTTTTCTCGTTGTACTGTATATATTCCTGTACTAGCTTTTCTCTGTTATCTTTAGTTAGCGGTATAGGATCAAAAGGAAATTGAAGAGCAGCTTCATAACCATCTCTTATATCATCTACATTTTCGTAGTATAGAAACTCTCCTTCATCACCGCTAGAGTTAGCTAATTCACGAAGTCTTTGATTAAATAGTTGTATAGGGGAAGCTGTACCGTTAAACAAGTTATCAACCTCTGCGTCTAATTGCTCTGCTGTTAAGTTAGGGTTTAGAGATACAAATGAATCTTTTATTTCTTCTGCTGATATATCAGACAACTGATCTCTCTCTTCTATGTTCTTTATGTTTCCTAAAACACTGACTACTCTATTAGCGAAACGCTTACCTACTTTAGTATCACGCTTCTCGTCTAAACTTAGTAACTTATTATTTAGTTTAGCTTCAATAGGATTAAGTACGGACTTAGCTTGAGTAGTATTAAAAACAGGTACACCGTTTATTTTAGTAGCTTTTAAAACAGCTAACATCCTACTAGCATCTGTATATCTTTGCTGTGCAAATAAGTTGTCTACTTCAGTAGCATAAGCTGAAACTAAAACTTTATTCCTGTCAGCGTTACTTAACTGTGGTAAGTCCTCAGATAATCTAGCTTCTGTGTTCTCTGCGATTGTTTGTAAGTTAGATGTATCTAAAGGAATAACACGATCAGTAGCAGGATCAACAATAGGTTTAGTAGCAACTGACAACTGCAATCCTAACTCTTGTGTACTGTTATTAAGTATCACTTCGTCTCTAGCTTTCTCGTACTTTAATGCTAGTTCATTCTTGTAAGGAGAAGTAACGATACTCCAAAGAGCTTTACCTGCTGTACTATTAGCTACACCCTCGCCTACTTGTCCTACTAAACCTTCCCACTCTTCTGATAGTGTTTTATCAACAGCTTGTAAGAAATCAGCTTGGGTCTTATATGTTTCTGCGTTTACCAAGTCTTGAGCTTTAGCTTCTAAACTAGGCAACATAGTGCTATTGATGTGTCGTTTAAGCAACGCATCTCTGTAAGCTCTATCTCTGTTGGTAGTAGCTAACAAGCTGAATCCGTCTACATCCTTCTGCTTCTTCAGTTCAGCTATAACATTCTGTTCTTCTACGAGTGCAGCTTCCTCAACACCGATCTGTTCTTGTTGTTTCTGTAAAGCACCGTACTGCTGTAGTACCGGGTTTATCTGACTAAGAGCACCTGCTAACTGCTGTAACTTATTAGTCCCAGCCTTCTGCACCTGAATGCCGTACTGTCCTGCTCGTTGAATGGTAGGCTGAATACCAGGAGCAACATCCCCTAGTCCTTGTACTTGTACTCGTTCCTTAGCCATTATGCTGTCTCTGTAGATTTAGTTGGAAGTCTGCTGCCTATATCAAGTCCTGTACGATAACCACTAAGACCGCTTTGTATACCGCCTAACACAGCACCTAAACCGCTTGGTCTATCTATTGGTTGCGACAATCCGATCTGACGCTGTTGTGTAGCAAACCCTGCTTGTTCAAGTTGCATACCAGTACCGACCGCACCTAACTCTTGCTGCCTAGCTAACGCACTACGATACCCAGCTTCCTGTCTCATATAGTCATCCATCAACGCTTGAACAGATGCACCTGCTACTCCTGCTTCTCCAGCAGATACTCTAGCTCTAGCAAGTGCTGCTTGTGATTTACGACTGACTTGTTCAAGTTCCCGTCCAACAGCTTCCTGCTCCTGTGCTTGACGCATACGAAGAGAGGTTTGTTCTTGTAGGAATCTTTGACGCTCTGCTGCTTGTGCTTGCTTCTGATACTGTGCTTGTGCTTTAGCTTGTTGTCTTTGACCTGCAAACTGTAAACCAGAAGAAGCAGCACCTATAGCAGCCGATGTAGCAGCAATACCTGTAGCGGTCGCTGATGCTGCCGATGCTCCAAGAGCTGTACCTAATGCTGCAAAGAAACACATAACAATTACTTCCTCTCTAATATAAATGACAGATAGTTCTCGTACTGACAATCGTTAAACTCAGCACCTAACCACTCCAACCATCTAATACTCAACTTGTTAGTACGCATGACAAAGTTCGTTAAGTAATCAAATCCATTCAGTAGTTCCTGCATACGCTCCTTAGAGTTCTGCAAGAAGAACTTCTTGATACTTGGTAATCTTCTAGTACCTAATAACCAAGCACTTCCGATATTAGTACCGTTGATAGGACACACTCCAAACGAGCAGTATAGATTGTTCATCTCATCCCGTACACTGTAGCACTTGCTAGAAGAAGCGTAAGACATATACACAGCATCTCTAGGGTGGTGCATCAATCCAAGAATCTCTAACATATCTTCCTCCCGTAGGTCTTCATACAGATCAACTGCATCCATATCCCCTTGTGCTTCATCTATTCTAAGCTCCATATCTTCTGCTTCTCGGTATCATCATGGATTCAAACTCTGCAGCTAACAGCTTAACTGGCAAGGCAGAACTACTCTTCACTTCGATTTTTACATCGTTTGGTTGTGCTTGTACAGGGAACCTGAAATGTCCGTCTTGTGGTGTGAAACTGTTAAGTGTTAAGTTAGCACCTAGTATATCAGGATTAAATGCGTAGCTGTAGGTGTCTCTGTACTTAGGAGTTACTTCAACGGTGAAGTGTCCGGTCTCTGCGTAGTTTATACTACCGCTACGAATCGTTTGGAAGGTGTAATCAGATGCACTACGACCTCCTCTTTCTGTTGGTTGCTTCAGTGTTTGGTCAGAGAATCTGTACAACATATCGTAACCAATACCAGCAAAGAATGGAACAGATGTTATATCTCCACTGACTGTACCTTCGGTAGCTGATGTTCTAGTGAATGTATACTTGTGTCCAGCTTTACTGAATATCTCAACATCTACTGGATCGTAAGGGAAACCGGATATAGTAGTAGTCTTAGAAGCTGTATCGTAGCTAGTAGTCAAATCACTACCGTCTATCCTACTGTCTAAACAGATAGTATAAGTAAGTGCTGTGTCCTGTAAATCATTCTCTAGTGGTAGTACTTCTAAGTAGGTGGATGTAGTATCGTTCGTTACCAAGTGTAAGTTAGACTCAATAAAGTCCAATCCGATAACATCTCTACTGAGTGTAAACTTCTGCCAGGCTGATTGTATCTTCTCTTTACCTTGCCAGAAATACTTGTACACAAATATCTCTTTTCTGTTCTGATCGTTAACTAGTGCTATAACATTCTCAACAGCAGTACCCGCCATAGCTATAACATCTGATTGTATATAAGTAGGTACTTGAGCGGTTACTTCAGCTGCATCAAAGATGTTAGTGTCATTGTCTACATAGTACTCAGTAACCCCTGCATATCCGTTCCTTTTAAATGGGAAGTATACATAGTTGTTCAGTACGATTGGGCGAATATTTGGTGTTGAATTGTATTCAGTAGCTGGTGTTATATTTACTGTCTTAGGTGTTAATAAATCAGTACCTCTAAGTACAAACTGTGTATTCTCAGAGAACAACAATAACTTCGCTTGGAATGGTATAGCATGTTTAAGAATAGCTACTCTTGTGTGACTGACTCCTACATCTATTCTAGAACTGTCTAACAGCTGTAGTACAGTAGCCCTCCAGAAGTTAAAGAACGCATCTGCTTCACTGAACACAACACTATCGTTAGTCAGTATACCCAGACGATTCTTGAAGAAGAACATATCATTTATTTTACTACCTACAAATGTAGGAGATGGATTCGTGTCGTCGTCTCCTACTAACCGGTCTGTCCAATTAGCAACATCTAATGTCCAGTTGGTGAATGTAGCATCTGGTACTAGCTGTAGGGGCATAGTGTTAGCGTTCAGCTTAGTCTTTACACCGTATCCTATATCTTCTATCCATGTACCCTCTCCGAATGCTTCCTCGTCGTGTACCTCAAACTTTACATAGTAATCGTCCTGTACAAGCTCTGTATCCCCACGCACTTTAACACGGAAATCGTGGAATGATTTAGATGGTAGGTCTGTAATGTTACCTACTTCTTTATAAACTAAACCTAATCCTTGGTCACCTAATCCATCCTTAGCTCCGATCTGAAAATCAGATGTACCTGTAATCTTGATACAAGCATTCTGTACTTCCACTGTTTGAGTCACCCCAGTAGTTGCTATTGTAGCTGTAGCTGCTGCTGTTCCACTACTAAATGCAATAGAGGGTGCGGATGTATAACCTCTTCCTGCGTGAGTAACAACAATTTCAGTAACTACACCGTTGGATACTAAGGCATAACCTAAAGCTTTATTACTACCTGTAGCAGGGTTTCCGAATGTAACAGTGGGTGGTGAGGTGTATCCGCTTCCTCCGTTTGTTATTGTTACAGAAGTTACTTGTCCACCTGTCCCTAAAGTCTGTGCGATCTGTCCAGCTATGTATTCAGTATCAGCGTCTCTACCTGTACCCTCCGCATTACCTGTCGAGTCGCTACCTGCATTCTGTCCGTCTCCACTCTCATAAATAAACTTCTTACCGTCTATCTCTATACTGTATTCTTTACTGTAGTCTCCTAGCTTAACAAATACTAAAGCTTCGTAAGGAAGTGTAGAACTAAGTGTACTGCTCAATGCTACCGTCTGTTCCTTGTTGGCAATGAATGTATAGTCTGCAACTGTCAGAGCTTTAACATCAGTGCGGGGAGTGGTAACATTATTAAGGTATGTCTGAGCATTAGCTGTAATAGTAACTGTCTTTTCAGTACCATCACTCAAATCAAATAAAGATAGATCATTGTTATCTATAACAACAGCAAACTGATTATCATCATCTCTATCTATAAAGTGTACAAACGAATCGTTGCTTACTTTGCTTGTGAACAGCTTGCTTGTGTGTCTTGTATTAGGACGCTTTACCAATCCCTCAATAACAGTAGCCCAAGCATTGATTTGTTCGTCGCACTGACCGGGATAACGAAGATTGTCAGGCTGTTGCGATACGCCCTGTGCTAGGTTAGGTACACTGTTTACTAACAGAGGCATCGCTTATCTATCTAATACTCTAAGTACGCTGTAGTGGTCAAAGATAGTTCTGTCTGCATTCTCAGAGTCACTATCGATAGCACGGGCTTTAGCTTCTATCTCGTCTCTCAAAGCAAACCCTTCAATCTCTCTACTGCCTAAGAATCTGTTAGCAAAGATACGAGCTGATTTAACTGTGCTGTAGTGTCTGAACTGCTCAGGCAAATCTG
>BCSF01000516.1_pt1 | contig 14775 bp, 11 predicted proteins | sample 1016431 | NCBI WGS metagenome assembly BCSF01 (sample SAMD00045685;SAMD00045686;SAMD00045687;SAMD00045688;SAMD00045689;SAMD00045690;SAMD00045691;SAMD00045692;SAMD00045684;SAMD00045690;SAMD00045691;SAMD00045692;SAMD00045684;SAMD00045685;SAMD00045686;SAMD00045687;SAMD00045688;SAMD00045689, study...
GGATACTCCTTCTGATAATCCGGCTATTTTTGAAACCGAACCTAAAGAAATTGCAGATCTTAACATATATTATGAAGCTAGTGAAGCATTTCCGATTACGGAATATAATGATACTAAAATATTAACTTGGCATAATTGTTTTGCTTTTGGCAATGGGGTTGAATCAAATCGTGTTAGAGACGATTTTAATGCAGCTTTTATAGACAAAGGCACTAAAGCATCCACAGTGCTAGAAGAGCCATATAAAGAAGAGAGAAGGGCAACGGGGCTTATCTATTCGGGTATATATAATTCAACGTCTGGTTTAAATAGTCTTAATCAATTTATACAGGCTGAAAAAATAACAAAAGATATTAATCCAATATATGGCAGCATACAAAAGCTACATACTCGCGATACCAATTTAGTAACACTATGTGAAGATAAATGTCTTAGAATATTAGCAAATAAAGATGCATTATTTAATGCCGATGGTAATGTAAATGTTACTTCAAATAATAATGTTCTTGGGCAAGCAATTCCATTTGTCGGCGAGTTTGGTATATCTAAAAATCCGGAAAGCTTTGCTTCATACGGTTACCGTGCTTATTTTTCAGATAAAAAACGCGGCGTTGTATTAAGGCTATCTATGGACGGTTTAACTGAAATTAGTGGTAAGGGCATGTCCGATTATTTTTATGATAACTTAAAGGCCGCTACTACTGTATTGGGCAGCTATGATATATATTCAGACACATATAATTTAACTTTAAATAACGACACAGTTTGTTTTAAAGAATCATCTGATGGCTGGCCAACACGTAAATCATATATACCAGAATGGGGTATTTCGCTAAATGCTGATTATTATACTATGAGTAATGGCATGCTATGGACACATGATAATCAAAATAGAAATACATTTTATGAAAGCAGTGCTGCTAAGTCTAGTGTTCAATTAATATTTAATGATACTCCCAGCAAAATTAAAAACTTTAAAACTTTATCTTACGAAGGCGACAGCGGTTGGGCTGCTCCATTAATTCAAACAGACCAGCAAGACGGACAAGTTACAACGTTTTTAGATAAAGAAAACATATATTATAACTATATTAGAGGGGTGGATGATACTTGGGATAATGTAGCCCAAACAGGAACGTTGGATTTAAAAGAAGTTGAGGCAACAGGAATTGGTAAGCCTTCAAGCATTGAAACATACAACGGCAATACAACAGTTACAGTAACAGTTAAAAATGATCCAGTTAATTAATTATGTCATTCCAAACGTATACAATAACAAGCGCTTCATTTGAAGCTGAAGCAGGCGATAATATTTCTGCTGGAGCAAATCCTACCGTTACTTTAGTGATTAGTCCCGCAGCAGGATACACATTAACACATACTAATTTTTCAATTGGTGAAGCATTACCTACAGAAGTGGCTAGCGCAGTTTTTTCGCAAGATGGTGACAATGTGAATTGTTTGGTTACTTTTGCCGGTGGCTTTGTTATGCCTTCAGCTGATGTGGAGTTATTAATAGATATAGACGGTACAGCTAACGAGCAAACATTTACAATAGACGGCGATTATATTACAACAGAAACAAATACAACTGGCACTTCTGGAACAACAGCCTTTTCGCAATCAGGCGTTGACGGGGCCACAGTAACATTATTTACTAAAACATTTACCGCATCTAGTGGTTATTATTTTGAAACACACCCATATTATTATCAAACACAAGGGGCGGAAAGAAATGATGATCCATATATAATTACATATACTGATTCTTCATTAGGAGGAAATGTTACAGCAAGAGCATATACAGTAAAATATATTATTGATGGCAAAAATGAGACTTTAAATGATTTAAATTTTGTTGCTAATGCCATTGAAACTTATACATCACCAATAGAAATTACCGCATATGCAATTAGCAATTTTGTTATTGCACAAGCAGGTGAAACACGAGCTGTTACAATATATGGAGATCCTGGGGCTGAAGTTACATTCACAACAACAGCACCGTATCCAGTAACTTCTTTTTATTCTGATAATAACACATTCACAGAAACAGTTGGTGCTACTGGTAAAATTATATATCAACTAGCATTTCCGGAAAATACAACAGGAAGCAATCAAACATGGACATTTACGCTGTCTGGCGCTGATTTAGCTTCGCCGTTCACACAAACTAATCCATTTACAATAACTCAGAAACTATAATATGGCATCCACAGAAAGTATAACAATAAATTTTGCAATTCCGCTTAATGTATCTTTACAAGTAGGGAGTGATGTTATATACTATCAGGATAGTATAACGAGTAATGTATATAGACTTGGTGTGGTTACTGCAAAAACAGATACAAGTATCACATGTGAAATATCTAGCTTAACTCGCCCTCCAAATAGCACAAGTGATTTTATATTTTTTATGAAAGATAATGATGCTAATACCTCTGGTATTATAGGTTATCATGGGACAGTTGATATGGAGGTAACATCAACAAGTAAAAAAGAACTATTTGCTGTAAATACAGAAGTATTTATAAGCAGTTAATAATACGTAATAATATAACTATAAATTAATCAGCAATGATAGGAGCATTAATGGCTGTTGGGGGCCTTACTAATATTGCAGGCAGCCTTATTGGAGGAAGAGCCAGAAGAAGAGAGCAACGGGCAGCACAAGCACAATTAAACCAGCGCATGCAGGCATATGAAGACATGCAGTTTACAAACCCATATGCTAATATGCAAAATACTATGGAAGATTTAACTGTAAATCAACAAGAAGCGCAGTTTTTAGCTCAACAACAGCAACAGGGCTTAGCTAATACAATGGGAGCTTTGCAAGGCGCGGCTGGTGGCAGCGGTATTGCTGCTTTGGCTCAAGCAATGTCTAATCAACAAGCACAAAATTTACAAGCGGCATCAGCTAGCATTGGGCAACAAGAAGCCCGGAATCAAGTATTAGCAGCACAAGAAGGCGCTAATCTTCAGAGACTAGAAGCCCAAGGCCAGGTAAGATTAGAAGATATTGACCGTAGTAGAACAGAAACATTATTGGGTATGTCGCAAGCAAGATTAGCAGCCGCAAATCAGGCTAGAGATCAAGCAAGACAGCAATTACTTGGCGGCGTTGGAAATCTTGCGCTTGGCGCAGCGGCTGGATATGCAACTAACCAAGAAGATTTTTTCCAAGGAATACTTGGTAATCCAGCACAACCATAATAAAATTATTTTAAAATGGCTAAAAAAAATATAAAATCCGATTATTCAGGGCCAAGCGCTACTCTTGTAGAAGGAGCAGGAGATGTTTTTGGCTCACAAAATAAGTCCTTAGGCGCAATTGATTTTTCTCAAGCAACAGGTTCTTTATCAGGAGGAATACAGGCAGCTAAGAATAAAGCTCGGGCAGAAAGAGAGGCTGCTCAAAATGAAGCTAACGAAGCATACTCAACATTGTCATCAATCAACTTTGAAGGCATCTTGCCGGGTATGTATGATGGTGTGCAACAAAGCTTAATGCCAATAGCGCAGGAAATTGCTGAACTTAAATTAGAAGCAAGCCAAATATCTGACCCTGAAGAAAGAGCATTAATTAATTCACAAATTAATCAACGCGATGCTTTAATTAAGAGGTTTGTTACACAAGTAAAAGATTTAAGTACTTCTGCCCTTGACCAATTAGATTATAATAGAAGCGATGATCGCAGCGAAGCTAATGACGAAAATTATGTTAGCTCAATTAATAAAATATTCAGCGGGCAAGCTGAACCTTTAATGATAAACGGCGAACTTGCTTTTAATATAAATGGAGAAACACAGCTATATTCTTCTCTTAAAAATATTAGCCCAAAAGCTTACGACGAATTTACAAATTATTCAGATTCGGTAGGCGCTGCCACTTCTGCAAGAGAGCCTATTTCACAAGAAAGAGCTGATGCTTTTAAAAGCAAAATGTTTTCTACAATTACACCGGATAATATTGTTTCATTTGGCATGGATAATTTTGGAACTGGCAAAAGATTACTAGGCGATCAATTTGAAACAATTCAAGATTGGCAAGCTTTTGTAGAAAAAGATTATAATACAGCTAAACAATTATTAGCAGACCGCCTTGCTGAAAATTATATTAATACATATAATAACTCAGCTGCTGAGTATAAACGTAAAAATCCGCCTCAAGGAGATGGCAAGGATATTAATATTAGAAAAAATCAATATTTAAATACTGATGCTCAACGATTATTCCAAGCAATTTCAGGATCGGAGGGTCAAGCTTTTGCTATAGAAACAGGAGATAATTTTATTTTACCAAATAATCCAGCCGGAGCTAAATATAAAGTAAGTTGGGGAACTAATCAAGTTACTTTTAACGCAACAAGCGGCAGAAAGCTTATTGATCCAATAACTGGACGGCAAGCAACTTCAACCACAATTTCTTTGCCAGAATTGGCTAATTTTTATGGTATCGATTATAGTGGAGCAAACTTCCCCGGACAGATACAAAGCACTGATGCAGAAAGCACAATATTAAATCCAGAAGCTGCGCAAAAAATAAATCAACCAAAGCCACAGTTTTAATAAATAGTATATTACATGTTTGAAATTTGGGAACAATTATCTAATTCAGGATATACCACTAAAACATTTGAAGAGTTTCAAAGCGAGTATTCTTCAGAAGAAGGGCAAAAACTTTTGCATGAAAAGCTAACGGCTGCTGATATGACAAGCAAAAACTTTGAAGTCTTTTCATCCGAATATTTTACTACACCCCCTAAACAAATTACAGATACCGTTTCAAAAATAAAAGGATTACCGTGTTTTATAAGCAAAAGATTAGAAAGAAAAACAAGAAAAAGCTAAAGTTATTTCTGATTTCCAAGATTATGCTGATGAATACTTAGATTTAGACTTAACAACACAAGGCCAAAGACCAATTGATAAAGGAACAACTATATCGATACCTACTCCTATTGGCCCAGATATTCCTATTTTTAGTACTACCGACTTAATTAAAGGTAGAGATATAGAAGAACTTGCTGAAGACTTAAAATTTGAAGAAGAACTTCGTAATCAAATATTAGGTGATTATAAAATAAATAATCCTGAGGCGCCACTACCAGATGACTTCGATATTGACCAAGCCGTAAGAAAATCTATTAACAATAAGAGGCAAGAGGTAAGACAAGATAAAAAATATGCTGCGTTAAAAGAAAAAGATTTTTTAAAGCAGAATAACCAGTATGTTCCTTTTTTAAATGAAGGAACTAAAGGCTTTATTTCTGAAATGAATGAAGCCGAGCAGAATGCAGCAAATGTAAAAATAAAATTAACTCAATTAAATAATCAATTAAAAAATATAAATCAGTTTGATCCAGCTTATTCTGAAATTTTAACTGAAAAAGTAAATTTAGAAAAACAATTTCCAGATTTATTAAAAGAATTAGATTCAAATTACAAGCCATTTTTAAATTTAAAAACTGGGCAAAGACTAAATGCTAAAGATGCGGCACAGTTGCCTGCTGATATAATTGAAGACCTTTCTGAAAAAGATAAAAAATTATCAGAATATTATAATTCTTTGCCTGCTGAAAAATTAGAACAAGCTTTTTTTGAACATTTATTATATAAACAAGAAGCTGCTGAAGTAATGAATCAAGAAATTACTTCTTTATCTCCAATCGCCATCGATAGTCCGCTCGGACGTAGATACGTGCAAAAAGGATATAAGCCTAATGAAGATGGTACATTTACGGTACCATTAAAACACGCCCCTTACGGCACCGGCGTTTTTAATGATGAATTTATTGAAGAGCAAAGATCTTACTATAAAAATGACCAAATAAAACTAGGCAAAGAAAGTGAAGCATTAAAAAATGCTTATTTCTTAAACATCAGCCCTGCTTCAATTAAAGAAGATGTTGGAGATGTTTTATTGCGCGGCGCTGAGGTTTTAACAGAAGCTACATTTGGCGAAGACGCATTTAAATTGGGTACTTCAAAAAGAAAAGAACTTGACGAGCTAGAAAAATTACTTGAAAATTCTGATATAAAAATAACGGAAGAAGAAAAAGAAAATTTTGAAAGAGGCTTAGGTTATAAAGTATATGAGCAAACGGTAGGATTTATCCCTGAAATTGCAAAATTTGCAACAGTAAACAAAGCTGCTGGTGCCGCTGGTATTACTGCAAAAATTTCACAATTAGTAAATTCTGGCAATAGATACCAAAAAACATTAGGTGTAACACTTGACTTGCTTTTAGAAGAAGCTAAATTTAAAGTGGTCACTAAAGGCGAATCACAAGCCGGGGCGGGGGCAGGATTTAAACTTGGTGGAATGGCTTTTGGTAAATTAATACCGTTTAGGTTTACATCAGAATCTGGCTTAGCAAGATTTAATCCTTTACTTGAAAAAGCTGCATTTGGGGGCTTAGGGGGCGCAACTGGCTCAGAAGTTGCATTGTTAGTTGAGTCATTATACAAAGATTTACAGGGTAACAAGGCCTGGAAAACAAGCATACAAGATGAGTTTGGTGATATGAATGAAGTTGGAGAGCGGGCTCTTATCAATACACTTGTATTTGGACTTACCGGTGTTGCTGGTATGACTGAAAAAAGCGATTGGATGTCAATACCTGCTAAGCGAAAATATCAAACTAAGCTTGAAGACCAATTAAGAAAAGAAGGATTATCTAATTCTGATAGGAATAAACTTGTAGCTCAATTGCAAATAGTTGATAGAGATATTGCAATTGCTGATAGAAATTTTTTAAACCAAGATATTGGTTCAATGCAAGAACAAAAAAAGCTTGCAGAAGAAATTATAAGATCAGAAAAGTCCTCACCGGCTGATATTGCAAATGCTAAAAATTATGTAATTAAAGTCCAAGCGGCAACGGCAGCAGCTGAAAGAAATATACGAAGACAATTTTCAAATATTAAAAGATCAGGTATTGCTGGAGAAAAAAACATTAAACTTAAAATTGTAGATACTGAACTTCCTAATGGCGATAAAGCTACATATAATAAAAGCACCGGCGAATTTACTTTTAATATTAATAAATATAAACCAGGAGTTTTTGCCCAAGAGTTTGGCCACTTTTTTGTTGATTTAGCTTTTAAGAATAACCCAGAATTTGCAGAAACATTTAAAAATAAAATAGTAAAAGAAGTTAATTCTAAATTAAAAGGAAAAACTTTTAGTGCATCGGCCGTTGACAAAAATGGAGATGTTATAAAAGATAAAGAAGGTAATCCCGTTATAAAACAAAATTTAACTTTTGAACAAGCTATAAATGAATCATACAAAAAATCTGTTCAGCCAGAAGAGTATGTAATGAATGTTGTTGAATTTTTAAATAAACCAGAATATAGAGATATATTATTAGAAACAGGTTTATTAAATAATATTAAGAACAACGTTATAGACGTAGCTAATCGCTTAGGGTTAAACTATAAAGCGGAAAAAAACTTTACGTCGGCACAAGAGCTATTAAAATTTTTAGACGACTTAGGCACTGTAGCAGAAGGAGGTAACTCATCTGCAATTAAAAGAAAATTTAAAGCGTTTGAAAGCATTATAATTGATGGTAAAAAATTAGTAGACGCAAAAACAGGTAAAGAAGTTTTAACAGAAGATGCACAAGCTGAAGAAATGGCATCCGCCCCTATTACTGAATCAGAGAAAAAAGATATATTTTCTAAAGCTGAAAAAGCTTACGACCAATTTTCAAAAGAAAATATAGATTCGGCTGGCCTTATGGTTGGCGTGGAGTTTGAGCCTATTATTGGTAAAATGGCTGACCGTATATATCGTGATGTCCCTGGATATGAAATGGAAAGAAGCAATATTATTACCGATGTAATGATGGAAACACGCCCTGGGTATGGCGGTGTTCCCGCTTTAGTAAAATCCTGGAGCCCAGAAGGCGGCGCAAAACTGACTAGTTATATATATGGTAATTTGCCTAAACGTATTATAGGTATCGTAAATAAACATTATCCATCACTTGGGCGTACACGCGGGTTTGAAGAAGGCGAAAGTGCTAAGTTTACAGAAGAGCAAGGGCTTGGTGGCCCAGGAGCTGGATTTGTAGATATTTCTTCGCCTGAATTAACAACAAGAATACAAGCTAAAAAAGCAGAAACAATTTTAGGTTTAAAACCAGAGTCGGTAAAAGAATTTGATCGCGTGGCCGAAATGGAAGTTAAGTTTAAATTTCCAGACATCGAAGCTAAAAGTATTATTGAGTATAACCTAGGTGAAAAAGGAAATGCTGATGTAAGTTATTACGAAAATAATACTGCTAACGTTACAATTAACGGTAAGACAGAAAAGATTAAAGCTAGAACGCCTAAAGATGTTGAAACATATTTAAAGAAAAAAGGTTTTAGTATTGAAAGTCAAGAAAAGCTAGGTAATTTCCGCCAACAAAAAATTAGTAGCTTTAGAACACAATTATACGATGTGCTGCAGGCTGAGGCTGGTGGTACAATTGAAAAAGGTACAAAGCCTTCACCTGAATATTCTGCGTTTATTGACAAAGCTTTTCCATTATATAAAGACTATTTCAGCCAAAGCAGTATTAATAAAAGATTTGCAGACTTTAAAGAGCCTGTAATTGATAAAGCCACTGGCAAGCAAGCAAGAGAAAAAACAGCACAAGGTAAATCTATTTTTACTAAAAAAGGAATTACCAAAGCTGAATGGATTAAATACTTTGAAGGTGACGGTAGTGTTCGTATTGATGGACGCCGTCGTGCTTTACTTGAAACAATTGCAGAAGAGATTGGCTTTGATAAAATAATGGAAAAAGTTTATGATCAAAGTAAACAAGAACAAATTAAATCACGTCAAGCTGAGCTTGGTGTTGAGCTTGTAGAAAACTTTGCTATTATTTTAGGCAAGCAGCTTGATAGATTGCCTGGTCAAGAAATTGTATTTGCATCTAAAAATATTACAGAATCATATAATAGTTTAGTTGGCAAAAATAAATTCTATACTAAAGAAGAATTTGCACGTGTACTTGTATTAGCGAGCAAAGTAGATTCAGGGTATTTAAAATTTGAACACCCTGATATTTATAATTTACTTGAGCAAGAAATAGCAGAAAGATTAGGAGAAGAATATAAAAAAGCGTTTAATCAAAGCGGAAAATCTTTTGCTGACACTATTAAAAGACAAGGAATTACAGATGCAATTTTAACTAAGCCAGCATTATTAAATAAAAAACAAAAAGCATTATACGAAAATGCAATAATGGAATTAGCTGATGTTTTACCTCCATATCTTTATTCAAAAACTGGAGGCGGCCAAATTTCGCGAACACCAGGTGCGTTTATTTCTAGTGTTTTAGGGTTTAATGATAGGAACGGATTGACTACAAAAAGATTTAACGAGTTAATAGGGCAAAGAAATAAAACGTTTGGGCAAGATTATAATATTTTAGTAGAAAATCGCCCTGAAGTAAAAGAAGCATGGAATAAATTTGAAAAATTAATAGGCGAAGGAACTGGTAGATTTAAATTTAAAACTGATGCTCTAGGTCTTATTAATAAAATTAATATTATCAACGAAAAACCGATAAGCAAATTAGAAAAACAAAAAGAAATAGAAGCATTTAAGCAAACTGCTGACGGCAAAAAAATGCTTAAAGATATTGAAGCATCAGAAGCATTTTTAGATGCAACTTTATTAACTATCAATAGTATTGCTAAAAATACAGATTTTGCCGCAGAAATTGCTCCTTTATTTATGGCAAACGATGGCTTGAATTTTATTAGATTATTTTCTCCATTTAAAACTATACAATTACAAAAGGGCGGATTTAAAAAATCAAAAAACGAGCATTTAAAAGCAAAAGCAAAATTTGCATCTGAAGTTTATTATGGTATTTATAATAATAATTTAACACTAGAAAGGCTTAAGCAATTAAAAGAAAATTGGAGAAGTGTATTAGGTGAAGAGCAATCGCAAAGAATTGCTGATGGTGTATTAGGTAAAATATATGAAGGCTATGCTCCTTTAAAATTATCGTTTTTAGGAAGAGAAGTAGTTGGTAAAAAAGGTGATTTTAAATTAGATGTAGCAATTGAAAACCTACAAAACTTATATAATTTTGTTGAAGGCAAAAGCGAATATGATTTACTTGTAAATGAAATTGCTACTGAGCTCGTTAATACTACTAAAGGTTTAAAGCTAGCAGAAGCAACAAATTTAATTGAAGATGCCATATCAGCAGAGCCAGTTATGTCTTCTAAAAATATTACAGAAGAGTTTGATGGTATGCTTGAGCGCAGATCTGGATTAGAAGGCGAAATATCACCATCAAGAGCTAGACAGCTTGGCAAAGGCAAAGGTAAATTTGATTTATATATACCACCAAATGCCGAAGATTTTGCTGGGTTAATGTATAAGTTATATGGACGCGGCGAACAAGGTAATAAGGATATGGAGCTTGTAAAACAAACTTTATTGCTTCCATACGAACGAGGTGAAAATATGATTAGCTCATACCGCCAACAGATTAGTAATAAGTTTAAATCTTTTAACAAAGCTTTAAAAGCATTCGATAATAAGTTTGATAAAAACGCAGTTAAAGAAATTGAAAACGCCGGGTTTACTGTTGATCAGGCCTTGCGTGTATGGATATGGAATAAAAATGGCTATGCCATACCAGATATTACACTAAAAGAAGAAACAAAGCTTGTTGAGATTGTAAGAAAAAATCCTAAGCTTTTAGGAACGGCTTTGCAGTTTAGAAATATGTTCGGTGCTGGTCGACCTTATCCAGAGCCAACTGCGGATTGGTATGCTTCTAATGTTAAGTTTGATGCGCATCGTTATATTAATAAAGGCGCACGCCAAATGTTTCTAGAAGAATTTATTAATAATGCTAATGAAGCATTTACTCCTGAATTTTATTCAAAAGCAGAAGCGGCGTTTGGTAAAGGTTATGTAAAAAACCTGCAGCAAATGCTTAATGCAATGATTACAGGTCAGTCAATGCCTACTAATTTACCTGAATACGCTGTAATAGGATTAAATTATATAAACGGTGCTGTAGGAAACATAATGTTCCTAAATGGTAGATCGGCAACACTGCAGACTATTTCAATGGCAAACTTTGTTAACTGGAGTGATAATAACATATTAGCTGTAGGTAAAACGTTAGCCGATCCTAAAAACTTTGGTAAAACATTTATGGAATTAATGAACTCTGATTTCTTAAAACAACGTAGAGACGGTTTAGAAATTAGTGTTGAAGAAGCAGAGATTGCTAAATCATTGCGAGAGTCGAAAAATTCATTAAGCCATGTGTGGGGTAAAATTATACAATTGGGATATGCACCTACAAAATTTGCTGATAGTTTTGCTATTGCGGCAGGTGGTACTCCATTTTACATTAACAGAACTAAAACATACGAAGCTCAAGGATTTTCAAATGCTGAAGCCAAACAAAAAGCTTTTGATGATTTTAGAATGCTTTCAGAAACCCACCAGCAATCTTCAAGACAAGATAAAGTTTCTAATGTACAAAGAGGTTTAACAGGTAGACTCGTGTATTCATTTAGTGGTGCTCCATTCCAAATGGCTCGCGAACAGAAAAAAGCAGCATTAGATTTTATTTATAGAAGAGGCGATGATAAAACTAACATATCTAAGTTTATTTATTATGGTGCAATGCAAAACCTATTGTTTACCGCTTTACAACAAGGCGTTTTTGCTGCGGCATTTGAAGAAGATGAAGTTTTAGCTGGTAAGGATAAAAGAGCAAATCGTCTTGCTAACAGCATGCTGGATGCTACCTTAAGATCTTCTGGCTTACCCGGGGCAATGCTTGCAATGGGTAAAAATGCTATTATAAAATATATGGAAGAAAACGAAAAAGGGTACCAAGGAGACATGGGTAATGTTGTGGCAGAAGCACTAAATATATCGCCACCTGTAGGCTCTAAGTTTAGAAATATATATAAAGGTTTACAATCAAGGAAGTTTTTATTGCACACTAAAAAAGGTCAAAAGGAAGTTGAAGCCTCTAGAAATTTTGTAGAAAACCCTTTAATGCATGCTAACGCTCGTATTATTGGTGGTATAACAAATTATCCAGTAAACCGGCTAATGACTAAAGCTGATAACTTAACAACAGCATATACAGGCTTGCATCGAGGAACACAAGCTGACCCTTGGCAAAGAGTATTTTTAGCTGCTGGTTGGGATAAATGGAGTTTAGGTTTTTATAATAAAAAAGAGGATGATGGCCCAAAGAAAACACGTAGCGAAATAATGAAAGAAATCTGGGCTAAGAAATTTAGAGAAGAATTTATTAGAGATTCTATTAAAGCAACTAAAGCAACAATAACAACACCTGAATTAGAATTACTTAAAAAAAGATTAAAACAAAAATAAGATGGCAGAAATATCAAAAGATAGCAAATTTACACTGAGTATAGAATCATTAGTAGTACTCGGTAGCGTAATAGTAACTACAGTAGGTATGTGGTATACTCTTCAAGCGGAAATAGAACTCGCTAAAGAGCTACCTAAACCTGAAGTATCAAGAACTGAGTACGACCTTAAAGATCAATTGATCAGAGAGACAATTATGAATACTCAAGAAAAAGTTGAAGAAAACAGTGAAAAACTTGACAATATAGATAGCAAATTATACGAGATAATTAAACAAAAATAACCATGAAACAATTTATTCTAATCTTAAGCATCTTATTCAGCTTAAATGCAACCGCACAAGAATTTGTGTTAGTGCAGGTTAATGCTGATTGGAACCGATCTAACGATATTAATTTTAATTCAGTAAAAAATATTCCAGTTAAATATGCGCGGCTTGAAGACCAACCACCACATTTTGCCGCTGAAATTAAATCTGTCCCAACACTTATATTATATGTAGATGGAAGATTAAGCTATAGCTGGAAAGCTGGCATCGATTTAAAATGCAGAGCTACTCAACAAGAAGTTGCGGCTATTATAGAGAAATTTAAAGGATAATAAATGAAGAAAATAAGTAAGCATATTTCTTACAAAGAGGCTACGTTTTCACAAACAGCCACTCGTAAGGATATTGATAACACGCCAACACCAGAAATACTTGAGCGAATGAAAACACTCGCTGAGAATGTGTTTGAGCCGCTTAGGGCTCACGTAGGGGCTCCAATTAAAATTAATAGCTTCTACCGCTCTATTAACTTAAATGTAGCGATAGGTGGCGCTAAATCAAGCCAACACACACGTGGTGAAGCAATGGATATTGACGATACGTTCGGTCATATGTCAAACAAGGATATGTTTGCTTTTATTAAAGACGAGTTGGACTTTGATCAATTAATTTGGGAATTTGGCGACGACAATAATCCAGCGTGGATTCACGTCAGTTATGTATCAGCAGAAAATAACCGCAGGAGAATGCTTAAGGCAGAAAAGAAAGACGGCAAAACAATGTATAGCATAATAAAAGAATAGTTATGGCATTTAAAATGAACCCTTCGCCTCTTAAGAAAAAAGACGCGTGTTACAATAAAGTAAAAAGTAGATATAAAAAATGGCCATCAGCATATGCCAGTGGCGCATTAGTTAAATGCAGAAAAGTTGGTGCTGCTAACTGGGGTAATAAAACTAAAAAGTAATGGGATTTAAAATGAAGCCATCACCTTTTAAAAACCTAAGACGTTGGTTTGAGGAAGAGTGGGAAACACCACGCGGTAATAAAGATTATAGTAAAGGCGAAAATACTTTTAGACCTACAAGGCGAGTGTCTAGAGATACTCCTACAACTTGGAGTGAATTAACGCCGGCTGAAAAAGCAAGAGCACAGAAAGAAAAAAATACCAAAGGGCGGGTAAGCCGATATAAAAATAAAAAGAAATGAAAAAGTTTATTGATAAGCTCCAAGGAGCATGGAATAGTTTACTGTATAAACTTATGTTTAAAAAGTATAAGTAAAATAAAAGCGGCAACTTTCGTCACCGCTCTTACAAACTAAACTAACTAACATGAAAAACATGCACCTTTCGGGGTGCAATTTTTTTACCCATCACAAGATAAACAGTCAGGATTCATCGCTGCTTGGGCTATATCGCCGCGCAATACTGATTCAGTTCGCACGTAATATAATGTTTTAATACCTTTTTTCCAAGCTTCCATATGCACTTGGTTTAGCCATTTTGGTGTGGCTACACTTGGAAAAGCTAGGTTAAGGCTTACAGATTGATCAATATATTGCTGGCGTATACCTGCTTGGCTAACCAGTTCTAATTGATTAATCTCTTTAAACGTTTTAAAAACTTCTTTAGCTGGAATATCATGCGCCATTTGTATATTATCCAACTCGTCAATATTCTGAACCGAACCTCCGTCAGCCAAGATTTTATCCCATATTTCATTTGTATTTAATTTATGTTTCTTTAGTAGTTTTACTAGTGTCGGGTTCTTTCTTATGAAAGTTCCTTTAGCGCTTTGCTCAGTAAATACGTTAGCTGCCCAAGGCTCAATGCCAGGGGAAACGTTCCCAGATAGCTTACTGTTGCTAACAGTGGGTGCGATAGCGCGTAAGTGTGTATTGCGTAACCCAGTACCGCTACACCACAAAGGTTCCCCATAAGTTTCAGCCAAAGCCCGCGATGCTCTTTCAGACTCAATCTTAATTTGCGAAAATATTTTCCGAGTTTCAAACTGAGCAAGTAAACCTTCAAAAGGAATGCCCTTGTCTTGGAGATAGGTGTGCCATCCGAGTACACCCAACCCAAGTGCTCGTCCTCTTTGAGCAG
>BCSF01000517.1_pt1 | contig 14757 bp, 15 predicted proteins | sample 1016431 | NCBI WGS metagenome assembly BCSF01 (sample SAMD00045685;SAMD00045686;SAMD00045687;SAMD00045688;SAMD00045689;SAMD00045690;SAMD00045691;SAMD00045692;SAMD00045684;SAMD00045690;SAMD00045691;SAMD00045692;SAMD00045684;SAMD00045685;SAMD00045686;SAMD00045687;SAMD00045688;SAMD00045689, study...
TTATCTGAGTATGAAAAAGAGGACAGCACTAAGTCAAGTCAAACATTTGCTTGCACTGGTGATGTCTGTGAAGTTGTGGACATTGGAGCATAAAGGAGAAGCGTATGTTAGAACCAATTAAAGGATCGTATTATAGAAAGTTTCAACCTCAGTCTTATAAAGAGAATGACAGTAAAGGCAAGATAGCAATAACAAACTATCTAGAGCGTAATGGACACTCTATTCTTGACACGAAAGAAGATTACTCTTTCGATATAAAAAGTGAAAAGAATGGCTGTATGTATTACAGTGAGGTAGAGATGAAGAACCAATGGAAAGGTGATTGGAATCCTAGTTGGTCTGATGTACGTGTGCCTTATCGAAAACACAAACTCATAAATAAATATACGCAGCTACAGGATGACAAAACGTTTTGTAACTTTTACATTATACGCAGAGACTGTCAGAAAGCTTGGCGAATAAAAGATTACCAACTAACCAAAGAGTCTGTGAAAGAGATATGGCTATCTAATGCAGGACGTTATGAATATTTCTTTCACATACCATATCAAGAAGCAGAACTAGTAAACTTAGTATAAGGAGATTGCATATGAAATTTTTATCTCGAAAACAGCGTGGCCTTGGCAAATATGATGCACCGTTAAAATATCAACACGAGAAAGGTTATCACGATTTTAAACATGGGCGAGTGTTTAATCCATTCCATAAAGATACTATGCAGCATCGGGAATGGCTACGTGGGTTTAATAAAGCCTACTTTGAGCAACTAAAAAGGGTAAAGGAGCATGAACTTAAAGCAAGAGGCAGAGCAGTTTCTGAAGGACAAGTACGACATGGTTGATTTTAATTCGTATCAAAGGTCAGCCGTTACTACAGCAATCTATCCTAATCAACATAAGATTACCTATCCTGCATTGGGCATGGCAGGTGAGGCAGGTGAGGTAGCCAACAAGGTAAAGAAACTTATTCGTGATGGACCTGACAAAAGACCTGACACATGGCGAGAGGACATAGCCAGTGAGATAGGAGATGTACTGTGGTACTGCGCTGCACTGGCTGACGATCTTAACTTAACGTTGGGTATGATAGCCGCACAGAACTTAGCCAAGCTACAGAAGCGTAAGGACAAGGGAACATTAGGTGGAAGTGGAGACACTAGATAAAAAAAGAGGGGGCTGTTTGCCCCCTTTGTTTTAGTTATAAGCTTTTCTATATGCTTTCGATATTGCTATCAGAGTCTGTAAATCCTTTGCATTTTGAGGATCGGGAACTCTACCATACCTCTCTACAAAATCTGTGGTAGCAAGCTTGCGTAAGTCAGGTCCAACACGAGAATATATTTGTAATGCACGTGTATAGTCATTGCCCTCTGATGGAGATATTTCTCTTATCTTAGATTTAAAATCTCTGACCTGACTTTGTATGTAAGGACGAACTTTATTTGCTACATATTCCTCTTCTGTAAATTCATTACGTAATAATTCAGACCCATCATTGTATTCGTCTTTAAATTTTTCTTCTAATTCTTTTGCTGATTCTACAATCACAGGCATTACATTATTAATCTGTCTTGTTTCAAATCTTTTTATGCTAGGAACTTTACTTCTACTTCCAAAGTCACGCCAGTCAAATCCATAGCGCATCAAGTACTCACCATCCTCACTTGCTCTGTTCGTTATAGTAGCACCTATAAATTTTGTTTCGGGTCTTAGTCTTTCTCTGCCCTCTGGATAGAATGGGTATTCTGCTTTTGGTGCAGCAGCCTCCTCTTCAGCAGTTACTCCAATACCTCTTTGCTTTAATGGACGTATTAATTCTTTCTTAAAAGTTGTTCCAAAGTCTAACGTTGGATCACTTGCAATATCTTGATACTCAGTTCCACGTAAACCTAATGCACGTTCAGCATCTATCACCTGACCAAAGGGAACTGCCCAAGTAGACAGATAATTTCCTAATGTTCTGCCTAACGCTCTACCTGTTGCCGCACCTGCAGTTAGATCGGTGGCATCTGCCATAGTTGCAACCTCTTCAAGTATAGAATTACCTACGCCAGTACGGAAGTTACTACCTGTAAATATTTCTACAAATTCTTGTGAGTCAAACCAATCGTCAAACGTACCTTCTTTTAGTCTCTTGGTAGCTTCACCAAGATATAAAAACTGCGCCATAGGATAAACAGGAGTGGTGTCCATCTGAGCATCAGTACCTGCCTCTATTTGATTGTATTCAGGCGGTGCATTTTCTGATGTACGATACATGTAAGCTGCACCAACAGTAGCCATACCCATTAGGTTACGTGTTATTCTCTGTCTGTCTTTTGCAGTCAGTGGTCCACGTGCATCTTTTACTACTATGCTAGATACTTTTCTTGCAAGAGGTATAGATGCCCCACCTGCGTACTGTCCTAAAAGTTCCATACTATTAAACATAAACCTTGGAAAAGGTATTGCAACAGTTAGACCATTACGTGTTATAAAGCTTGCGGTGCTACGGAATACAGGTATGTCAGGTTGTTTTGCGTATGTAATGTCAAGTGCTCTAGTTACAGCGTCATCTACAAGTGCTGTAAAACTAGGCGAACCCTCTGGTCTTATAAGAGAACTATCATTTAGTAGGTCTTTTAAGTTACCTTTGTTTAGTTCGTCTATTAAATCAATATCGTATTCACGTTTTGTTAGACGCTCTAGCTCACCAAGAAAAGTTCCCCTACGTATTAGATATTCCTGCCATCTGTTAGGTACATTTAATACATCGACAGCATCTTCCATTCCTGATAATACAGAGTCTAATTTATTTCCACTGCCTCTACCTGTTAGCTTCTGTATTTCGTTAATGTTATTAAACATATTGTCATATTGTTTTGCTAACTCAGGTGCTTTTAATATTAGATCAGTGTAACCTTTTGCTACATCTGGACGTGAGAACATGTATTTAAAACTACTGAAGCTGCCACGCCAGTTGTTTCCAGAGAATAGCTCAAGACCACCCTGCACCGTACCTTTTTTCTGTGCGGCATAGATTGCACTGTCCATGACATTGCCTAAACCCTCTAATGGAGCACGTATAGCACCAGACGTAAGGTTACGAGAGGCTGTAGCGATCTGTGATACTAAACCACCACGTCTAATATTTTCTATACGCATTACACCTTTGCGAAAGTCACCTGCTTCACGAGCTTTCTTAGCTAGATCGTCTGCATCACGAATGTTTTGTGGTTTAACACGTTTAATTTGACCTATCTTCTGAAGACCTCTACCAAAGTCTGATCCTGATCCAACAACAGTGAGAACATAATCCTCAAAGGACAGTCCATATTTATTAAGCGTATCAATTAATTCTTGTCCACCCACTAAATCTTTATTGACTGTTAATTCAAGTAAATTATCTATTATAGTTTTATTATTGTTAAATGCATCTGGAAATTGTTTTTGTAAGTCTGATGCTGCAGCAACTATACCATCAAACTTATTTGGATTTAACATAGGTGATGTTATGGTATCATCACCAAGAGCAAGATCAAATAATGCACCGTCACGCTCTGTAATTTCTCTAGCAGTCTCTTGACCTGCTTTACGTGCAGCGTCTTGATCATACACAAGATTACCCATTATATCTTTTGATATGGTCTTCCCTGTTTTTTCCTCAAACTCACGTATCATTTGACTGGATAATTCACGATTAGCATTAGCAGTTTCACGTGCAACTTTACGTGCAGCCTCTGCGCTTTCTAGTGTTGCAAGTTCTGCACCTTTAAAGTTATAACGTTTAGCTAATTCAATTTCTTTTTTACTTTTTAAAGCACCTGCCCTTAAACGTCTAGGCATAACACTAGCTGTATTCATAAACTTGTTATATGAAGCCATAAATGTACCTACAGCAGGTACTGTTTCTGCAAACTCAAGTATGGCACCAACATAATTACCCATTCTATCTGCTAAATCTGCAGGATCTTCTGTCTCTCCATATCTACCACCTGCAGCAAACTTATCTATTCCTTTAAAAATAAGTTGACCAAGAGGGCCACTATCTCTTAATGAAGATAGCAAATCTTCAACTTCATCTGTTGTTGCGGCAGTTCCTTTTTGAATTACATTTCCTAATCCTAGTAGTGTTTTCGTTGGTAAATAACTGAGAGCACGAGAAAAAGGATCAGCCTCTCTCATCTCTTCTCCTAGACGCAAATCCCTTTTAATCTCTTGTCCAAATGCCTCATATTCTTCTTCTGACATTCTTTCTATAAACTCTTTATCTTCTGCTATACGTTTATTTACTTTTTCTAGTCGTGTTAAATCTTCAGCTTCAATTTGATCTGCTGACATATCTCTTCTACTTAAAATATTTTGTCTAGTTACTTCAGGTGTGGGCGAAGTCTGAATAGCTATAAGTTCATCTTCACTAAACTCTGGTTTAGGAATAGCATCTACTTCAATCTTAACATTATTAACACTGTCCTGTTTATTTAAAAACTGAAGAACGCTATCTGTGTTACTAGGCATTGCTTCAGTTTTAGGTTGTTCAGGTAGTACTAATGTTTTTTGATCTGCTGATCCCTCATCATAATCGTTGAGGTATTGCAACGCTGTGTTTGTCATTTACATTTCCATATCTGGTGTTAATACTATAAATGGTTGTCCTGTACGATAATCAGGAACACCTGTATACAAAATTATTTTATTACCTACTGTGACAACTTGACCTTGACGATACTCTCCCCTACTCATGCTAGTTGCAAATGCTTCATTGGTAGGTGCGTCTTGTAATCTATCTTTTTGATTATAAAATATGTTTAAACCATATTCATTTAAATTACGTACAGCAGATTCACGTACACCTTGTGCAGCTAATTGCATGTTAGGATCTTCAATACCTTTGTTCCTTATATTTAACTGATTAGCCACCTCAAGTTCTGCAAGATCAGCTTTATACATATTTCCCTCTGTAATATTTTTAACTTTACCCTCAAAGTCTACTTCAAAACCATATCTATTTAACTGTCCTCTACGTATCTCGTTTGTATTAGATGTAATACTACCAAGATCAAATGTAGGAGTTACTTTTCCTTTTTCTTCTCGTTCAGCCGCTTTCATTTTACGTAAGTCTTCAAACAATTTGTCTTGCTCTGACTTTAAAGCATTTGCATCTGACCTATTAGGATCTCGACCAAGTTTCTGCGATATAACCGCAAGTCTAGCACTGTAAGAGCTTTCTATTTTTTCTGGCTTTGCGAAAAATTTTGACATCATTTCAGGATCAAACCCAGACACACCCATTGTTCCTGTAGATATTTTTTTAGGTGCATCTATTGTGTCTGTTATCTCTTTTTCTAAATCATCCATATTTTCTGGTGAATTATTAGAAAGTTTGTAAAATTCATTAACGTCACCGCCACCTTCACTTATCTTTTCAGCTAGACCCAAGGATCTTTCTATAGCATAATCTCCTGACATTGCTATCTGTGCTGCACGTTGATCATCATACCCTGCAAACCTCAATGCCTTTATATTATTTTGCAGTTTTAAATCATCTAGTTTTCTTTGTTTTTCTATCTCTTGACCACTAAGTATGTCTTGCTTTTCTTTAAAAAAACTTAATTGCTGTTCATATGCCTCGTCTGCCTCAATATCTGAGACTATCTGGCGTGATAGACCGCCTACAAATGCACCAAAATTAAAAGCCATTACACCATTCTCCTAGACATTAACCCACCCATAGGTTCTTCCACTACATTCTCAGGCTCTTCTTCAGGTTTCTCTTCAGGCTCACCCTCTTTAGCCTTTAGTTTTTTAAGGGCTAGTTTAACTGCAACAGCAGAAGGACCATCGTCTACCTCTACATTAGTTCCCATATTAAACTCTATCCCTCTTTCTGTTGCAAGATATGCAAGCATCTCCATAATTACAGGCATTACTAATATACCTACATCTAAACTGTGTGTGCCTTGCATAACTGCACCTTGTTGTAACGCATTAGCAATAGTAGTCAAAGGAAGACCCATCTCTATAACATTCATCAAATCATTTTGTAATGTAGGCTCAGTTAATCTAGGTAGATAAAACTCTAATGCCTCTTCTACTGTTGAGTACTGAGGTGGTTGCTCCCAAGGCCATCCACCTACCTCTGAAGTAAGAGACTGACCTGCAATTGGTGCGTCTATTAATGCTTCTGGTAAATCAGCCATCTTTTAATCCTTGTCTTGCTTTGCGTAATTGTGCAACATACATAGCCACCCTTTTACTAGGTTCTAAATTTTTTGTGTCAGTTTCTTCTGATACATTTCTAGCTAACAAACCGCCACCTTTTGTCTTAGGTTTTGGGTTAGTCATTTCTAAATTTTTATATGCTAGTTTTGCTACGTTCATTTTATTTCCTTAATAATTAAAAAAGACCACCTAAAAATGTTTTAGTTAGATCTGTAGTCAATATTTTACCAACTAAACTACCAAAGCCACTTGAAAATTCTGCATCTGCCTTAAACTCTGCAGCCTCTCTACTACTGTCTGCCTGTATTTGAGCTATACCAATTCTTGCATATCTATCACGTTCATTGTCTGCAGATGTCCATGCCCAGTGCATGTTGTCCTTGTAGAACTGCCATAAGTTATTGTATGCAGTTTGTGAATAACCTAATAAGCTTTGTGCATTTATTTCATTGGCACGATTAACTGCTGCTGTATCTGCTGTTGCTATCTGTCTACGCCACTGAGCATTACCCTGATCAATAACTAAACGGTTCTGTGCATTAAACTGATCACGTTGATTATTTATTTCAGCATTAAATCTTTCAATAACATTTACCTGACCTGCGTTAAACTGTGCCTGTGCATTAGCTTGTGCCGCATTGAACTGTGCAGTTTGATTTTGCATGTTGGCAAAGAATTGATCTGTTTGATTTTGTGATGTTGCATTAAATTGTTCTGCAGCATTGAGTGCAGCTTGATCTGTAAACAAAGACTGTATACGTTGTTGAGCCTTAAACAATTCTGTAGACTGTTTGTTTGATAGGTTAGTAAGATCAGCCTGTAAAAAGTTTTGTGCATTTTGTACAGCAGCTTGCTGTCTATTATTTAAGTTAGACATATCTAAGTTAGCTAGTGCAGCAGCCTCTGCCATTACCATAGCCTGTGAGTTAGATAGGTTAGTAAGGTTCATTGTATTTGCAATACGTGAGTTCTCTAGTGCCACCTGTTGTTCAGCAGTAAAGTTCATATTTGCAATGTCACCAATACGTGCAGAGTTAGCTACACGAGCCTGAAATCCTTGATCAAACTCTTGTCCTAAAAACTGTGCTCTCTGTTGTGCGGCAAGAATAGCACGTTGTTGTCTATTAGATAAGTTTTGTTGTTCAAACTGTGCAGTTACCTGTGCGTCCATTTGTGCAATAGGTAATGCAGATTCCATAGCTGCCTGTACAATAGCCTGACCTGCTATAGATGAAGCACCTAGACCTCTAGAGATCATAGCATTAGTAGCTGCTCTCATTGCCCCTGAAGCCCATGTAGGTGTAGCACCACCCTCAAACTGCGATAGTAAACCTTCTAGTTGTCCTTGCACTGTAGCTTGTTTACTAGGATTTGCAGTAGCTGCCTGTGTTTCAACAGCCTCTGTAAAAGCAGCAGCAGTTTGTGCATTAGCTACACCAGATATAAGTTCGCTTTGACCAGTTACAGGATCAGATTCAATCTTACGTTGCACAGGATTATTCATTAGTATTTCTCTACCCTGTGCAGCTTTTACATCTGTCACTGAACTTGTAGCTTGCTGTGCTGCATCTATCTGTGATACCTGTCCAAGCTGTTGAGCCTGTGTTTGATCAGCTACCGTACCAATAGCACTTGCTGATTGAAAGGGAGACATTAAAGATGTTTGTGTTTGAGCAACTGGTATTGCCTGTTGGGTAGCACCTAATGCTGTTGGCAGTGCATACGTACCTGCTACCTGTCCAGAATAAGGAGACATAAGTTGACCTGCTGTTAACTGAGTACCAACTGGAACAACGGTTGCACCTGTTGGTAGTTTAGGTGTCTTAGCTAATGATGCCTGTACCTGTGTTATATCTTGTCCTGCAAAACTAGGTTGTTGTGGAATAAACTGTTGACTAAGAACACGAGGATCAGCTTGTTGTACAGCCCCACCCTCTGCCATCTTTATAGCGGTGCTAGTATACTTATCCATCTGTTCTTTTTTGTCTGGGTTCTCTTCTAAGAATTGATTAAAGTTAGCCATGTTACCCATATAACCAAGGCTTTGAGCAATACGTTTCTCTGCTTCTGGTTTAAATCCACCAAACTTTGTACCTGAAGGTTTAGGTATCTCAGGTACGGCACTGCCTTGAATTATATTATTCTTCATATTTTGTTCTAACATATCTTATTCCTTATTTACCCATTGTCATCCAGACTGCACCTGCAATAAATGTTAGGACTCCAACCGTAGCCATTTTTACTACCGTAGATCTTATTGATCTTCTTGTGTCTCTCCAAGCTTCTATGAGGTTACGCATTTCTATTATATCTTTAGCTGCATCATCATCAAGCAAACCTATAGAACGCAGAGCCTCCTTTGCCCCACGTCTAGCTGCGTTGTCTAATATCTCTTCTAGTTCTTCTGGGGTAAGTTTGATGTCACTCATCTACATTCTCTAGTGATTTAGATAGCATACTTATAAATGCTTCTCGTCCTACGCTAAGTTGATCAACATTAAACTTAGCACTTTTTAATTTACGGTCTAAGTCTTGTATATGGTTCAACATACTCTTCTGTTGATCTGTTAAGTCTTCTGCAAAATATTCTTTATTGTTAATAACTACTGGGGTCTTTTTTTGTTTTCCCATTTTATTTCTCCTTTGTTTTGTCCTCCAACTGAGGTGTATTAGTTAAAGATGTTTTATCTAATATGTTAAATCCACGACTGTTAGCAAAGTCACCTGGACAGTGTGCCCACTTATCTGCACAACCCTCTAGCCACTTTACTGTGTGGTGATGCTCTGGTGCTTTACCTTCCTGTATTACTTTGTTTTCCCACTCTAAGTAAGCAAACACTTCAGCCTGTGCTTGTGCTGCATTAATACCTAAGTCAAACAAGTAGATCATGTTACCCTCATCAATGACACCACCTCTAGGTCTTGCACTGTTGAGTGCTTGCTTCATGCACGTCATAATGTGGTACTTGATTTCTTCTAGCTCGTAGTCTTCTTCTGTTAGTTCTTCTTTACCTATTTTCTCCATCAGGTTGTCATACTGGTTCGTAAAGAAGTTTAACTTACGCACTGCACCTTCAACATAACCACGAGAGCTTGCAGCCTGTGCTTGCTTCTCGTTTATCTTAATCTCTAGCATCTCTTGCTCTAGTGGATCAGTTTCTTTTAGTAGCTTACGTTCTAATTTTTTTAGTTTTACTTCATCCTTCTTCATCTTGAAGTAAGATTCTTGTAGTGCAGCTTTAGTTTTCTCTATCTCAGCTAGACTGTGCTTGATAGAACGTATCGGTGTAATAGCTGTAACGTCTAGTGTTACACTCATCATCTGTGAGTGAGACTTATAGAAATTGCTTGATGCCTGTCGTATAGCAGGAGCATGTTCTTTGATATTAGCCAACATAGATTTGTATTCAGGCTTTGACATTGGTAGCTGAATGTCTATGTCTTGTGTGACCAGTTGTGTCTGATCCTCGTTATAAGTTTTTGATAAGTCTTTTAACATTTTAATCCTTTTTTTTAACCTGTTGCAATTGCATAGAAAATATATACTTCATTCTCAGTATTAAAATCACTATTAACTGTAAACCCAGTTGAAAAAGTATCAATATGATCCGTATTTGTAGTTTCAGCAGCAGTGTTATTAAATCTTATATAAGGATCATTCCCAGAAGTAATACCTCTAAGTCTATCCCATACATACCAATCACCTGAAGATGTTGATTTAATAAGTAAAAACTCCACACCTGCAGTCGTAAATCCACAATCTATATTTTGTGAAGAAGAACTATTTCCTGTGTAACTCCCTACTTTAGATACATCTGAAACACTAGCAAAAAGGTAGGCTACATGTTTTCTAGTATAATGACTTGTTAAAGTGCTTGTTCCCACACTAAAAACAGATGCAGTTGGTGTTGTGCTATTCCAAAAATTACCACCATCAGTATTAGATGATGCTGCATCAGTATTTAAATGTAAGTAATATGTATTACCTAAGTCTTTGTGATATACAGCCCAGTTTTCAGTAGCTGCTGTATTTTTAACCCAAATCATTTCTGGAACTACACCAAGGTTATGAGAAATATTTCCTGTGCTGCTTGGTCCTTCATACACAACAACATCAAAAAAACCTCTGGCTCTCTTCCAAAAATAATCAATGACATCATTATCAGCACTATGCCAACTACCAGTATACTCAAGTTTATTATTATTGTCACCCTGTTTTAATGTGGCACTAGCTTCCACATCTGTAGCATCTGTTACAAGATATTTCCAACCATTTATTCTAGTTTGATTATAACCTGCATAAGACGTGCCTGTTCTTCTAGCAAAATGCCAATCAGCATGATCAAGGGTTGTAGTTATCGTATCTCCATTTTGTCTATCACCAGTAAGACTAGCAGTTGCTTGAAACACATCAGACGCTGCAGATGGGGTCTGCATACCACCACGTCTTATTGCCATGTAGACGTAGGTGTCTCCAGAATAATTAATAGCACTACTTGTTGTTTTAGGCTGAAAACCCGTAGCTAAAGGTTTTAAATATGGGTTTTCATATTCAACCTGAGTGCTATCAAATCTTAAAAAGGGGTCATTTGTACCGCTCTGAGCCAACCCTCGCATCGTATCAATTACAAACCATCCTCCTGTGTTACTAGCTCTTTTAACCACAATCCACTGCGGCTCAAACCCAAGATCAATTATAGGACCAGTGCTATTACTATTACCAGTATAACTACCACACTTGATAATATCCTGATCTCCAGGTTCACCAAAGCCACCGTCATCATTGTTGTGTGCGAATAGATAGGCTACGTAGGTGCTGCCATCAGCATTTACAGAACCATCAGTGCCTAAACTAAATACGCTAGATGTAGGAGCGGTTCTATTCCACCTAGAGCCATCAGTATTGTCTATTCTTGCGTCAGCACCGTCTAGTCGCAATCTGTAATCTTCTGGTGTAGAACTATCTATTCCTCTGTGATAGACTGCCCAACCATCAGCACCGCTAGTAAGTTTTACAAGCATCATTCCAACTGTTGTACCTAAGTTATGACTAACAGTTCTAGCTGATCCTGTTCCAGTATACGTCACAACATCAAAGAATTTAGGCTGCTTTCTAAAGGTCCAACCCACATAATTACGTCCAGTATTAGTGTTTGTATAACCTGCCTCTGTATTTCTTGGAATTGTATAACCTGTTGATGTAAAATCACCAAACTCATTACTATGAGCAGTTTGACCGCTTGTAGAGTCAGACATAAGATAGTTATCAGTATTTCCAGATATTCTTGCTGTATCAACTAGTACATGAGCTTTTGCAGTGCTTCTATCTTTTATCCAAACTAATCCACCTTTATTAGAAAGGTCTATATTGTTAGTAATTGTTTGAGTTGAACTACCATCAGATGCCCATAAATCAATTGAAAACAAACCATCAACAAAAGCAGCAGGGTCTATGTTAGCTGCGTTAGGCCAGTTACCACCTTTGATAAGATCTAGTGCTTCATTGATATCCCACACACCTGATGCTGCACTGGTTTTAAAGTTACCATCAGGCACTACTTTACTAGCAGATATAACGTTAGCTGTGAAGTCTCTAGTTGTCATTAAGCTATACCTCCATGTGAGCCACACATACCTGAGCTATTTCTTGAGGCTCCACCAGTAGATATTGCTCCAAAGTCTACAGCATTACCTGTACTTGCTAAAAATATTAAATCTGCACTTGCAATATTTGAACTTACATATCCACCTAAATTAAGAACAGCAGTTTTATTACTAGCTCCACATCCTAAATAACCTTTATTAGCTAAAAGATCTCCGAAATCTGTAGCATTACCAGTAGAGGATATAGTAACAAAGTCTATTATATTTGATCCATCATCTCCTGAGTCATTACCACCATAAAAAATACCTCTTGTATTACTACTTCCACCGCCTACTCCTGTAAACCTTCCATCTGTTAAATCACCAAAGTCAGATGCATTACCTGTTGAAGCTATAGTAACATAATCTATAGATTCACGACCACCTTCACCATTTGGACCTCCACCTGCAAACAAAGCTCTTGTTGTGCTTTGGCAGCTACCTCCACTTCCTCTATAGCTAATAGAAAAATCACCAAAATCAGTTACGTTACCTGTACTTGATATAGTTATATATTCTATTTCGTTAGAGTCTGCTGCTGCACCACCTCCAAATAAACCTCTAGTAGCACTTGCAGCAGGCATAGTACCATGCTTGGTTCTTGAAAGATCTCCAAAGTCTGTAGCATTACCTGCACTTGCAAGAGTAATGTAGTCCATTACGTTAGTAGCACTATTTGTTCCTCCACCAGTTACACCTCTAGTATCAGAGGATAACGAGTTTCTGGCTTGTGCTGTAACAGTTGAATCACCAAAGTCTGTAAATGTTGACCCTGTAAATATAGTAGTAAACTCTAGAGTATTAGTAACAGAACCTGTAACACCAATACTAAAAACTGCACGTCCACCACCACCCCCTGCTGCTAGTGCTGCAGGGCTTATATTATCTGCACTCCAATCTGAAGCATACTGTATCTGTGTTGTGAGTGACCACACGCCATTGTAGTTAGGCATTATTGAAGTCCTCCATGACCACCTGACGGTGTAGTGAGTCCACCGTACCTAGCTTGAGTTAAATCACCAAAGTCTGTGCCATTTCCTAAAGAAGCTACAGTTATATATTCTATATTATTTATTGTAACGTTTGAGGTATTTGCACCACCTCCCCAACAACCTCTTGTATTGTTTGTTCCTGCAGTGCTATCTGTTTTAGTTGTTTCCATATTACCAAAATCAGCAGAGTTACCTGTTGAGGCTATTGTAAAGTAGTCAATAGTATTTCCGTTTGTACCATAACAAACTGCCCTTGTATCACTAGATGCAGCATTATATTCTCTTGCTTCTCTCATATTTCCAAAATCTGTAGCATTACCTGTGCTTGCTATGGTTACATATTGTATTATGTTTGATTGTGATGCTACATTTTCATTGTTTTCAGGCTCACCAACCCCACCACAAGTTAATATAGCTCTTGTAGGAGAACTACAACCAGAACTATCCCTAAAACCATCGAATGTTAAATTACCAAAATCTGAAAAGTTTCCTGTAGATGCAATTGTACAGTAGTCAATAGTGTCTGTAACATAAGGCGCAGATGAACTAGCATTACCTCCTGCTCTTAATCCTCTAGTTGCGTTAGAGGCCGCTGAAGGAAACTCTTCACAAGTTTGTGTTAAATTACCAAAGTCTGTGCCATTTCCAGTAGATGCCATAGTTATGTACTGGACTTCATCACTCCTATTACCAGTACCAAAGTTTTGACCAAGATGTGCTAAACCTCTAGTTGTGCTTGACATACTTCCTCTAGCACCTCCAGACCCACCATTATTAAGTAAGTCACCAAAGTCTGTAGCATTACCTGTAGAAGAAGGATTAATATAGTCCATAGTTACAGAAGTTGTAGATGATCCATTACCTCCTATAAATACAATCCTTGGGGCAAGGGGGCTAAAACTACTACTAGCTTCACTAGGAGCAGATGTACCGTAAGCATTTATAGCCCACACTTTAGCTGTGTAAGACGTACCGTTACTAAGACTGCTTACAACAATAGGAGAAGATGACCCTGTATTAGAACCTGCACTATAATCATCACCACTTGAAGCAACCTGTGCAACAAACCCTGTGATAGCAGATGTGCCTGTATCAGTAGGGGCAGTAAATGCTACACTTACCTGTGCATTACCTGCAGTAGGTGTAACATCTGTGGGTGGATCAGGTGCATCTAATCCATCAGTGCCTATAAAACCACCGTTGTATCTGGGCATTATTAATTACCTTTAGTCTACTAGAAGTTCGTAACTAACCAAGTATGTTAGATCACTGTTAGCAGAAGCTGTAACAGCGAGTAGATCTGTTTCGTCTAAATAAAATCCGTTGTCTTTACCTACAACAACTAATGTTGCATCAGCAGGTACAGATATTGTGTTAGCTATCTTAACATAGTTTGATCCGTTATCTACACTCACCTCAACGGTAATATCAGCAGCATTTGTACCATCTATGTTTGATATCATTAACGTGTTTATCTTTGCACAGTTTTCTGCAGGTACATCAACGATGTCTGCTCTACTTGTTGTCACTGCACCAACTGCTACCTTTGGAGTAATAGTTGCTACATTAATTATATTTGGGGTTGCCATTTACTTTTACCTTTCTATCCAAATACTATTGCCATAGCAATGGCAAATCCTTTAGTGGCAGCACTACCTGCTGCATAAGTTTTTACATCTGATGCAGGAATAGTTTTCATTGTTCCGTTATCGTTGACTATAAAACCGTCAGCATCTGCCAATGTTATTGAACCACCAACAGAAGTATCACCATCTAATAAATTTAATTCTGATGCAGTTGCTGTAACACCGTCAAGTATGTTCAACTCTGCTGCTGTAGAAGTTACACCGTCAAGTATATTTAATTCAGCAGCAGTAGAAGTAACACCATCAAGTATATTTAACTCTGCAGCAGTAGAAGTT
>BCSF01000518.1_pt1 | contig 14749 bp, 10 predicted proteins | sample 1016431 | NCBI WGS metagenome assembly BCSF01 (sample SAMD00045685;SAMD00045686;SAMD00045687;SAMD00045688;SAMD00045689;SAMD00045690;SAMD00045691;SAMD00045692;SAMD00045684;SAMD00045690;SAMD00045691;SAMD00045692;SAMD00045684;SAMD00045685;SAMD00045686;SAMD00045687;SAMD00045688;SAMD00045689, study...
ACGGGTTATTGGTAATTGTATTGTGTGGGGTAGTGGTAGCATATGTGGTGTGGTGTATGTTTACATTTCCAACAAAGGAAGTAGCGGTTATTGAATCAGTGGCATGACTACTGACGACGTGGTGTTATTTTGCGGTTGGCGCAGTGGTTCCAAGTCCAACAAATTCAGTACGACCATAAGGTGCTAACTGAATGGTGCCATCGGCATCAACATCAATAGAAGGAATACCAGAGACATCATTGACCGAGAAGATACTTCCAGAAGTCAGGTTGTTTGTAACAGAGAACAACTGACCAGCACTACCTTCCCAAGACAGAGTTCCATTATCAGTCGTATATGCTCTCTGTGTAATTCTCTGAGTGCTTGCGGCACCAGCAGTAGAAACTAATAACTCATCAACGACGTGCAGAGTTGCCTGTGGAGAATCTGTTCCAATACCCAATCTTGTGGTTGATGGGTTGAAGACGAAACTTTGTGTTGAGATTCCAGCAACATCAGTGGAAGCAGTGCTAACGAAGAACGGAATAAATTGTGCCTGGTTTGTCGTGTTTTCTGTTGGTGTTGTTCCAGCAGAAACACCAGTCAGTCCAGAACCATCACCTATGAATGAAGTGGCGGTTACAATACCAGAGACGTGAACACCAGCACCAGTGTAAGCAGTTACGATTCCAGTTCCTGGTGCTCCCGTAAGCGTTACATTGAAGGCACTATCACCAGCAATCCAACGAGAAGTGTGACATCCGATTGCTAAGTTATTACTTCCTGTAACTTGAACACTGTCACCAATGGTAATATTATGACTACCAGTCGCATCACCAGCAGAAGCATATCCAAGACCAATATTATTATCACCACTAGTTACACCAGATCCAGCATATTTTCCTAAGAAGACATTACAACCACCACCATTTATATTTCTTGCTGCACCATTACCTATTGCAACGTTCATTCCTGAACCGCCATCGGCAGCACATCCTGCATTAGTTCCTAAGAATATGTTACTTTCACCAGTAAGTGTGGCGCATTGAGCAACTCCTTTTCCTAGGAATATATTACAGGATGCAGTACAGGCATTACCAGAATTATATCCAAGGACGACATTATAAGTTCCAGTGGTTACTTTTGCACCAGCAAGAGTTCCAAGGAAAACATTATTGCTAGATTCGGTGAGACATCCTGCTCGGAATCCTAAGAAGATATTACAATTACCACTAGGTGATGCATGTCCAGCACATTGTCCAAGAAATACATTACAGCAACCAGTGTTAGCAGAATTTGCAGTGTATTGTCCAATGAAAACATTTCTACATCCATTACCACGTCTTCCAGCGTTTACACCAACATGGATGTTTTCCGTTCCAGTAGAATATGCACCGGCACTGCGTCCTAAGAAAACACCACAACTTCCAGTAGTATTGCATTTACCAGCATCCCTTCCAATATAATTATTATGATCCCCATCAGTATTACATAATCCTGCATTAGTTCCAAGGAAGAAATTATTATCTCCATTTAGATTTACTGTATTGTTATTATTAATGTAAACATTTCTAGAACCAGCAACTCCACCACCACCATCTCCTATAACAACATTAGCATCACCAGTAGTATGTGCAGTACCAGCGTTGTATCCTATGAAGACGTTCTCATTACCTTCACTACATCTACCAGCAAGGTTTCCGATTTTGACATTATCATTACCAGTTTCAGCACGACATCCCGCAGAATATCCTAAGTTAATATTGCGAAGACCACTTGTAAGACAATAACCGGAATATGTGCCCAAAAGAAGGTTATCATCACCAGATGTAATACCATAAGCGGCTCTATAACCCATTGCGATGTTGTTGCTACCATCATTTCCAACAGCACAACTAGCAACTTCTCTACCAAGGAAGATGTTATTGCTACCAGTATATCCAACTCCGGAAGAGGCAGCCAAGTGTCCCATGAAAATGTTATAACTACCATCAGCAGAACATCCTGCTCGGCATCCTAAGAAGATATTAGCACAAGAATCAGTTGAAGTACTAGATGCAGCAACTTTACCGATGGCAATGTTGTCACCTCCAGTAGTAAGATTGCTTCCAGCTAAACTTCCAAAGAGGGTATTATAACATCCAGTAGTAACACTACATCCAGAATCTTTTCCGAGGAAAATATTATAATCACCATTTGCTATAGAAGCACCAGAATTTTCTCCAAAGAAGATATTATAACAGGAACTTCCACTAGAAGGATCATAAGAACCACCAGCACTAGTACCAGCAAACAGGTTTCCATCTGCGTCTTGTTCAAATCCAGGAATAGTAATGGTTGCCGTGCTTCCAATACCAGCAGTTGCAGTTACACCAGGTCCAACAAAGTTCAGGATTGAGAATGTGTATCCGATTCCTACGTCAGATCCTTCATCTTGAACTTGAAGACCTTCAATTTTTCCAAGAATAAGATCTTCAAGATTTCCACCAGATCCAAAGAATGACGTTGCACTAACGATTCCACTAGAAGCAAAGAATGTTATTGCAGAACCAACATGAACATCATTTGCAAAGGTTACAACTCCACTAACATTTCCAAGAGTTGAGATTCCAGTTACGGTCAACTCATCAAATGTTGGTGTATCCGACATTGTAATGGTAGAGATACCATTAGCACCAGTAGATGCAGTTGCCTGAATGTTGCTACCAACAAAGTCTAATGTTGCAACACTGTTTGCAGTTCCTACTGTGCTTCCTTCATCCTTAACTGTTATACCACCAAATGCACCTGATGCAGCGCCTACATTATCCCATACAGGAGCAGATCCATTCCAAAGAAGAATTTGACCAGTTCCTGCTCCAGTTGCATCAACAAAAGTTGTTGTTCCATCAGCAGACTGATAAGGAATATCTCCAGTGTCTCCACCAGCAAGATTAGTTGCAGTAGTAGCAGTTCCAGTTAGAGCACCAACAAATGTGGTTGCAGTTACAATTCCAGAAGCATTAATATTTCTCCAACTATTTGCAGCACCCAAATCATAAGTAGCAGCAGCAGAGGGATCTAATCCACTATCAAAACGACCAGTAGCCGTGATTGTATCTGTTATTGCATTACCAAGGTCTACATTACCATCTAATGTTGTATTACCATCAACACTAAATCCTGTACCATTAAGAAGTTGGAGAGTTGTGCTGTTCCATCTTCCACTAATGTTTTGGCTACCATCCTTGATGTGAGCGAATTCAATGATACCATCTTCAGTACCATTGGTAGCATCTCCAATCTTACCAGTAATCTTGGCATAGTTTCTCTCAACACCAGTATCACTTTCACCAGCAAACTTAATCTGACCGATATAATCTGCATCTGCTGGTGATGCACTATTTCTGTAAAGTTTAAATTCTGGAGCAGCAGAACTACCAGCATCAGTGGAAATAACAGTTACATTTCCAGTAATGTCAGTATCGCCATCTATATTACCACTAAAGGTAGTTGCTGTAATAATACCAGAAGCATTAATATCTTTTACAACAGATATATTATCTTCTGTTATCTGTACATTACCAGCAGCAAATCTTGTTCCGTATGGAAGTTGAGTAGAACCAACACCAACAGCATAGTTTGACAACCAAGCATCAGTCCCAAGTCCAGAGAAACTTCCAGACTTGAACCACATAATCTTCTTGTATGTGGAAGGAAGTGTTTCACCAGCACCAGGATTTACAAGAGTAATGAGAGGATTACCTTCGGTAGATGCAATCGCAATACCACCATGATTTGCAATAGTATCATTAGAAACATCATTACCAGATCCATCAGTTCTTACACCAAGAATAAGATCGGAGTCAGCAACAGTTAATGTCTGTGTAAATAATGTTGCGGTTGTTCCACCGATTGTAATATTTCCATCAACATTCAGATTACGATTGACTTGTAAATCTCTGGTAACTGTAAGATCCTGAGCGATCGTTACATCATTAGGAAGACCAATTTGTGGAGTAGAGCCTTCACCAGAAGTAACTGATACTGTAACTTCATTGGAAGTTCCAGTGATTGACTGAACATAATCACCAGAAGTATAAGTTCCAAGAGCAATAGAATCTGGAGAAATAGTGGCAGCAAGTGCTACGTTTGCAGTTCCATCAAATGATATTGCCGAAGCTGTTACAAAATCTCCTGTGATTGAGAAGTCTCTTGCGTTTTGTAACTTAGTTGCAGTAGAAGCAACACCAGTCAAATCGCCAGTAACATCACCAGTTAAGTTTGCTGTGATAGTTCCTGCACTGAAATTCCCAGAACCATCTCTAGCAACTATAGTTCCAGCAGTGTTAGCGTCTGTTGCATTACTAGCAACAGTAAACGTAGCGGCACCAGAGTTGTTGTAAGTTGCCGAACCACTTAATCCAGTTCCCGAAGTGGCAAGAGTTAAATCATTGTCAAGAGTACCAGTTACAATACCAGCAACAATACCAGCGCCAGTTATTGTTGTCGCAGAACCAACGACTAATGAGGTTGTGATTGCAACTTCACCTGGAAGTCCAACAGTAAGAGTCTGTCCTGATGCGGAAGTTTCAATCTCATTTGCCGTTCCAGAGATGGTCAGTGATTGACTATCTAAATCAACGGCACCAGTTCCAATGTCACCAGCAAAGTCTAAGTCTTGTGCCGTGACTTGTGCATCAACATAAGCCTTGATGGACTGCTGAGTTGCCAGAGCATCAGCACGATCTGATGTCAAACCATCTTCATCAAGAATTGCTGTAACAGCAACACCAGCGTTAGCAAGTGTCAGACTTGCAGTTGTAGCAGCAACAGAAACATTTAGAGTATCAGTCTCAACTTTTCCTGTTACATCAACACCAGAAGAAGTAGTTTCAAATTTCTTACTTCCGTTATGATACAGATCAACAGAATCGCCAGGAGTAAAACGGGCAATTGGACTAAGACTACTCTGTTCAATAGAAATAGTTGTTCCAATTCCAGCAACTACTTTCAGATTACCAGTTCCATTATGACGAATAGTAGTATTGTTCTCATCATGAACAATCGTTGTATCATCATCATTACCAAAAGAAAGTTGATCGTCATCTAGTAAACGAACATTTCCTTGGAAAGTAGAAACTCCTGTTACAGTCAGATCTGCAAAAGTATTTCCAGTTCCAGTAACAGAAATTGTTGTTGCATTTAATGTTTCGGCAGTCAGTGTATCGGAAACACTTGCCGATCCACGAACCTCTAATTGTAAAGTAGGATCAAAAATCGTGGTTCCAATACCAACTCGCCCAACAACCTCTAAAACCTTTTGGTTATCGGTGCTTCCTTCTATACCAATTTTTTGTTGTTGCTGTCTACCGCTGAGAAAACGAATTGGTGCTGCCATTTTACTATTCTAAGATATTAGAGATTTGATGTTTCTAAAATGCTTGACAAAAACTTAAGATCAGTAGCATTGCTACCGACCACAGTTAGAATATCTCCAGTTTCTACTACTAACTTTCCAGGGAGAAGATTAGCAGTATCACTAGCAGGTATTGCTAGATCCTTTACAATTTCAGTATCAGTCCCACTTCTACGGTGACCAAAACTAATTGTATGGGTTGATGTTCCAGTGTTAGTTACCTGTGCCAGAAGAACAACACCTGTATATCCGACAGGTGCCGTGTAAATTCCAACTGTGCTTGTTCCAACTACATTTGTGATAGTTTGGAATACGTTTACTGCCGCCGCTGCAACTGCCATTTGATTAATCTCCTCCTAATGCAAGAATGAATGGTGTTACTTGTGTGAATAAACTCTTAATGTATACATTTCCAGAAACAGTTCCAGTTGACTGATCAATCACAACACCATCACCAATTCTAAAGTTACCTCTCTGGTCAGTGCTGGTATAATTAATCTTACCACCATCTTCTGTTATGACTTCATTCTCTTGAATCGTCACTCCACCTCTCGATGGATATGCGGTTTCAATTGTGTTTCCAGCACCAATATATTGGAACGATTGTGAACTTACAATTTGGAAACTTTGTCTAGCGAAGAAAGCAGTGCTTCCAACTCCAACTTCATTATTTAGATTTTGAACCAGACTGACTGTGGTTATACCAGCAGATGGTTGAGTCGCTTCAAGAACATCATAATAAATCGCCTCTATCGTTGCCGTTGCTGCGGCACTAGATCCACCGCCACCAGAGAAAGTGACATTGGGAACAGACTCATATTGCGATCCTGCACTTCTTACAGTGACCACCGTAACGGCACCATCCACAACTGTTGCTGTAGCCTGAGCAGGAACAGCAACACCTGGTCCAGTTGGAGCGTCAATGGTTACAATAGGAGCACTAGTGTAACCCGATCCTCCATTAGTAACCGTAATATCTTTGACTACAAAGTATTTACGATCAAAGTATAATGATTGTCCTTGATATGGACGATTGTTTCCTACCCCAGAAATAACAACTTCATTCTGACTTACTGCCGCAACAGAATTGACGGATCCAGAATATCTATCATTACACTTACTAGTCTGATCACCAATACCTTCGGAAACTAATCCCTTAGTTCCAAAAGAGGAGTTGGAGTTTGTTAGATCTAACTGTCCTCCTCCACCAGAATAAACTGCGATATCATCACAAATGGTGAACAACGATACCAATTGAGCATAGGCACCGTTTGTTACCGAAACTCCAATACCACCTTGATTGAATTGAGTATAGGAGTCAACGTTGAATGATCCTTGAACACCAATATTGTTTACTTGGTCTCCCTCATCAGCATTGAATCCATCAATTCTAGCACCTATACTATCCTTGATAAAGTTGGTGCAGTTTCTGATGTAAGGACCTTTGGTGATAACACCAGTTCCTTGGAGTGGACTGGATGATGCTGTAAGAATTCCAGAGTTGATTGCACCATCATTTCCTGGGAAGTTTGTATTGATACCTGCTCCACCAAGTTCACTCAATCCACCACCAATAATTGTTGTGACGATACCAGCACAAGTGGTAACGGCAGAGAGAACGTTTGCACAGTTTCCAATATCAAAGGTTGCCCCATCTGTCTGAATACTCAGGTCTTTTACCTGAGTATTTTCAGAACCAGCATAAAGTCCTCCACCAACTTTTTCAAATGAAATATTGTTGATGCAAGACTTTGCAATACCAACCGAATAATTGATTGCCTCTATAGTTGCATCCTTTACGCTATATCCATTAGGATCATTTCCAGTAATGTGTTGTAAAGCACCAGCAGCCGTGTAGTATGATTTACCAGCACCTACACACTTTGAGTTTCCACCCCTAGTAATATCGTGACAGATCGCTCTGTAAATGTCTTTGATATCATCTCTACAATTTTGTGGATCAGTTGCTATTCCAGAAGAATTTACAACTTGGAAAGCAGGATTCTTATAGTCCGTACTTGTTAGATATCCTACTGCTTGATCCGCAATAAATCCTAAGTTCTGACGAATCAATCGTGCAGCATCAAAGAATCTATCTGAGGCAACACCAACAAGTGGTCTCAGTGAAATGACTGCCGATCCACCAGTCATTGGTCCACCAACAAAACTTAAGTCAGTTATGTGGCATCCTTGACTAACATAAAATAAATCACTACCAACATTCTGAGGTGCAACCAGACAACGACGAAGTTCTGTTCCTTCTACTGAAACATTGTCTGGGAGATTGATTGGATTATCTTCAGTATAAGTTCCTGGATAAACCTTTACAGTATCACCAGGAAGTGCAAGTGCAACTGCCGCTTTGATTGTTGCCTTGGAGTTATTTACATCTAATCCAGTATTATCATCGTTACCATTTTCGGTAACAAATAATGTTTTACCTGCAAAAGTTGTTGTTCCTGCACCAACTTCTACAATTCTTGTCCCGACACCAACACCACCAGTATCCTGCTTCAGGAAGATCTTACCATCATAAAAGTTAACAGCTAATTCACCTAACTGTAACTGTCCTTCTGTCGGTTTTTTGCCAGCAACCGCTGACCTCTTTATCCTAATCGGAGTGGCCATCTATTCTTCTATCGGTATTTACCGTTTCAGAACAGTATATACTGTCCTTTTGATTTATTTATAAAACCTCAAGAGGCATTATTCCTTCTTGGTCTGTATCTAAACAAATTGGAAGGAGGTTCTGGTTTCATCCAGTTCTTTATTTTTTCATATCTCTCAATATCAAAAAACTCCTGGGAGAGATACCACTCTTCCCAAGGAGTATGACCCTTGTCTTGATTACATTCGTGGCAGGCACACACACAGTTCTTGGTGAAGTCTGCTCCACCTTTAGAACGAGGTACAACGTGGTCTATTGTGAGGTTCTCATCAGACCCACAATAGGCACACTCTAAATCCCATTCTTCCTTTATCTTTGCCCTCCATAATCTTTTCGCTTCGGCAGAACTTGTTGTTTGGAGGTTAAAGACATAGGCTTGGGGATTATTGTAGAGAGGCATAAGAAATTGCGTCCTACTACTATTTAGAGACCGTACCTCCCTTTGGTTGCATTGTAGTTTTGTTCGACTTCTGCTGCTGTTAGTCCTTTGCCTTTGTAGATTTTGAAGTTAGAAATCTTACAATCACCAACAAAATTTAGACTACTACTATAATATTCCACACCAAGCCTCAAATCTCCATCAGTTCCTGTTCCAAGACTTTGAGAACTGGAATATGTTCCAGACTGAACAACACCATCAATGTATAATTTCATTGTCCCACTTGTTCTTTCTATAACGTAATGATGCCAGGTGTCAAAACTTGGAACTGAATCTGCTGTAATTCTAATAGCATTCTGTATATAAACATATAAACTAGCACCGCTGTTGCCAACATATAACTCCATACCATTAGCATCTGATGCATCTCCAAGAGTAAATCCTCTACAATTACCACTTCCAATCATATACCACCACATTTCTATAGTGAAATCTCCAGTACCAAGTTGTAATGCAGAACTATTAGGAACTTGTACATAATCATCAGTCCCGTCAAAAACAAGAGCACCACCATCATCAGAACTGTAAGTTGCTCCGTTTACAACATATCCAGGATTATCACGAATGACATAAGGTACTTGATTATATGGACCCAACCAATAGACATACCAAGGATCACTACCCGAACTGGCGCTTGAAAATTTAATATCAGCAGGATCTGATGTAAGAACAATGGGATCGGCAAAACCACCAGATGGAGAAGTAATCGTAACCGGAGAATTTCGAAGATCACCAGTTAATCTACATTGCCTATCAAATGCATTAAAATATCCACCTACTCCTATAACTGCTCCTACACCAAATCCGGTAAATCTAAGTGTGCAACAGTCACCAGCATTAGGAGTAGCACCAAACAAATACTGAACTTGATCATACGTTCCGGTTTGATACGATTTACATGTCAAATTACCTGAAAGAATTTCATTCATATCAGAAACAGATGGTGGTCTGTTATTCCACACTGTGCTACCACTAACTAGACATGATGAATATTTTTGACCGAAAAAATTACTTCCACTCTGATGAACAGTCAAACAAGTAATAACACCAACAGATGAAGTTTTTGTGGCATCTGCTATTGTATTGTTCCATCTAACAGATATTTCTGAATTGGACTTAACATTACCAGCATCCAGTGCTAATACAAGTCCATCTTCAACTGTGTTTGGTCCTGCTGCTACTCCCATCAGACGTACCTCCCTTTGGTTGCATTGTAGTTTTGTTCGACTTCTGCTGCTGTGAGTCCTTTGCCTTTGTAGATTTTGACACCGGAGATTTTGCCATTCCAGAAGTAATATCCACCATTAGGATCTACGGGATCTCTCACCTTACCAATGCGGAATTTTGCCTCCGAAGAAGTTACATTATATCCAGTCACATCTCCATCAGACTCAAGTTGTTCCCCATTATGATATAGTCTTATGGCATTTCCAGATCTTACAAATACCACATGATGCCAATTACTATCATTTAGATTGACGGTCGTACTGCTTATTACTACTTGCGTTGCTCCACTTCCAGACTGCACCCACGCTACGATTCCGGAACCATTTGATTGTGTTGCTATTCCCCAACCATAATAATTAGATCCACTATTCCCATAGTTACTTAAAAGATAATGATAATCTGATGTTGCAGATTCTCCACGACACCATACTTCCGCAGTGAAATCTCCAGTTCCTGGATATAAATTTGCATTGTTAGTTACATCAACACAATCATTAGTACCATCAAACTCAAAGTATTTTGTTGCAGATGGTCCAACAGAAGTTAAGGTTGGAACACCAACAATAACCTGAAAACTATGAGCACTTGGACTTGCATCAACATTCGTTCCTCCCTGACAACACAAAAGTTTTGTATTCGTAACGGCAGTCAGTGGAGAAGATGGTGGTGTGAAGTCTGATGTGTAGAGTGCAGTTCCTTTGACAGCACGTAAATTTGATATGTACCCCTGGAAGTAATCTGTTGTGCTTCTTGAATCTCTACCAATCTCTAAAGGATTACTTGATTCACTATAGAAAGTTCCAGAAACAGCAGTTGTTGCCTCTAAGTTACCATTAACGAATATTTTTGTATTTCCACTGGTCGCAGATGCAGCATCTTTTACAACAGCAACATGATACCATTTACCAGTTACTATTGTTGTTGTTGCCGTAGTTGTTACTGTTCCACTTCCGTTCCAATATTTAAAGAAAAGGTTTCCAGAACCATCAAAACCAAGTCCATAAGTTACACTACTACTTACAGTGCATTTTGAGAACAAACTTCCATATCCACCACTTCCCTCTCCACTACCTATATCCGTGGTATAGAACCACAATTCCCAAGTATAAATGGATGATGACATATCAAAATCAGCACTGTCAGCAATACTCAAATATTCGGTGCTTCCATCAAACTCTACATATCCAGCCTCAGGAAACGGACCATCACTATGAGATGTTCCACCAGTTAAAGTTCCATTATTACCACCAAACGTATCAGTCCAAGTGGTTCCAGACTTCCAGGACTTGGAGTTCTGTGCGTCCAGTGCTAATACAAGTCCGTCAGTTACAATGCGTGGTGAGTGTCCGAGTCCCATTATGCGTACCTCCCTTTGGTTGCATTGTAGTTTTGTGTGACTTCTGCTGCTGTTAGTCCTTTGCCTTTGTAGATTTTGACAGCGGAGATCTTACCTTTAAAATTTTCATTAACAGCACTTGTTCCAACATAAGAAACATCAGTGCTATAAGATGAAGGATCACCACCAATACTACCAGGACCAGCCGATAAAGATTTTTCAGTGCCATCAACATACACTTTCAGTGTTCCCGATGCTCTCACAAAAGCAATATGATGCCAAGTATTAAGAGAAATAGCAGAAGTCACCTCAAAACTATTAGAAGAACCAGGTCTTGCATTAGCACTGAATATGGCATCAACTCCCTGACCAGAAGCCCATATTCCAAAAGTATGCACTTTACTAGTGCTATTATGCCAAACTATTATTGGTTGATTGACAGATGCTGTTGGATATACCCATGCTTCATAAGTGAAATCCCCAGTCCCAACATCAATGTTCGTGAAGTTTAGTTCATCATCAGTCCCATCAAACTCAAAGGCACTACTGACTATGGTTGCCTTTGCATCTCCATTAACAGTAATCGTATGAGCATTGGAACTAGCGTCCTTAATGCTTTGTCCTTGACAAGTCAAAAGTTCTGTATTTGTAACAGCAGTCAGTGGTTCTGCTGGTGGTGTGAAGTTTGATGTGTAGAGTGCGGTTCCATTGACAAATCTAACATTTGATAATAGTCCATCAAAATCTGATGTTCCTGTTCTATTATATCCAATATAATGGGGCCTACCATCCGCATAATAAGTATGTCCTGCCGGAGCAGAAGTATATGAAGAATCCTGGACACCATTGATATAAGTGTAGTAATCATCATTAACTCTTACAGCAGCAACATGATACCAAGTGTGAGCACTCAAAGCAGTAGATCCAGCTGCAGATGGGTAAGTTCCATCATTAAGTCTGTGCTGCCATCCAAACTGATTCGATGAATCAATAGAATAAGAAATCTGTCGATCATTTATACTTCCCAAGAAATAAGAATATAAACCTCTAGCAGTGCCAGTGCTGGTTAAGTAAATCCAAAACTCCAATGTCCAATCATTAGATCCTAATGTAATATTGGGAGTATAAAGTCCATCAACACTACCACCAAAATCAACAGCACCAGCACCAGCAAAGGGTTCTTTCGTAATACTTATATCTCCATTAGCAGTAATGGTATGAGCACTAGAACTCGCATCGGCAATGGTATTTCCCTGACAGGTTAAGAGTGATGTGTTCGTAACGGCAGTCAGTGGTTTTGTCGGTGGTGTGAAGTTTGATGTATAGAGTGCGGTTCCATTAACTAATCTAACATTAGAAATGTAACCGTCAACGTAACCACCAGGAGTGGCGAGTTGATATCTACCTATAGCAAGAGTAAATGATGGATTTGAACCATTAAATGCAAAACTTGATCCATCAGCAGTAGCTACAGATACACCATTCAGATAGATAGTAAGTGTAGAAGAACTATAAACAACGGCAACGTGATTCCATGTATTAGTATTCCATAGAGTTCCAGTTGAAGTTGCCTTTAGAGCACCTGAGGTTCCTTTGTAAATTGCAACAGCAATATCCCCGGTTGATGTATCACTTAGATTTACAGTAAAACCTACGGCACTTTGAGTTGATGCCGTGTTTAATAAAGTTTGTTGTGATGTTGATTGAGAATAAAACCAACACTCAGCAGTAAATGTTGAACCATCATTTAAAAAGGTCCAATCAGAAGCGGAACCAGCAGTCAAATAATCCCCAGTCCCATCAAACTCTACATACCCAGCACCAACAAAAGGTCCGTCGTTATGATATGTTCCATTGACTAGTGTTCCATTATTGCCACCGACCTTATCCGTCCAGTTGGTGGAAATACCGACATTATAATTCTTTGGACTACCAGCATCCAGTGATAATACAAGTCCGTCAGTAACTGCTCTAGGGTTATAACCAACCGCCATTATTCGTCAACTTTTTTCTTATATTTATATTTACATGCTGCCCTTGCCCAAGCCCGTGAAAGTTGGTTAATAAAAGAGCAAGGTCTCCCTTGCTCTCCGCAGTAGGGACACCTTGCATCTGGTGGGTCATTAGGGTATGAATACTTCGGCATGGTCTTCCTCCAAGATAGGTTTTACTTCCCAAGAACCACCAACACCACCATCCATGTTTACAACAATATCACGAGTGGGAAGTTGATTGCGAGGTGAAACATCAATGATATCACCTGGGTAAGGAGTAAACTGATAGTAATGACCATCTCCTTTCATGGCAACAAGAGTTGTGGCATCTTGTAGAGATCCACAGTCAGCAATCTTCTTGCCACCAGGAGCAAACACTGAATAAAAACCGTTCATTTCTTTTCGTATGGGTGTGCTTGCTTCAACTCAGGATTTGGTTGTGAAGGAACAACAGGACTGCGACTGACATTCTCTATCACAATGAATGCATCCTTGTTATACTTACGGGTGCCGATGGGAGACTGCCACTTCTCATTGTAGTTCTCACCAACATCAATACCAGAGACTTGAGTGCCTCCAATCTTCACACAAAGTTCATCACCAGCGTCCCAGTCAAGTTTTTGTAGAGCAAGAGCAAGTTGCCCTAGCATATCAGCGGTCGCGTACTTCTTCTCCATCACATTTTCCTCTGGTTCCAAGTTTCCGATCATCTCTTTTCAGGTAGTAAAGATTTGGCCATGTATCCATTATTATAGCACGAAGTTTGTCTGGTGTCTCGGAACTAATCACTTGCCTGAACTGCATCCCAATCTTTTTGGAACTGTTCAAGACCCTTTTCGGTCAAGACATTGTTATACATTGCCCAGAAAACCTTCGGAGGAATAGTCACAATATCAGCACCAGCAAGAGTACATTGCTCTACCTGACGGACATCGCGGACTGATGCTCCAAGGATTTGTGTCGTGCTGAAACGACCTTCACCAGTATAGGCACTGCGAATGTCTTTGATAAGTTCAACTCCATCCACAGAGTTATCCATCCACCGACCAACAAATGGTGAAACGTATGCGGCACCTGCTTTCTCGGCAAGGATTGCCTGAGCCAGTGAGAACACCAGAGTCACATTGACCTTGTGTTGAGTAACGGTCAGTGCATAACATGCTTTGAGTCCCTCAACGGTGCAGGGAACTTTGATGGTTACATTCCACAGACCATCAAATGCCTTTGCCTGATCCACCATTTCTTCGGCAGTATCAGCAACGACTTCTGCGGAAATAGATTGGAGACGAGGGAAAGAATTAGAAATTTCTTTGATGACTTCTACAGGGTCACGACCACTCCTTTTGATAAGAGTAGGATTAGTCGTAACTCCATCAATCAATCCAGTCTCATGTGCCTTTGCGATTTCGGCAACATCAGCGGTATCTAGAAAAATTTTCATGGGTTGTGATCTTTATTTTGCTTGATTTTTTGATATCCCCAGACTGCTAGGGTGCCGATTCCTAGACCGGCAATACAACAGAGAAACATGTGAATAATATGTTCGAAGGTTGAATGGTCAGCGTGATTCATCAGTTAGGAAAATAAATCATTGATAGTGTAAAAACAACAAAGATGATGACTGTAAATATCATCAGTCCTACAACTGCCCAAGGAACACAGGCAGGCATAGGTTCATAGTTGTGGTTATGAGACATGTACGGTGCCG
>BCSF01000519.1_pt1 | contig 14733 bp, 22 predicted proteins | sample 1016431 | NCBI WGS metagenome assembly BCSF01 (sample SAMD00045685;SAMD00045686;SAMD00045687;SAMD00045688;SAMD00045689;SAMD00045690;SAMD00045691;SAMD00045692;SAMD00045684;SAMD00045690;SAMD00045691;SAMD00045692;SAMD00045684;SAMD00045685;SAMD00045686;SAMD00045687;SAMD00045688;SAMD00045689, study...
GTACACAGTCGTGCGGTCACTGCGAATAGCTTGCCTCATATAGTATGCAACAAGCTTTTCTACATGCTTTGAAAAAGCATGAGCTTGATCTCTGATGCCTGGATGAGCATTATCAGAAACCGAAACTATTTTTTCTACACATTGTTCAGCCAACTCTTCAGGAGTAAACCCCCTGTTTTCTGTTGTTCTGACTCCCACAAGTTGTTCGTGTTGTGGTACGCTTACGTCTACTTTAAACATTACATATCCATCCTTGGCTGACCACCACGGTAATCATCCCGCTTTAGCCTGCCCTCTCCTAAAACCATTAATCTGCTCATAGCTTCATCAAACTTTTCTTTATACATTGCAAGAACATCTTGCTCACCCTTCATAAAAATATATGCATTTACTAAGCTACCATATAATAGAGCCTGCTCTGCATTATCTCCTAACCATGATGTGCTAGAAGTAACAATTGATGGCGGATCGAAATAATAGTGCAATTGAACTGAATATGTAGTGTCTGGCGTGGGTGCTACTATAAAGTTACCAGAGGAACTAGGTGATGTAACATCCCCATCAAACTCTGAATAATATTTTGGAAGCCCAGTCGTTGATTGATTAGGGTATGCTTCACGCATAAAGTTTACATCTTTCTCAATAAGAAAGTTATAGTTACTACTTCCGTCAATTACAGCAAAAGAAAACGGAGCTAGAAAATCTGCGGGTCTAGCAACGTATGGGTTACTAGCAGTCATGTTAGCAGTCACATTCTTTCTAAGCTCTGGAATCATTACAGTTCTATAGATCAACTCTTCTGCTTGCCTAACAAACGTAGGTATCTCTGCAACAAAAGTTGTTTCGTTGTTCTCAGTAAAGTCCTGTATAGACTGTAATAACTCAGCGTAATTCATTACTCGTCCTCTTTGTAGAGATTATCAAAAATTTTGTTAACATCCAAGACATAGTCTAAATCAGATTTAGAATAATGTATATGCTGAGATGGTTTAAAGTCTGGAGCGCCTTTCCCAGTTTCAAACCATGCAGGATGTGTCACCCTTACACGATTGTTCGGAAGTGCCACTATGTTACCAGTCCATTCTCCTGCATCAAGCAACTGCATAACATGGCTTTGCTTATGCTGTGCAGGATCTTCGGCTATCTCACTTTCTGCATAATCAACGGTAAACAAATACTTCGCAGCATGCATGTCACCATCTATCTTTGCCAACCAAGGGCAAGGAGTTGCCCTGTCCATAACGTAAACTGCATGATTATAAGCAGAGCAATCCCAAGGTTGAGCATCATGAACCGCCATAGGGGACGGCCATTCATCTAACGGTTCATCTGCAACTAAAGCAGTAATTGGCATTCTCGCCCACATCGCACCACCATGTATATTCTCATCACCATCTTCGTCTACCTCAGATCCAGTAAATATAACCTGAAAGCTTAGACACCTATTAGGCATAGTGGTTACCGCAATAGCCATCGCATGAAGGAACTCGCCATGATAACGCTCATGATTACATGTATATTCACGGCGAACCCAACACTTAAAATGCGGTATGTTGCTTTGAAGATATGCCATTAGTTCAATTGAACTTTATCCGTTACGAGTAAATCGTTGAGGTCTAGCTGCACCACTACCACGAGCAACGCTTCCTCCTTTGGCATAACCTTTCTTTTTCATCATACCACCACGCATCTTCTTAACAACTCCACCCTTAGCGTAACCCTTCTTCTTCATGGCTCCTCCTTTAGCCATGCCTTTCTTCTTCATCATGCCACCACCCATTGCTTTAACTGCTGTCTTCTTTGCTTTCTTTTTAGCTTGATCAAGTTGACCTGATTTTTTTCTTTGTTTTCTACGTTTATCTGCGCGAAACATTTCTAATTGAGACTTTGTCGCAGGTACAAATAATTTGCCTGCGGGTCTTTTATCATTTAATGGAATGCCATCTTTATCTTTACCGCTACCTGCGTTTGGATTAGCAAGTTTTGCCGCAGCCTTTGCTGCTCCACCACCTGTTACTCCGCTTACTATTCCTTTTGCAATTGCTGATCTAATAGTTGATTTTTTAGCAGTGCTTGGTCTTTTTGTTTTTTTAGCAGTAACTCCTGCTCTGTCACCTTTTTTTCTAGTGGGTGTTGCAGGCGCTGTTTTAGCTGATCCTGGTCTTGGCTTAGGCTTTACCATAGCTGCGGGTCTTTTCTTAGGCTTTGTAGTACCGCCATCTTTCATTTTACCTACACCATCAGCAGCAAAGAATGGAACTTTCTTTCCGCCCTTTTCTACCATTTTAAGCTTGCTGCCTTTCTTCATGGCAACTGGCTTTTTCTTCATAGCTCCGCCTTTTGCGTAGCCCTTCTTTTTCATTGCGCCACCTTTGGCGTAACCTTTTTTCTTCATAGCCATTTTAATCTCCTATGTTGTATTAATTTGACCACCCATACCGCTGTGATATTGGCAATAATAGTAAAGTGTTGGTGCACTTGCTGCAACTGTTATAGTAGTAGTATATGCACTATCATCTTTTACAACTCCCGTTGTGTATTCAGATCCACCACCATGTGTCCCATCTGAAGTGGTAGAGAACCGCAAAGGATGACTTGTTGCTGCTGACCAATTAAACACATATGTTTGGCCTTCAGAAAGAGTGAGCGTTGCTTGTAGAACACCATCAATATAATATCTATTACCTGATCCTGGATTAGCAACGGTGACTGTAAATGTGTCAGCTATGACATTAGCTACAGAACCCACTGCGCCTGTGCCTGCTAATCCTGTAACACTGACAGACACGTTTCCTGTTGTTGTGTTAACTGTAACAGACCCAACAGCACCTGTGGCTGACACGCCAGTGACTGTTTCTACTTCTGTTGTCGTTACAGATACCCTGCCAACGGATGCAGTCATAAGAGTTCCTTCACTCCCTACAGGATCAAAGCCATATAAAGCTCTACTTTCTACGAGAGATCTATCAGGTCTTGGATTACGCAAAGACTGAGGGTCGTTTATTTTTATTCTACCAAGAAAGTTTTGAGGCTGATCGGGATCAACAACATCTCTTCCAACAAGAAATCCTGTCTTAACACCGTTTTTATATTCAGGTACAAGATCTTTTAGTGGGTATCTAAACCCAGTCTTGTCGCAGAAACCAAACGCATATTTAGCTTTTGCGTAGCTCATTAGCCACCTGCCATAAAGGTATCAAAGGGAACAAACTTTATTGATGCTGTTTCCTCATCTTCTCCTGCCGCAAGCTGAAACTGAAACTCATATTCCTGTTTTAACGGAGCTACCCTTGCAGCCACCTCTGGTTTCTTCATAGCTATATAATAAGCTAATCCAGAAACTAGCGCGGGAACAAAGCGCGGAGGCACAGATGTAACTGTAGATCCTATGCCAGAGGAGAGACCATCTATACCCTTTAGCCTATAATAAAAAAGCGTATAGGTTGTTGTGCTATCTGGCACAGGCCACAGAGTTACTTTCGTTTCTGTTGGGAGCCTTTGGACGAAGATTTGGGTCGGCCTACCTTCCGTTTCTTTGTTGGTTTGTTGGGCGTAGGTTGCGACACTGACCCTTTGGAGGGCGGTGTCGGTTTGATTTGTACCTGTGCCTGTGCGGATTTGGTGTTCGATGATGTCAATCGTGTCAGCGGGTAACGTATAAGTCGAAGTACCTGCCGAAATGGATAGAGTATTAGATTCAATAGTGAAGAGATTAAGCCCACGGTTTTGCCACTCCAATGTTAAAATGTTAAGGCTCCTTCGAGCCGTTTTAAGATCATAGCCTGAACGCATTTCAAGACCTGCCCGTTCATAAGCTTCTTCAAATAATTCTGGTAGATCTGGTGTTACTACTGCCATGATAAATTCCTATGTAACTACACTTCTGTGCCGCTTGGTTTTCTTTGCAATTTTTTTAGGTTGAGCCACATACTGCTTGCCTGAAGCCTTGCCTCTTCTCTTTGCTCTTGAGGTAGCTGCATACTCACTGCTGCTAAGAGACTTAATAGCCGAAGAAGGTAGATACCGTTCACCAGTAGCATTAGCCCCTTGCGTAGACGGTTTGCCACTCTTGGTTCTCCACTTCTGTTTAGTCCAAGATTTAAGGCTTTTTTGAGACTTTTTTAGAGCCATTTCTCATTATACCTTTTAAAATTCTAGCCTGACTAGCGTGTGTCTTTGAGGCTTTGTTTAAACCCTTCACAACTTTTTTTACTTTCCTTCTGTTTACATTAGTAAGTGCCATCAATCTTTGTAACCTCCCCCTGCTTTTTTGTAAGCTTTAGCAAGCATCTGAGCTTTTCTAGCAGACCATTGCCCAGGTGCTCCGCCTTTACCGCCTGCTTTTATTCTATTAAATAAACGCTTTCTTTTTGTAGGCTGAGTATAGTTGCCTGCTTGATTAACTTTACTTTCAGTTTTTCCGCCTTTACCCATACGAATTATGTTAAGGTCTTTAGCGTCATCACCAGTTGGATCAAATCCTGCTTTATCTAATTTCACTCTATTACCTTTCAATTGACTTTTCATCTGAGCACGAGAAATAGTCATGACCCCTTCTTCCATTTAGGAGAACTAGACTTTGTTTTGCTTGGACTCCACTTAGTCCTATCTGCCCAATAAGCTGCGCTCATCTTTCCTTTACTAATATTCTTAGCATGTCTAGATTTAAAAGCTTTACGCTGACCTACAGTTTGGTTTGTCTTAACGCCCTGCTGACCAAAGCGAATTGTCTTTACCTTGTCCCCCTGCTTTGCCACAACAATGTGTGACTTCTTAGGGTGATTAGGTGTGCGCTTTGGTTTGTTATAACCAGAGACCCCTGCCCTTGCGAGGCGGGGATCTTTTTTTGATTTCTTTTCAGCCATGTCTACTCCAGTAGAAGAGTAATCACTGATCCAGTTCCACTTAATGCAGAAACAAAACAACCATCATCCGCTAGTATACCATCGTTAGGAAGGAATATATCGTTCCACCCCGCAGGCAACGTAAGATCAAGAAGTGTAGCGCCTGTAGCAGAACCATTCTTAATTGTAAAAGCAGTTGTGTTTGTTGCGTATACTAGAACACCTTGCAGTCTGCTACGAGAAGGCCCGACTAAAGCTGCTGAGAAACCAGAAGTAGCTACGTTAAAAGCCCGTATCTCTTGTCCCGCCATGTTAGCCCCCTATTAGCCTAGGTTGTTGTTTTGAGCGTACAGAATAGTTACTCGAACTTCACCCGCAGTTGTTGCGGCAGAGTTAGTTACAGTTAAACGAATGTCTGCTGTTCCTGTATCTTCCCACGCTAGAGCTGCACCTGCTTGTGTAGTCGGATACTTACGACCCGCAGTTGTTCCAATAGCAAATGTGTTAAGAATAGTTGCTGCACCACCAACAGTATCTCCAACACTCAGGTTAGTTGCATCACTTGACGCTGTAATAACGTCAATCACACAATCAATAATCTGAGAGTTTGCAGGAATAACAACGTCTGTTACAGACGCAGCTAATGCACCACCAGATAAATCTGCTGCAAATGTCTGAGACATTACTACCTGACCAACATTAGCAATGTCAGTTCCAAGAGTTGTCCCAGTAGTGTTTTTGATTGTTCCCGCTTTAATCGGGCCTGAAAAAGTTGTTGTACCCATGTCGATCTCCTGTCTTGGGTTGAGTCAGCAGCCCCATGCCGCTGTCAGGGATGACGATAGAATAGCATACTTTTTAAAAAAAGAAAGGGGCGAGTAAGCCCGCCCCTCTAAAAGTTCAATTGAACTTATGCTCCTGGTGAAGCATACATTCCTAATGGGTTAAATCAACCGAAAGAATAACGCTCTCTAGCTTTGTAGCGAACGTTACCTGTATCGAAGTCTCCGTCCATAGATGTCTGCATCGCAGTACGCACAAAGTGCTTCATGCCGTTTGGAACATCTGTAGTTAGGAAGAACGCATCGTTATCAGTTAGATAATGATTTACGCGGTAACCTTCTGGTATGGAGCCATTAGTGTTTAGTGCGTTGATATCATTATCGGCTGTTCCGACACGAAGATCTGTCTGCAACAAGCGAGTCGCAACAAACATCAATGCAGGCGGAACGATCAACTTACGAGGACGTGCTGCAATCAATAGACCACGTTCGTCAGTGAACGCAGCAATATCGATAACTGCTTGCTCTAAAGATGTTTCGTTCAAGTCAGCCGCAACCGCAGGACGGTTTGCATTTGTACCACCTTCAACTGTTGGGTGGTTGGTTGCAAACAATGTTACACCATCACCTGAGTTGAATGAGGTAAAGCCTGTGTTAAGCAAAGATGCCGCTTTAACCTGCTTTGTATACGCCATACCTCTAGCAAGTGCTTTAGTATAACGAGCAGATAGTGAATCATACAGATTATCTTCCATCGCTTCTTCAGTGATAGAAAATCCCATTGCAACCGTTTCGTGGTTGTAACGAGCTGTGAATGATTCTTGTGCATTGTCGTAAGATATTGATGCACCTTCAGCTTTAACTGGAGCTGCGCCAAATCCTGACAACTTCACTTCTTCTTCAAAACTACGATCTGAGTTTTCTGTTTCATAGATCTCTGCATGCTCGCCTTCGTACTTTTCGTACTCTAGACCGAACAGAGCGTTAAGACCTGGTAGTAGCTCTTTAAGGAGCTGTGCGCGTGATATAGCCATCGTCTAACCTCCTTATAAGCCAACATTATTTGTCATTTGGTGAGCACCAGGATTGAACTTAACAAGAACATCTGGATAGGCATCACTTGGATCTGACACGTGAGAAACGATACGGAACGCTGCCGCAGCCGTTTTGACAGTTGCATCCAATGCTGACGTAGAGTTACCTGTAACTGTAGAACCAGTTGAAGTGCTCTGCGCTGCTGCAAAGAATGTATTTGTGCCGATGATTGTTTGAGCGCCTGCTGCATCAAGCTGTGCTTGAAACAATACATTCGGATCATCAATCACATAGGCTTTAATAGCATCACCATTGGCTGTACCAGATGGATAATATTGAGCCTGCACTGTTTGGCCTGAAGAGTTAACGTATTCACAACCAACGAAAACGCCTATCGCGCCAACGCCTGTTGTGCCTGAAATGCTGTTGGAGGTCAGGTCTGCACCTGAACCTGTAGCCAACGCAATGTACCCATCTGCCCCGATTATAACAGCTTGACCATAAAATAGATTTGTGGCCTCACCTGCGGGATCGATGAGATATTGGTTCGTAGAACCTGCATACGGCATTCCGTCTGATCGTCTGATCGGACGTAGACCGTAGGGAGCTGCTGTAGTAGCCATGTCTCATACTCCTAAAAGTTTAAAATTACGACAAGCTACCCTTTCGAGTCACTTGCCAAACGAAGTCCGTGTGCTTCGCTCTGGATTCAGAACGGGCATACGAGGGTCTGAGTTACGCAAGTAGCTGTTATCCACAGCATCCATTTGGCTTTCAGCTTGTTGGAGCTGTGCATCACGTCTAGCCTGCACATTTTCGGCAGCATTCTGACATAGCAGTAATCCACCGACCTCAATATTGTCTGTAAATCGAGAATCGATATCAGACACAACTTGAAGGTTTGGGTGATCCTCTTTCCGAACAGGCGTCCATCCCTCACGAAATCTAGAAGAAACATTCGTATTGTCACTGCTCCCAAGTGTTGAGGTGCGAATCCAACGGTACTCAATACCTTCTCTGGGTTCGGGGGTTGGTAACATCGAAGGTCTCGTCCATGACACCTTGCGTTTCGACTCTTCACGAGTCTGTGTGTTGCGTGAGTTTCGGTTCGTCATCGTTTCACTTCCTTCATTAATTGCGCCGCATCTTGCTCATTTGTCAGACCAAGCCTCTTGGCGAGAGAGACTTGCGTTGAGGTCAGTTGCACTTTGCGTGGTTTTTTTCCACTTCTAGCAGCGGGGGCAACCACGTTGCCTGCCTGACGTTGGGGTGCGGGTTCCTCAAAAGGCCCATCGTCAAACTCATCTGGGAAGACACGACGCATCGCATCATCAATTTGATTATAGTACTCTTCAGTGTCTGGCGCAATACCACTTTTAATAAGTTTTTCATGAACGCCAAAAGCATACCCTGTCATTTCAGGATCATACTGATCACTCCACTCGCCAAACCAAGGATTGTCTTCAGCCCATTCTACACCCATTTGACTAGGTTTTCTTGGCTGCATTGTTTCCTGTTGATACTGTGGCTGTGGTGCAGGCTGTGGTGTAGGCTTAGGTTTGTATGAGTCATACTTATCTTTTTCTACACTTAGCTTTGCTATTGCTTCTTGAGCTTCGATAAGAGCATCTGAGTCACCAGTCTCATACGCTGACTTATAAGCGGCTCTAGCTTTTTCTAGCTGTGCGTCTACACGACCCTTAGCTTGATTAACTAAAACTGCTTCGCCATCTGTAAGAGTTTTCTTTAGTCTATCGTTCTCTTGTTTGATTTGCTCTGCATAGCGTAACGCTTCATCCTGAAGTCGAGCAGCTTCTTCTTTTGCTCTTCTTTCCTCATGATACTCAAACTTTAATTGCTTAATGCGTTTCTGAACATTATCATTATAGTTTTCTATTTCATCATCATCAGGAATCTGTGGTTCACTACCCTCAGCCCTTCTAGGTTTTCCCCTATCTTCTTCTGGAGTATCGTCAACAACTTCTATTTCAAAGCCATCATCTTCTCCAGAATCAGCAGTTGCAGACTCAATAGCCTCTGCTACTGTCTCTTCTTCAAACTCTGTTTGCTGTTTTGCTGCGTTATTCATGCCCTTGTATACCCCCTTGGATCTTCTACTACTGCTTCAACAGTATCATCGTTAATAAGACGGAACTCTTTCCCATGTATCTTGAATCGAGTGCCTGAATAAGATCGGAAGATTACAAAATCTCCTTTCTTGCAGTACTCACCATGTGGGAATTTGTCTTTGTCAGCATAGGCGTCTGGGCCTAGTTCCATAACAAAACCAATAATAGAAGCGGTTTCTTCTGAGGCTTTAAGGCCATCAGGCATATACACCCCACCCTCTGTTTTGTCGCTGATTTCTGGTACGCCAATTAGAATCTTGTATCCCTTTGGCTGTGGTAGCTGATGAGCTACTTTTTCTTCTGTAGTCGTATTTCCTGTATACATTTCAATACCTTGCAGTGATTTAAAGGTTCACAGTCACCTTGCGTGGACATCCACGAATACTCCCTGATTTGGACAATAGTAAAAAAATTTTTAATTTTCAATATATCTTTTCTCTATATCCTCTAAATCTTGTCGTATGATTTTTACAAGATCACATCGCCCCACCAAACGATTGTAAGAACTAAGATCTTCTGCCTGACCAGACGCAAGATATGTTTTAATATCCTCCTCATACTCGTCAAGCTTTCGCCCTAACAGCGAAAATACAGTATCACTCATCTCCCTTTACAAGCTCCTTCGCTATTTCGATACCCAGTTTTGCACCCTCTTTCTGGTCTTCACGCTGTGATTTATCCAGATCGGTGGCTAGTTTTACGCCAAGACGTGCACCCTCACGTTGGTTCTCAGCAGAAATACGTTCCTGTTGAATTTGTGCATTTGAACTTTTTGTCATCGCATCAAGCTGCAACTTTTGCGTATCCATTTGGATCTTGTGCTCTAGTTCTCTTTGCTTCATTTGTAGTTCTGCCTGTTGCATTTGTACAACAGGATCTTGCTGTTGCTGCTGAATCTGCTCTTGTTGAGCTTCTCCTTGACTCTTCTGCAACAGTTTTTCTGACGCTTCTTTTGCGAGTCTTGAGATCTCCACCTCTACATCTTCTGGTAGTGGTTGATCTTCATTTGGCATCTCAACACCAAGCATCTTCTCAATCTCACGTCTGTACTGGAAGGCAACATGCTCTGTAACATGTGCAGCCATAGCTGCTCCGATAGCCTGTGCAAATGGTGACTGACCTACAAGCTCTCGCATCTTAGGATCTTCTATCGCAGCCATATGCACCGCTATATGTGCTTCGTGATCTTGATACTTGAATGCTTTGGTTGGCTCTTGTTTGAGCATCATCATGTTTTCTGTGACAGGATCAGCAGGTTTAATATCATCAGGTAGTTTAACAATATCGCTTGCATCTTGTATTCCCAACACCTCTAGCATCTGACGATGCAGCTTACCCATGTCATATAATTGAGGAGCTTGCTGAGAAAGCTGCAACGCCGCCTGATACTGCATAATCCTTTGTGACATTGTTGCAGCATTAGGATCTGAAACAGGTATGACATCAACACGAGCATCAAAGTCTTTCTGCCTGTCAAAGTCTCCATCCATCTCATAAGCGTACTCAGCAGGCATGTAGTCACGAATAATCCTTGCCAACAGTCGCAGTTCGTTCTTCATGGCGGCATGCATGCGAGCCTGCACGCCAGACATAACCTTCATACTACGCTCCATAAGAGCAAGCGTTGTACCCACAGGTGCTTGAGAGTTCATATCTCCCACCTGTATATCTGCAACAGAACCTATCCTGCGTCCTTCTTCGACAATGTTGCCAAGTAACGAGTAGAGAACTCCTGATGGCTCTTTGTAAGGGATGAACGTAATTGAATCCCGTATCGCACCACCTGGAACATCAACGTCCCTGAACTCACCTGGCATAAGCGGAGTGTCATCACCTTTAATGCGGAGACCGCGAGCTTTAAGACCCGCAGGCAAATTAGATAATGTACCCGCATCAATAAGTTGGCGAAGTATTGACGTTGCCGATTTAGCCAATCCACCGATGAGATGTATAAGACCTGTGCCATAGAAACCCAACCCAGGTAGGTATTTGTAATGTACGAAGTGTAGTCTTTTCTTTTTCTTTGCATCTTCCTCATACCAGTTTTTTCTAATCGCTAATATCTCACGAGAAGACTTATCGATTGTAATTACATATGGTCTTGCTATTCCATCTGGATCATCGAACTCATCTGGCATGTTCATGGTAACATGCATCTCAAGAATCGTATGACGATCATCATCCTCTATGACTGCGCTCTCTCCATCAAGCTCATCGTATTTTTCCTGAATGTCTGAGAAGTCTGGCTCTGGCTCAGGAAGATCAACTTTTTTGTAGAATCCTGCCACCTGTAGTTCTAAGATTTCGTTAGCTGTTTTCTTCATGATGTGTGTGTATCTAGGGCAGGAAGCCAGATCTGATGCACCATAGGAAGCAACGAAGTCTTCTGCGGGGACAAACATAGCTACAGGTCTATCCTCTAACGGATCATAGTAAACCTTTTTGAAAGCAGAACCTGCAAGCGGTAGCTTGAAAAGCATTTGCTCTGTCTCATCACGGTATTCCGTCATCTCTTCAGTCAGAAGATAGTTCATTTCTGTCTGGATTCTGTCAGCTTGATCTGTCTTTTCTGGGGTTAATTTACCCATAATCTTGGTTCTTACTGGCCCAGACGCAGGGAATAACTCGCCCATTGCCTGTGCCTGAAACCTAACAACAGCCTCTGTAAGAACTGGATGGAACACTCCAGATGCCCCTTGCCACGGTTGGCTACGTTCTTCTATCTTCATCCCAAGAAGATCTAATCCTTTAACGTAGGCTCTTGCCCAGTCTTTTCTAGACTCACGATCAGAATTAAATTCTCCTACAAGTTCAGATGCCATTGATTGTAATTCAGCTTCATCGATAAACTCAGCTAGGTTTGCGTCATGGTCTGGCCCAGTAATGCTTTCGGTTATATCACCCTCGAAGTCTATGATCACTCCACCGTCACCAGTATCTATCGATACCGCATCAGGGTTTACAATCTCTACTTCAATATTCTCAGCATCCGTTTCTTCGATTTCTAGATCTGAAGGTTCCATCTGCTTTTCAATAGCCATGACTATCTCCTAGTAATATTCGACTGGTCTTTGGTATTTTGGTTCATCATCCCAGTCATCCATTTCGGCCCTCACCCAACCGCCTTGCCTAAACCTTAGCAGAGCTTGTGTGGTCGAGTCCACTAAATCATCATGATCCCCAGAAGGGAATGATGCACACTCTTCAATCACTTCTTCTGCCCATCTGGTGGGAGGATACCATATTGAGCCGCTTGCGAACAGGTCTGTTATTGCATTTACTCTCGCAATCTTATCCTGTCCACGCGAAGGTGTAAACTCTGTAACTGGAATACCCATAGATCTAAGCTCAAATATCAGGGGCGCACCAGACGCTTTCTTCTCCACAATCATCTGATCAGGCTCAAATTCCATGTATTTATCGTATGCTGCACGTTTCAAATCAGGGAACTCTAGCTTTTCTTTGAATGCATCAAGCAAGATTATATTAGGTTGCCCTTCATAGTAGAACACACCCCACGTTGTGCAGGCGCTGTAGTCTGATCTTTGTGTTTTAAGGAACGCGGTATCCCAAGATTGTATAATAGCTTCGCACTGAGGCGGTCTATCGTTGTCCCATTCCTGCCACCATTCCCTTTTGATAAGCGCACCTTCCTCAGCGGTAGGATCTTGTTGATACTGGGCTGACCATTTCGATACAGGAAGTTCCGCTTTCAGTGCATCCAGTTCTTCTTGAGACCAAAACTCAGGCCATAACGGTTTACCTGACGGCATAATCGCAGGGAACTCTATCACTTCCCAGTCATCCATACCCTTTCGATCTGATGTTGATTGCAGAATCTGACCAGTCAAATCACGTTTAGACCATCTGGTCATCACAACGATGATAGCTCCTCCTGGTTGCAGACGCTGCCGTGGGCCTGATGTATACCATTCGTAGACTCTGTCGTAGACATCAGCGTTAAACTGCCCTTGCTGCGCGTCCTGTTCGCTGTGAGGATCATCTATGATCAAAAGATCCGCACCTTTACCAGTAACCGCACCGCCAACACCAATCGCAAAGTAATCACCACGCTTGTTTGTGTTCCATCTACCCGCAGCTTTCGAATCTGATGACAGGGTGATACCACTAAAAACTTTCTGGAAGTCATCTGATTGTATTAGGTTTCTAACTTTACGACCAAATCCTACAGCCAGTTCTGCTGTGTGTGCCGTCTGAATAACTTTCTTTTCGGGGTACTTGCCAAGAAACCATGCGGGCAAAAGAAAAGAAGCAAACTCTGACTTGGTATGTCGGGGTGGCATGTTAATAATTAAACGCTTTAGATCACCCCTAGCGACTCTCTCGAAAGCATCAGCCATATCCTTATGGTGCCTGCCAGAAATAAAACTAGGCCACATGAGATTCACAAAGCTTATGAAATCATCTTTGGCGTTCTTTTTGTTCTCAGCGTCCTCTAGCTGCTGAAGCAAGTCTAGCAACTCTGCCTGTTGTTCAAGGGGCAGTTGAGATATCTTATCCTTCATCGCAGAAAGCTTCTGCATGTTTACTCCTCTGATGAGGCGAGCAAGCAAAGGGTGGGGAGATGCCTGCTCGCCAAGAGATGGACCAGGGAGGAGTTCCATCTCTAAGCCTATAATATAACCATATTACGCGCGCGTATATAATATATATATATATAATATAATACATATCGGTAGACTACCGATATATATATACCGTCTACCGTAACGTCTACCGATATAGGAACGGATTTAAATCATTATTTTAATCCGATTTAAAACTGGAATAAAGTTCTATTGAACTAATTCATTTACCTGTGATACTTTGGCATGGAGAGGATTTCACATGGATATGTATGTCGATATTGCTATGGGGCTTATCATCACAATTGGTGGGTGGTGGTGTAAGACTCAGCACGAAGAGCTAAAGCGCGTTACCGTCCTCTTGAATCGTACTCGTGAGGAAATTGCCAAAGAGTATGTCTCCGTAACCCGCCAGCAATCTGACAGGGATCGCGTAATAGATCGACTAGATCGTTTAGATGGAAAGCTGGATAGACTCATAGAGAGATAGATGGCTATCTTAGAATCTATTGCCGCTGCAAACGCTGCGTATTCTGTAATCAAGACGGCACTCTCTAACGGAAGGGAGACAGCAGGTCTTATTGGGGCTGTAGGTAAGTTCCTTGGTGCAGAAGAAGATGTAAAGGACGCTATCAATAAAAAGAAATCAAACCCATTCACTGCAATAGCTGGTGGAGAACAGGGAGACTGGGAAGAATTTCAGGCACTTGAAGACTTACGTAGGAAAAGACAAGAGTTAGAATCCTACTGCCGCCTCTACGCACCACCAGGCACTTGGGATAGGTGGCAACAGTGGCAAGCAGAGGCCCGTAAAGAACGACAAGCAGCCAAGAAAGCTGCAGAAAAAGCTAGAGAAGAACGCAATGAACTCATTGCAACTGCTCTTGGCATCCTTATGGCTGTAACAGTTCTAGGACTTTCCCTATATTACCTTGGCAAGCACTTAGGTAGGTGGTGATGTGGGTACTTCTCTGGATTCATCTCATGAACGGTAAGCTAGAATACTACCAACTAGGCACATACCAAGTCGAAAAAGCCTGCTATGACGAAAGACAAAAAGCCAAAATCCTCGTCAAAGACCAAAACAGCGGACTCTTCTGCATACGAGTTACTGGAAGTCAAAAGTAACAAGTGGGTCGGCACCCTTAAAGACGGCACTATAGCGATAATCTGCAGTAATCCTAAGATAGCTAGACAATATACAGAACAGCTCGCTAGTAAACTTCGTTAGTGGCCTATGTCTGTAGACGATATAGCGAGCATAGTCCTTATATTTGCTTTTTTGAATATATATTATAGGGGGGGGTCTAGGATTCCTAGCGGTATGTAATTGTTTGTGTGAAACATCATGTATATG
>BCSF01000520.1_pt1 | contig 14727 bp, 1 predicted proteins | sample 1016431 | NCBI WGS metagenome assembly BCSF01 (sample SAMD00045685;SAMD00045686;SAMD00045687;SAMD00045688;SAMD00045689;SAMD00045690;SAMD00045691;SAMD00045692;SAMD00045684;SAMD00045690;SAMD00045691;SAMD00045692;SAMD00045684;SAMD00045685;SAMD00045686;SAMD00045687;SAMD00045688;SAMD00045689, study...
GACAGTAGATATTATTCGCCCAAGTAGATTCCTTCTGAAACCATCTGGTGCTTCTTATAGTGTAACGGAAGATATTGTTGTAAAAGCAACTGATATTGGTGATCCACTTGATCTCAAAAATTTGACACTGTTTCAAGACTCAACCAGTGCTCGTGGAACTGTCAATAGTGTTTCTAAAATTCAATATAACGAAGAAGATTACTATCAACTGAGTATTGACTCTGGTTATGATAGAGATATCAATGTTACTGGAACAACTTTTGGTAGGTTTAAGTCAAATCCAAAGACAAAACTTCTAACTGGTGTTAGTGCTGCGTCTACAATTTTGGATGTAGATTCAACAATTAGTTTTCCAGAGTCGGGTAAGTTAGAAGTTATTGATATTGATGATAACCTTATCTCAATTGCTTATACTGGTAAAACTGTAAATCAGTTCCTGAATGTATCTGGTATTTCCAATACACTTGCTGAGAAAATTGATGTAACTCTTGATGAGTATTCTTATGCCTATGTTGGTATTGGAACTGATGAAGATATCAGAGTGAAGATCACATCTACACTTAAAGATCTCAAACTCGGTAAAAACTATTATTATAATAAGAACGATACAATCAATATCAAGTCCTTTGGTATCGAAGATGAAACAACTAAAGGTTCTAACTGGTCAATCAACTCCAAATCAAAGTGGCAAATATTGTCACTGGTTCTTATTGATGCTTTAGAGAACAAGTATGATGTCACAACGTATGATGAACATACGATCAAACCAGGATACTCTATCAAACTATCCGATAATGGTGGTGTTACTGTTACAGCTGTAGTTCTCGAAATCAAGGGTAATAAAAAGTTTACTGTAAAAACTACATCTGCACTGAATACAAATAGACTTTGGTCTTTTGAAAATCAAATTTTGAAGGTTGACTCTCCTAAGAACAGTTTCCTTCAGAAGTATATTGCCAATGTACAGAATACATATACAAATTTCAATGATGATGTACTAATTGCATCTAATTCATTACCATATTATGACAATACACCACTTGAACCATATAAGAAAAGTTTGAAGTTTAGTGGTTCAGCTTTGAACAATATTATTGACTTTGGTACAGAACATGGTTTCTATACTGGTGATGCAGTTTATTATCAACCAGGAGTAACAAAAACCACAACAATCACACCCGATGGAAATACTATCGTTACAGAGAACGAGAGTAAGTTTGATAATGTTGATGAAACTGTATTGTATGTTCAAAGGATTAGTGATAGATCTATTAAACTGGCTAGAAGTAGAGCGGATCTTTTCAGAGGTGTATTTGTAAATCTGACTGGAACTGTTACGGATAACACTTTTACTTACTTCAACTTTTACAATAAACCCCTTTCACCGCAAGGGATCTATAGAAAAATTGTTGAACCAGTCAGAGAATCTGGAGACTTTGAAACTCTTCCAGGCTTCAATGGAATGTTCATCAATGGTGTTGAACTTCTGAACTATAAGTCGGATGACACGATCTTTTATGGACCAATACAAGAACTAATTGTAACTAGTGGCGGAACTGGATATGATGTCGTAAATCCTCCAAGACTTACGATCACAGACACTGTTGGATCTGGTGCTACTGGTACAGTTGCTGTTGAAGGTTCTTTGGAAAGAATCGATCTTGTAGATACTGGTTTTGATTTCTTAGATACACCTGTTGTCAAGATTAGTGGTGGTAACCCAATCAGAGAGGCTGCAGCTCAAGCCAATATCTCACCTATCGTTTATGAAGTTAATATCAATACTGAGTTCAATGGTAATATTGACATTGGAAATGATCGTATTGGTTTCTCTTCATTCCATAAGTTTAGACAAGCTGAAAGAATCGTCTATGATTCAAAAGGTTTACAAGCTGTTGGTGGGCTCTCGACTAATTCTTCTTACTATGTAAATGTTATTGATAACTTTAATATTACACTACACAATAAGGTTGCAGATGCTAACGCTGGCATCAACACAGTTACGTTCCAGAATACTTTTGGTCAAGGAACTCAAGCGTTAAGATCTGCAGAAAGAAAGAATGTTGTCACATCTGTCGTTGTAACTGACCCTGGTGAGGGATACAAGAATAAGAAGAGACTCATCCCTTCATCTGGTATTGTAACAGCTCTGAATCAAGTTAAGATTACCAATCATGGTTATGAGACTGGTGAGATTGTACAATACACATCAGGTTCAACTTCAGTATCTGGTCTTACCACAACTAAAGACTATTATATAAACAAAGTTGATAAAGATACTTTTACATTGAGTGAAGTTGGAACTGGTTCAACATCACTTGACTATTTCTTCAAAAATAAAGTCAATGTTAATATTGAAGGTGAGGGTGCAGGAACATTCAACTACAAACCAATCACAGTCACTGTTGAAGGTGTAACTGGTATCACCACTCGTTCTGGTCAAGACTTCCAGTGTAAAGTACAACCAGTATTCAGAGGTCATGTAGACTCTATTGACATGACTTCTCAGGGTTCTCAGTATGGTTCTTCTGAGATTATTAACCTCAACAGACAACCTAGATTCTCCCTTGATGGTGGTCAGAAAGCTCAAGTATTACCTATTATCAGCAATGGTCGTTTTGTTGACATTATTATCGAGAATAAAGGTAGTGGTTATATATCACCACCAGAGTTAATAATTACTGGATCTGGCAATCATGCAGTTCTTACACCAATCATTAAAAATGGAGAACTTGTAGAGATTAAGATCATTAATCCTGGTTTAAACTATGTGGATGGTAAGACATCAATTACGATTATCAATCGTGGTGTTGATGCTCAGATTGAGTCGAAGATAAAAGAATGGAATATCAACCTTTTTGCTAGAAACTTAACGTTCATCAAAAATGATGATGGTTTTGTTGAGGAAAATATTGGTGGTGATTCTACAGAATACTGCCATATCTACTCTCCAAGAAAACTGAGAGAGACAACATATGCTCTCAAGAACAATGGTGATAAATTCTATGGAATTGCTGATCTAGAGAAGTCTAATGGTCTTGAGGTAACCAACTCATTCCACTCACCAATTTTGGGTTGGGCATATGATGGTAACCCAATCTATGGTCCAAATGGATATAGTACATCAGAGGGTGGTGTCATTAAACAATTGAAGTCTGGATATGAAATTGATCTTCAGTTGACTCACAGACCACCTGTCAGTTTGTATCCAGAAGGTTTCTTTATTGAAGATTTTAAATTTACCAATGCTGGTGATTTGGATGTCCATAACGGAAGGTTCTGCATTACTCCAGATTACCCTGAGGGTACATATGCTTACTTTACCACTTTAGAGACCTTTGTAGACTCTTCTGGACCCTTTAGAAACTACAAGAGACCACAGTTCCCCTATGTCATTGGTAACACATTCCACTCTAAGAGAATTGACTTCAACTATAGTATTCTGTCCAATCAAACAGATTATGACATCCAATCTGACGAATGGTTGAGAAATACAAAATCATATAACACTAACAACACATATAGTGGGTATGATTATATCTTTGATTCTAACAAGATTAAGAAACAATCTATAGAAGTCACAGCATCTTCTTTCGGAACAGTTGAGAATATTGGTATTTTCACTGGTGGTCGTAACTACCAAGTTAATGACAGAATTTTATTTGACAACAGCCAAGCAGGTGGCAAAGGAGCTCAAGCTAAGGTATACAGTGTTGGTGGTGTCGAAGTTGATACGGTCAGTTGTGCAACCACAACAATCTCTGATATTGAATTCATTAAGTATTTTGAAATTAATCAGTTTGTTGGTTTCTCTTCTCTCCCACACAATCTGACAAATTTTGAGTTGGTCAATATTAATGGTCTTTCCGAATATTACAAAGGATTTGATGGATCATACAACGTTGGTGTAAGGTCAGAAACTTTTGTCACCATCCTTGGTATTGGAACTACTGGAACTACAGGTCTGACAACTTACTTCTATGTTGATGGCGCTTTAGAGTTTCCATTCATCAGACCAAATGACACCCTGGGAATAGGAACAGAGATAGTCAAGGTTCTCAATATTGATGAAGATAGTAAGAGAATTCGTGTTGTAAGAGAACAAGAGGGAACCGTAGGTGCTGCCTATACGAATGGAACTGTTTTAGTTGGTGATCCTAGAAAGTTCACCATTAATGTTGGTTCCACTAAAACAGATAAGTCATTCAGACTAAATGAAGAACTGTACTTTGAACCAGTAGAGTCAGTTGGTATTGGAACTACAACTGGCAATGGTGTAGGAACTGTTGTAACTTTCAGAAATCCAGGTACTGGTGCTACTTCTATATTCATTCAACCTCAAGCAATTTTCTATGAAAATCATGGACTGAAACTGAATGATACACTGATATATTCTACAAATGGTGGTTCAACTCTTGGTGTATGGAATGGCATTTCAACAAACTTTAGAAGTCTGACTGAGTTTGATCAACTTTATGCAGCTCCAATTACGAAGGACTTCATTGGTATCTCATCCCACAAGATTGGTTTGTCAACCACTGGTGGATATGTTGGTATTGGAACGACAACTGGTTTGTTCTATTTCACAAGTCTTGGTTCTGGAGAGTATCATAGCTTTAAGACAAATAGAACGGATATTCTGAGAGCTCAGATTGATAGTCATGTCGTCACTGTATCTACTGCATCAACTCACGGATTAAGAACTAATGATAGGGTCAAAGTCACCATCAAACCAACTTCTGACCAGGTTATTGATGTAAGATTCAATGCATTTAACAGAAGAATTGTTTTCAATCCTGTTGGTTTCACATCAGACAAGGTTGACACACAGTTCGATACACTGACTATTAGTGATCACGACTATGTGAAAGGCGACAAGGTAGTTCATACTTCAAGTGATCCTGCAGGTGGTCTTGTTGATAATGACATGTATTATGTCATTCCTTATAATAAAGACAAGATTAGACTTGTTCGTGATAGGTTCGAGATTCAAAGAGAAAATCCAAAGTTCGTCAATTTTACGTCAAGAGGTTCTGGTGGAACTATTTCAAAGATCAACCCACTTGTCACTACCAGAAGAAACAGTAATCTGAAATTTGATCTTTCTGATTCTTCACTTTCATTCTTATCAAATGGTGTAAGATACTCTGCGTTCAAGATGTCTGTTTATCTTGATCAACAATTCAACAAAGAGTTTGTAACTACTGGTAAGAAAGAGGACAAATCATTTGAAGTATCCACTGGTGGTTCGGTTGGTGTTAGTACTGATGCAAATCTCACAGTTGAGATAAGTGATTATGTTCCAATCAGACTCTACTATAAGTTTGACCCAATCAATACTGATATTATCTCTGAACCTCAGAGAGGTCTTGTTATTGATGAAGATTCTTTGCCATTCAACCAAATCAATGTTGAAAGAAGTAAGTATGATGGAATCCACCAACTGACTGGTACTGGTTCCACAACATTTACATATGAGTTGCCAACACCCCCAGAGTCAATTCTTTATACAAAGAATAACTCAGATTCCAGTTACACTACTAGATCTTTAAGAGCCTTTGGTCCCATCACTGAGATTGAGATGCTCAACAATGGTGGTGGATATACCAGACTACCTAAGGTTGAAAAAGTTATTAGTGGTATTGGAACCGATGCTATTTTAGAATCTCAGAGTGAAAACATTGGTAAAATTCTAAATTATCGTTTTGATTCTAAGAATATTGGATTCGATTATCCTACTGACGAAACACTGAGACCAGAGGCTAATCTTCCAGAAATTCTGGAGATGGAATCTCTGACATCTTTTGAATTCATTGGTATTTCATCTTTTGGTAGAAACTACTTACACCCAGCTGATCTCAAGGTCATTGATGGTTACACCAATAGAGTTCTTGATGAAGTAGATCTTAGATATAACATTGGTGATACATCAGTAACCATTCTGAATAACACAACTGGAATGTATGATGTTACACCAAGAATCATTCCAACTCAAAATACGAATGGTGTTGGTATCTCTTCTCTGTCATACGATTCATCAACTAAGGTTGTAAGAGTATATCTGAATCAAACTTTCAGTACACCTAGAGAGTTCCCATATATTGTTGGTAAGAAAATCCTTGTAGAGAACGTAAGTATTCTCTCATCTCCAACTGGACAAGGATATAACTCATCCGACTACAACTATACCCTATTCCCAATCATCACTTCTGTTCCTCAGTTTGGTGGAACTGGAGCTTATGTTGAATATAGTCTCAAAGATGTACTCAAGACTGGAGAAATTCCAGGAACTGTTGACACATTGACTACAATTGGTCAAATCGTAGCTGAAGAATACTTCCCAGTATTCAATCCAGTATTAAAAACTAACGACTTCTTTGTTGGTGAAAAGGTATTCAATGGTGATAAGACTGGTGTTGTAGAGTCCTGGACATCAAATATTGAACAACTCAAGATTGATACACCAAAAGATTTTGATCTCGGAACGGTTGTTAGAGGTGAGAGTTCCAATACTCAAGCTGTCATTTTGAAGAAATGGGACTTTGATGCAGAAATAACGACTGGTGTTGGTGCTACTGTAATAGGTGGTTGGCAGGATAATGTAGGTTTCCTCAATGACAATCTTCAAGTTCTCCCTAACAACGAATATTATCAAAACTTCTCTTATTCACTGTCCAGTAGAGTTCCTTACCAAACTTGGGATGATCCAGTAAGTAATCTTAACCATACTTCTGGTTTTGCCAAGTTTGCTGATTATCAAGCTGAAAGTTTTGAAACTAATCCAGGAAAAGCAGTTGTTGAACCAATTGACTCAAATGTTGAAGTTGTTATTGACATTGTAGGTGAGGGTGATCTCAACTGTGTTTATGACTTTGACTTTGTTTCTGAAGGAACTAAGTTTGTAAATGGAAATATGGTCTCTGACGAGATCTTCTTTGAGAATAGAATTCTCACAGATTACTTCCAGTCTGTAGGTAACAGAGTTCTTTCAATTGATGATATTAGTGGTAGTTTCAACAGTAATGAAAGAGCTGAACAGTTTGAACCAGTTGGTAAATTTGAAACGAATTATATCTTTAATAAAATATTCACCTTTGCAGAAGATACTGTCTTTACCGATGAGAGACAATTCTCAATTGTAAATCTTATCCAAAATGCTGGAATTGGATACATTAATGAGTATTCAACTCTTGAAACATATCCAAGACTTGGTTATTTTGATTACCAGTTGTCTGGATCTAGTGAGTGGGAACTGACATTCCATCCTGTTAAGTTTGCGTTTAACTCATACAAAACATCAATTCTCTCTATCAGCCTACTTGATGGTGTAGCAGGAACTGGTTCAACATCATTCGGTGATATTGTCAGTATTGCGAGTTCTCAAACTAGTGTTTCTTCTGGAACAACCACAACGATTGCTTCATTCCCAACATCCAATAGATCAGCTAAGATCTTGACAATGATTGAAGCTACATCTGGTATTTCCTCTGGTCAATATGATTCAACAGAAATCAATATTGTTCACGATGGAACCACTGTGACTCAACTTGAGTATGGTGATATGCAAAACACCCTTGCAAGTTCTGGAACACTTGGACTTGGAACATATCACTCTTATATCGATTCTGGAGTTGTTAAAGTTGATTTCATTCCAAGTATCACTGGTAACTTGGAATCACAAACCTCACTGACACTGATTTCTGATACCAATACAACATCTGGTAATTACGATCTGGATGTTGCCAGATTGAAGTCAACACAAACTACAATCGCATCTTCTGGTTCACCAACTGCTAATGTTATTTCTTCTTACAATACTCCGTATTCAGCATCCTACAATGTAATTCTGGTTACAGATACTACAAACAGTCAGTATGAGATGTTTGAATTTGGAATGTGTAACTCATCATCAAATGAGACTTTTGTTGAATATGGAAACATTCGTACAGGTGCTAATCTCGGTCAAGTTGGTGTCTCATCTTCAGGAACAACCAAGAATATCACATATACACCAATTCCAGGTATAGACGTTGAAGTCAGAACCTTTGCTATTGATCTGATGATATTTGACCTCAATACCAACCCAGTTGAAATTGATCACAACAATGTTGTTATTACCTCAAATAATGATGGATATAGAGGAACTAAACTTGACCTTGTAACTCAATTTGGTCTCTATCATGATGGAAACGAAATCTTCAGAAGAGTATTTGATGGAAGTAGTTCTTCTATTGTAAACACTTCATCTAAGGCAGTTTCAATTCCAAATCATTTCTTTGTAACTGGTGAAGAGGTTCGTTATTCACATCCTGGAGCAGGAACTACACAAGCTATTGGGATCTCAACAACTACCGTCCCTGGTATCGGTGCTACGGATAAACTACCAACTAATCTGTTTGTTGTAAAGGTCGATGATGGTAGAATTCGTTTCGCATCAACAGCTGAAAATGCATTGAAGTTGGTTCCAGAGATTTTACCAATTAATAGTGTTGGTGTCGGTGCTTCTCATGTTATCACATCCACTAATCAGAACGCTAAAGCTCTGGTTGCTGTTGACAATATGATACAAGCTCCAGTTTCACCAACATCTATTGGATCAACATTCAATCAGGATATTGTGTTCCAAGAGATCTTTAATGTTACTGGAATCACTTCTTTTGCTAGTGGTGATATTATCAAGATTGATGACGAATACTTAATTCTTAATGAAGTTGGTATCGCTGGTTCAACTAAATTTGGTGCGAGAAGAGCACAACTCGGTTCTACACTTGGGGTCCATACAACTGGAGCAACGATTACTAAAATTGGTGGTAACTACAACATTATTGGTAACAATATCAATTTCGCTTCCGCTCCATATGGTAACACACCACTGAGTACCACATCGGCTGCGTCACCTGATCAAAGAGATTGGACTGGTATTACGACCAGTTCAAGTTTCCAGGGTAGGACTTTTATGAGAACTGCTCCTGTTAATTCAACCAGTGAAACATATTCTAAAAATTATGTTTTTGATGATGTTTCTCATAAGTTCAATGGTATCAACACATCATTTACTCTTGACTATGAGGGTTCATCTACTGTTGGATACTCCACTGATAATGGTATCGTTCTGATCAACAATATCTTCCAAGTTCCAGAAGGAGCTGTGGTTGGTGATGGTACTTACAGTATGGAAGAATCTGTAGGTGTTACTACTGTCACCTTTACTGGTCTTGGTGTTTCTACTGGTTATGATCCAAATAACTCTGATATTCCCATCGGTGGTTTGATCGTCTCTGTTGGATCTGAGGCTGGGTTTGGTTATCAACCATTGGTGGCAGCTGGAGGTACAGTAACAATCGATGCTTCTGGGCAAGTATCAGCTGTAAGTATCGCCAATAGTGGTTCTGGTTATAGAGCTGGTATTCAGACGGTTGTCAATGTTGGTGTTCAGACTGATGGAGAACCAAGTCTTCAGTTTATTGGAACAGCAGCAATCAGTGGTGGTCACATTGTCAGTGTCGCTATTACTAATCCAGGAACTGGTTATACATCAACTAATCCACCAGAACTGGTATTTGATGATCCTCATTCATATGATAATATCCCTGTTCAGTATAGTTCTGCTGGACCAACTGGGGCTGGTCAGAGTGCAACCGTCAACATCGTGGTTGGTCAAGGTTCTAGTGTTATTGACTTTGAATTCAGATATGGTGGATATGCATATGGTGAAGGTGAAATATTGACCATTCCAGTCGGTGGTCCTACTGGAATTCCGACTGATCCGTCTGCATCATTTGAAGAGTTCCAAATCACTATTGATGAGATCTTCACAGATAGCTTCAATGGTTGGTCTGTCGGACAACTCCAAGTCCTTGATAAGTTTGATGACTTGTTCAATGGTGTAACTAGAGACTTTAGACTTCTCCTGAACACACAATCTGTTTCTATTCAGTCAGCTCCAGGTTCAAATATTGAAGTTGACCAGACACTTCTGATCTTCATCAACGATGTTCTTCAGGAACCAGGTAAAGGATTTGTATTTACTGGTGGTAGTACAGTTGAATTCACTGAACCACCAAAAGCTGGTGATACTTCTAAAGTTCTGTTCTATAAGGGTGGTGGAGACATTGACGTTATCTTCACTGATATTGTTGAAACTGTCAAGGTTGGTGATACTCTTGACATTGATAATTTCCCACCATCACAGGGTATCCTCTTCGATGAGGATGTAAGAACTGTAACTGGCATCAACACACTGGATTCGGTTCAAACTAACGTTTATCCTGGTCCTGGTATCACCAGTGACAGAAATATTCTGAGACCTGTTACCTGGTGTAAACAGACCGTCGATAAGATCATCAATGGTCAAGAGGTCGGTAAAGACAGAGTTGAGTATGAGCCACAAATCTTCCCAACGTCATACCTCATCCAACCAGTTGGTTTTGGTTCTACCGAAGCATATGTTGATAGTGTAAGACCTCTCTTTGATTCTAGAAATGAGAGTCAAATTAGAGACTTCCAAAACTCTGTTACCATTACTTCACAAGATAACATTGTTGGAGCTTCTGGTACAGCTATTGTATCTACAGCTGGAACTGTCACTAGCATCTCAATCACTAACGCTGGTCTTGGATACACCGTTGCACCTACAGTCACAATCGGATCCACACTTGGTGTCACAACCATCGCAACAGCAACGGCTACCATCACATCTGGTGTAGTAGATTCTGTTACCATCACTGATGGTGGTGGTTACTATTCTGAACCACCAGTTGTTATCTTTGAACAACCAAAGATTTCTAAAGAGTCAATAAATGTCTCTTCTTATGAAGGTGATTATGGAACGATTGTTGGATTTGGAACCACAACTGTTGGTAGTGAAACTAGAATTATCTTTGATCTCTTTATTGATCAAGGTTCATTCTTGAGAGATACTAATATTGTTGGTTCAGCAATTACGGTTAGTGGAATCTCAACTGGTGATTTCTTCACCGTATACAATAGTAACATTGGAGATGGGTCATTTACCGCACTAGCAAATGATAATTCAACAGTTGTTGGTACTACAACTAGTTTTGTTGATGGTGTCTGGTCTGTCAGAGATCATCAAACATTAACTACTAATGTAATTGGTATTGGTAGTACAGTGGTCAGAAGAGTATTCTGTAACATCTCTGGTATCAGTACAGTTTCATTCTCATCTACTACATTATCATTTGACTCATCACTGTTTACCTATGATTCACAGTTAGTTGAGGTATTCACTGGTGGTATTTCATCGTCCTTCAACTTCGGTAAATTTAGCTGGGGTAGAATACAGTTTGAACCAAGAACAAGTCCTAGAGAGTATAACTCATACAATGATAACGGTTATGTTGGTATTTCAACAGCGGGTCTTGTCCAAAGATCAAAACCATTGAAGTTTGTTAATTACATCTAAATAACTAAACGGAAAGATCTGTAGAAAATGTCTAAACTAGGTATCAACACTGGTTCAACCCCTAATGATGGAACTGGTGATAATTTGTTATCTGGTGCTATAAAGATAAATTCTAACTTTGATGAGCTCTATACGGCTCTTGGAGATGGTACTACTCTTGGCACCCCAGTCACTAGTATTGTTGCTGGAACTAATGTTTCTGTGAGTTCCAGTACAGGTGATGTGACAATCAATGCAACTGGTGGTGGTAGTGGTAGTATCAATGGTATTACCATCAAGGAAGAAGGGTCTACTGTAGGAACTGCAACCAGTATCACATCAATCAACTTTGTTGGAGCTGATGTTACGGCAACTGCAACTGGTCAAGATGCCACTATTACAATTTCTTCCTCAGGTGGTGGAGGTGGTTCTGGTGGTATTGATGTTCAGGATGAGGGTGTTGCACTAGCTACAACTGCAACTACATTAAACTTTGTTGGTGATGGTGTAGTTGCATCAGGAACTGGAGTAACTAAAACAATTACCATCGCTGGTGGTGGAGGTAGTGGAGTTGGTGGAACATGGACAACATATGATTCTAATACAGGCGTTACTACCACTAAGAAAGTTAAGATTCAGAATGACTTAGAAGTCACTGGTGTCTCCACATTCACTGGGGGTGGAGATTTCAATAGTGATGTTGATATCACAGGTAACTTTGGTGTTACTGGATTTGGTACATTTACTGCAGATAAAGTATTTTTCAAAAATGGTGGGGGAACTCCAGCAACTCTCCAAGTTGAAACTGGTGTTGGTGGTATAGGTAATACAATTAGATCTTCAAACACTCTTGATTTAGTTACGAACGGAAGTGCATTCTCTGTAGATCTTGGTAGCACTTCTGCAATTAATGCAGGTGGTACAGGGGTCTCTCAATATGTAAAATTATATGGTGCTGGATCAGCAAAACTTGATACTACCGTTTCTGGCATTGATGTAACTGGAACTACACAATCTCAACAATTAAATGTAACTGGTGTATCTACTTTCACAGGAGATGTCAGTTTAGGAAGTAGTATTAGTCTAGGTGATGGTAAATCCATCATGTTGGGTGCTGGTCACGACTTCCAAATCTTGCATACTGGTTCTCATAGTGTAATTAAGGATGTTGGAACTGGTAACCTAAATGTCAATGCTAGTCGTCTCTTAATTACCAATCCCGATGGATCTGAATATCTAGGAAAGTTTGATGCAGATGGTGGAGTTGAACTCTACTATGATAACAACAAGAAGCTTGAAACTGCTAGTGATGGTATAAATGTCACAGGTGGATTAACTGTTACTGGTGAGGTCACTGGTGGTCGTATCAAGGTTGTAGGTATTGTCACTGCAACTAGTGCAATTATTGGAGCAGGTTCATCTGTTGATGGTGTCGATACACCCACAATGACACTGACACATAACAATCCAACAGTTGCTGGCACATCTGGAACTACTGGTCAATTCAAACAGATTGGTAATGCTCCTTTCTTTTATGATGGAACTGCTTGGAGAGAGTTTGTCCTTGCTACTGGAACACCAGTCACAAGACGAGAGGATAGTGACTGGGATAATGTAATGCTCCGTTTGGACTTTGAAGATAGTACTACTAATATTGCTGATATTGAGAATAAAAAAGTTCTTGCAACTGGACAGGATCAGAAACCTGATAATGTAGTTCCATCATCCGTTGATTTAACTGGATCTCCAGTTAAATATGGATCCCAGGCACTTAGATTTACTGGTGCCGGCACTATGCTATTCGCTTGGATTAATAGAATTGATAGTACAAATGATAAGTTGTTTGACTTTGAAGGTGCATGGACGATTGAAATGTGGATATATGTAACTGATACTCCCGATACATCTGAAATATATCCAATCGTATCTGCATCAGAGATTAACACCAGTCCCACGGATGATTGGTCATTATTAATGATGAAGAATGGTGCGAGTACAGATATCAGATTTAGATGGTACAATGTCGCGGATGGTGATAGTACATCTGATGTTACTCCAGGAGTAATACTTGGAGAGTATACTAATAGTACTATAGTGAATCAGTGGAATCATATTGCTCTCGTTAGAGATGGTAGTGATAGTACAATGCACTTTTATCTAAATGGGGTGGAAGCGACTGGAACAAGTGGATCTGGTGGCACAGTAACAGACACTAATGTTCAATGGGGTGGTACAAGCGAATATCTTTCCTTTGGATATCATTATTGGATGGCTGGCAGCTCTGGCCACCATGCCAAAATGGTAATAGATGATGTTAGAATCTCCAAATCTGTGAGATATACCTCTAACTTCACTGCACCAACGGAAGCATTACCAATTGCTGGAACCGCATCTACAGTTTATGTACCACCAGGTAGTAAACAAGGTGAAATTGGACTTGGAACTTCCCCAACATGGACTGGAATGAGTGGAGTCACTGCTTCACGAATTGCATCAGGCCATTACAGAGCCACATTTTCTTCCGCATTTACCAACTCTAGTGATTATGTCATTACTACCAGTATGAATGATCACATACCTTCAACTACAGCTGTTGGTATTGGTGTTACTAGATATACCACACATGCTGACTTCATTGTAACTAGAGTGAGTGATAGTGTCGGCATAGATTCAGGTAGTCTGGCAATCAATCTCATGAAAAAGTGATCTTTATCCTTAATAAATAACAAAAAAGTCCAAATAAAATGGCAGCGATAATCACTGATCAACTTCGTATTTTGAATGCTAGGAATTTCGTAGCAGGGGTTCAATCCTCTACGAATTCCTATTATGCGTTCATTGGTCTTCCGAACGCCACGGATTATCAGTCCACTTGGGACACAACACCACCCTCTCCCAAAGACAATCTCAATGAGTCTAATGACTATTGGGATACGATGTTGGCAATGAAGAAGATTAACTCTTCTGATGTTAGTCAGGTTATTAGAAAGAATGTCTGGTCATCTGGTGTGACTTATGACATGTGGAGAAATGATATCAGTAGAGATAAACCATCTCTTCCTTCTGGTTCTTTTGACATCTATTCAGCAAACTATTATGTGATGAACTCTGATTACAGAGTTTATATTTGTCTTTATAACAACGCTACTGTTGAAAACAACTTTCAAGGTGGTCCTTCTCTTGATGAACCCACATTTACAGACTTAGAACCAAGAGCTGCTGGTTCAAGCGGTGATGGATACATCTGGAAATATCTTTATACTATTAAACCAAGTCAAGCAATCAAGTTTGATTCTACAGATTACATTCCCGTACCATCTGAT
>BCSF01000521.1_pt1 | contig 14688 bp, 39 predicted proteins | sample 1016431 | NCBI WGS metagenome assembly BCSF01 (sample SAMD00045685;SAMD00045686;SAMD00045687;SAMD00045688;SAMD00045689;SAMD00045690;SAMD00045691;SAMD00045692;SAMD00045684;SAMD00045690;SAMD00045691;SAMD00045692;SAMD00045684;SAMD00045685;SAMD00045686;SAMD00045687;SAMD00045688;SAMD00045689, study...
TTGAGTGGTGTTCTTTTTTTTATTCGTGTTTGTTTGATTATTTGTTGTCTTAATGGTACGGCGACCACCGAGATCTACACTATATTCTTCGTCGGCAGCGTCAGATGTGTATAAGGTACAGCTATTGTGTTGCCTATCCATGCCCTTAGATGTCTTGCACTTACGTTCTTTCCTAAAGAAAATGATAGGATGGCAGGGAGATTCGTGAAGGTCAATCTCTACCTTATAGAAAGAAAAGTTGCCTTTGGTTGACATTTTGTTCATGGAATCAGTTACCGAAGAAAGCATCGTGAGCGTCAAGAACGAAGTCGATTACATCATCTGTAGCAGAAACATTGAAGCGGTCACAGTACCAATCGACTGCCATGTCATTAGAACACATAGTGTCAAACATGTAGTCTTGAAGTTCTTGAAGCGTGTCGGTCATCTGTGTGTTTGTCATGTAGACATTATAGGCACAGGGTCGGACGCTTCGGGGGTGCTGTTGTGCCACCTTGTCAACTGGTTGGCGCGGCTGACCAGTTTGTGTTAATTAGACGTGGTAAATTCAATCTCTACGATCTCACCTCTATCATCAAATTGTGATGCCTCATCATACCCTAGTAGCAAATCTTCCAAAGACTGTTCAATCATTTCCTGATACATTTCCTGAACTGTCATTAGAAACCCCCGTGAGAATGTCGTTGCTATTTAACAGCATTGTACAACATTTTGGTCAACTTGTATACAATAAAAAACCCCATCTTTCGACGGGGTTGATACTCTACCCCAGTGGGTAGGTATGGCAAACAGTAGTGCATCTATCAGGCGAAGATGTAACCATTCTCGAATTCACGGGTCACGTTGTTGTCACGAATGAACCACTCAAATTTGTGCTGGTGTACACCATCGGTCATGCCATTACAGAAGCGATTGATGAGAGAATTCAGACGAGATTTGGTGGTGTTAGATTGCCATCCACCGTCAAAGATCTGGAGAAACTCATCACCGACAGTAGCAATGTGGTTGCCATGGAGATACACTTTGGACTCTCCACTTTCCTCACAGTAGGTAACACTGGTGTTGGAATTCTTCCAATCGATGTTGTGATGAACAGCATTACACATTTGCTCTTCGATCTTACGCATCAGTGGTGTGTGTTTGGTTGACTCATATACAATACACGATCAGGGGGCATCCACAACCCCCTGTGTGCCACTACATCAACTGTCCTCGTATTCGTTGTAATCTCGAAACTTTGGTGTACGTTTCTTATTGGACTGATATCTTCGGGCGTTCTTTACATCGTACCCGAAATCTTCGTACTCATCTTCAAACTGTTGTTTGTGTGATGGAGTTCTATTAGTCTTTGCCATTATTTGTTGATTAGTATACTAGTCAATCAGTAGTGGTATTTAGTTCAACAATCAATTTATCTTTGATTGATTTATTAATCAAACTACCAATTGATTTGTTATTAATAATAGCATCTTGGAGAGTATTAGTAAACTCTTCATCAATAATATTGTATTTGTATTGTTTATCTGAAGATTTAAACACAATACTAACAATATTATCATCTACTTCTACTTCTTTAATAGCAGATGACTCAAATTTGTCGAAAAACATTGAAATTGTTAAAGTTTAACTGTTTTAAATTCTGAAAAATCGAAAAAACTCAAAAATCTCACTTTTTAAGAATTTTAACTTTCTGTTTTTTTGATTTTTTTGAGTTTTTCGTGTTTTTCAGAACATAGTCATTATAACGCCCTGAGAGGTGCCTGGGAGGGTCTCTGTGCCACTTTGAGGTCTGTCTCTATGTACTTGACAGTCGATAGCAGGCGTGCTAAGCCAACGTCTCCAGAGCACCTTACCTATATTTTTTAATACATTTCTTTTTCCACAGGTTTTTCCACAATGTTTTCCACAGGGGAGTATAATTACGTTAAGAAATGCTGATGTACACTGGAGAGTGCCTATGTGGTAGCTTTGGAGTTACCCTGGGGAGAATAGGTAATACCCATGAGTCTTTCATTAGGGTGTAATCCTTTGACTACTTGTTCAGCATCATCATAATCTATAGCATCTGCTACCTCATGGTAACGAGTACATTTATGTTCATCATCGTATGTAATTACTGTGAACATTGTTTCTCCTCCTTGGATAGTTTGAAGTATAGTTTATAATATCTCTTCTTCATCTCATCTATTGTATTCATATCATCATCGTAGGCATGATATTTTAATAGTTGATATGATCCTTCTAGTTCAGATAGTAAACGTAGTATGTTTATTGATTGTGCTGGTAGTAGTCCACCATGAGACCATTTACTGTGTTCGTTGGTAGCAGAATGTTGTTCCATCGTATTGTTGTTGACACACTGATGTTAATACTGGTGGGTTTTCAATTCTGTATAGTGTGATGAGAGCAATGATGAACTGTAAGAATGGTAGCATTAGTGTGATACGTTGTCTTACTTTATCCATAATGATCCATGTATTCATCTAATGTATAATGTTCATCAGTAGATGTTTCTTCTACTAGTTGATCATAGGACATGTTGATGAGTTCTTCACGATATTCTTCTGGAGTCATGTCATCATCATCTGGGTCATCATGACAGAGGTAGATCCATTCATTGACTAGAGCATCAATTATTTGTGCTTTTTGATAGGTAGTGTCCATTCCATTGCTATAGTGAGTAGTAGTATGAAAGAGAGAATGAATAGTGTGTTCATTCGTCAAATACTTTACACATAGGGGAGCCTGGGTGATTGTCACAGAACTCATCTAATACTTTATCACGGTGACGATTCTCTGGGTTGGCGATATTACCTTCTGTTTGTGGATCCCACTCATCAGGGGCATGAGTTTCGTTAGCATGGAAATCTACCTTATACTCATTCCACTTATCATTAGGATCATAGAGTGGATCGTTAGGGTCTCGTTGACGTGGTGATGACATTAGCATTCCTCCTTGTTAAACTGTTTACGACACTTTTTTACTTCTTTGAGTTCATCCTTGATCATTTGATAAGCGTCCTCCGCGCTGATACGGCGAGACATTTCCATGGCAGTGATAACCTCAACACGTGTGCCAAAGTGTTTCAATGCTTCTTCAAAACAATTTAGTTCTTCGTACATGATGGGTAAGCAATGGGATAGAGTTCATCAAGAATATCACTCAATTCATTATAGCGATCTTCATCAAATGTTGCCAGTAATCCTTTCTGTTCTCTCCTTACAATGGAGAATACCTCTTGCCACTGTCGTTGTGTCATGTCAAACGTACCCGATAGTCTTTGAGTTTTTGAATGAGTTCAGGGTGATCTGATACTCCATTAACAACATGTTCACGTGCTCTAGCAATATCATATGATGACATTGTTTCAAGTGCCTTGATAAGATGATCAACCTCTTGAAGTGTGAGAGTCATGGGAATTCTTAGTTGTTTGTGTTATGTAGTTGACCTTTGATGTACCCCATTAGGTAGACACGTTCAATGAGTTCATCATACATTCGGTGAATCTTATTGAGTTGACTGTCAATCTCTAGTTGTTCTTCTAATGAGATGTGTGATTCATCATCACGATCGTAATCATTATTCATTGGATCTCCATGTTTTCCTCATTCTAACATACTCTGGGTGTTTAGCAGCACGATCACGATAGATCTTAAAGATCTTAGCACATTGTGCCTTTTCATTTGTTAGTGCATCATGTTCTTGTGGTAGAACTGGTGCCCCTCCACGATCGCCTGTATGGTAGTATGGCGGTTTCGTGGCATACTTCCTACCTGAACGGTGGTTAGCATACCTTCTAGACCGTGTGAACCCCATCTCAAGGAACTTACGACACATATCCATACCAATGAAATCTTCTTGGTCAAGATATCGTAAGAACATTGAGTAAATGTGTGTGGCAGATTGTATTGCTATGTGAGGGGTTCTAAATCGCCAATGAGCACAAATAATGTCTGTATAAGGGCGTACCAATAAAACCCCTTGTTCTCCCCTTCCAATACGATAAAGTCTACGAGTCGCTGGATCTGTGAAGTCAAGTTGTTTGTAATCCAGTTCATAATCAAACTCTTTCATTGGGCAGCATTCTTTAATGTGGTGATGAGGTGCATGTTACCATGAAAATAACCAGCGACAATTACACTAAGAGTCGCTAGTATTACTCCCAGTAGCATCAAGACTGGAACTATGAGTGATGTCTCGCTCGATGACATATCGCTCGGTTCGTTCTCCTCTTGAGTTGAGTGTTTCTGTTCTGTACCATCGTCCATTGATCAATGAAGCAAGGTTGTCAAGTTGTTCTTCGTAGGTCATTCGTGCCAGCGGAGCGTCTTTAGGTATTCTAGCACGTTATCTCGTACCCACATCAATTCATGGTAACATTCTTGGTTGTGAGCACACTTACGAAGCTCAGGGTCAGGTTTGTGTACACTCTCGATGAACAGATCCAGTCCCCTATTCCAACGTTCGGCATCAGACATATGCTTCTCCAGTGTGATAACTGAGTTATTTACACTCCAGTTTAACGTATCACCCTCATTCCACCCCAGTTTCTTAAGAATGTCTTCAGGAATGGTGAGGAATAAGTCGTTATCATACTCCTCCAGTGTAGTGATACAACTTGTATTTGCAGTTGTATCGTCTGATGTACTTGGTGGCATGTTCTTCACAGGTAAACCAACACTTCTTGTTCTCGGTCTCATCCTTCATATAGTATGGGAATGTGCCTACCCACGGAAAGAATTCAATCTTCCGTGAGTTCATGACCTTAATCTCCGCAACCTTACGGCGCTTCGGGGTTGTCTTTGTGGTAGATGTCCCACGTGCCATACTCTTCTGGCGCGTAGAACGGACTTGCTTTGTAGTCTTCGTAGCGGGCGTTGAACGCTGCTTGGTAGATTTCTTCGCTGGTGAGGTCTTTGCCTTCGCTTTCGGAGTTGTAGTAAGTTTCTCCGTGTTCTTCTTCAGTGCTGCCGCTGTCTTCGAGACGCTTGAGGTGTCTTTCCGCCTGGTATTTGAGGAGGTCGATGAAGTCTTGCTCCGTGAACGAGTTGAAGATGCTCTCTTGGGGGTCACTTTCGTCCCACTCGATGATGAACTCGTTTTCGCTTTTCTGGGTGACATTAATCATGAAATTGAATGACTTGCAATCTTGCCATTATGTAGTATAACATGACAAATGGGACATTTAGCATAGTAAGCGTCCCACTTGGCAGGTTGTAACCTAATGGTAGTAGTAATATCTACAGGTGTTACTCTACCATGTGTGCCACTGGGAGCGTAGGGCATACGCTCATTATCAGTGAACATCTGTGTACCAGTGTAATCTACTTCAAACAATTCACCTGCTGGACTGATCCAGTAGCACCCACATGTCTGAGATAGTTCTTTAGTATGTAAGTTGCGATTCCAGAATCCAGGTCCTAGATCATACGAGCAGTGAACAGTATCGTAGTACATCAGTCAATATAACCCTCTTCGACTAACCATTTACGTGTGAGTGGTGTCAGTTCATAATCTGACCACATTGTACCAGCAGCACAGGATTCTAATGCTTTCATTGTCATGCCTTCAGTTCTACCTGCCCATCCTGCTTCTGCTTCCCAAGGTACAGCAGCAGCGGGATATGTACGCTCTGCTAGTGTACGCCAGATCATAGGAACATCCTCCTCATTATGTATGATAGCAATGAGTGAGTTCTCAATACTACCTGCCATACAATCTTGTGCTGCGTGCCATCCCTCATGTCTCATCACACTCATCAAATAGTGAGGAGCATCCATGTGTCTCCTGTTGAGATAGATGTTGTTACTCACAGTGTGATACACACCACGGTGATTCTTGGGGAAATACTTCTCATCAGCAAGATATACTTTGCTGCCAACAGTATTCATCGCCTGTAGCATACGATTAAACTCTAGTGCTACTGGTGTGTAACGCTCTGGTCTCGTATATTCTGAGGAGATGTCGAGTAGAGAGAATACTTCATCTACTCCATCTGTACACTCACGGAGCAACATACATCCCATGGCATCCATAGTATAGAAACCTTTGGTGATCTTGTCCTCATTAGCGAGTGCTACATGTGCTGTGCCCAGTGATAGGGCAGTGAGCAATCCAATTACATAGTTTTTCATAGTTACTTCCAACGTGGTCCTAATACCCATCCAACCAACACAAATCGTTTGCCTGTCTTGACTGGTTTAACTCTATGTCTTGTCCTAGAGTCAAATATACAAAGAGTGCCACGTTCCTTGGGAATAGTGAACATGCCTCTGCCACCTGTATCATCAATGATCTGTACATCACCACCAGTATACTCACTAGGATCAGTTAGTTGTAGTGAGAATGATAGTTTCCGTACATACTCCGTGATGTTCTGCCTCGCCACTCCAAATGGTGGCGGAGCATACTGAATCATATTACTGATATTATCATCAACGTGCCAATGATAGTAATGACCAGGGCGATACTCAAGTTGATGTATCTCAGTCATATGTGTGTCAGTGATATCATACTGAAACACACGATCATTAGTCTGTTGTATATACTTCCACAAAAATGGACCAATCCAGGTGTCTGGACTGGTCCACGTCAAACCACACCTACGATGACCCTTATGGGCATGTGCTGTTCCTGCTTCTACTGGAATATTAGCAAAGTGATCGATGATAGCATCACACAACTCACTAGGGAGTTGTGAATCATAGACTGCCCATGACTTGGGCTCAATGATAGTTTGATGCTTCTTCATGCTTCGAGCAGGTCATCAATACGGAAATACAAGATCTCCTCATTACAATCTTCTTGGTCAAGCATCATCCACTCCATGAACTCCTCACCAACAGCGATAGCATCTTGAACACGATCTTTCTTCATCAACCACTTGAAGCGGCGATTACGATTTGCCATGATGGAGTCAACCTGATAGGACACAGACTGTTGCTCTTGTTGAAGTGGATTCATTTGATTACAAGCGAGTTAGCAAGGTGATCGTAACTGACAAAGGTCTTACCCTCTGGCAGGATCTCTACAATAGCACGGGCGAAGTCATTTGGAAAGCGTCCATGATAACGCCAGAACTTTCGTACCATATCTTCATCAAGGTCAGCACGTGGTGTAATTCGTACTGGAGTGGCATCATAATCAATCGGAGCAAAGAGATCCGAGATGTAATCGTACTTTTTCATTTGGTGTAAACATTGTCAAAGGTGTACGTCTGGATGAAGTCAACTGCTGCTTTGTACATTTTGTACTCATTAGGAAGCATGTCTTCCCAATCAACAGTATCCTGAGTAGTCCAGTCGATAGTACCATCGTCTTCATCAACGAGATACGTAACAAGTTGACCATGTTCCATCATGATGGCTTCACCATTGACGACAACATACATCAGTTCGGTGTCCATTGCTTTGAAAGAAGAGTGTGTACTAATATAATTTAGCAGACATCTTGTCTGCTGTCAACCTCAACGCTTGTAGAGGTAACCACCTGCCCAGTCAGCGTGCTCCAGCAACCACTCACGTTCTTTGATAACGAGCAGATTGAAGCGGACGTGCTTAGCAGGTGCCTTGAATGATGCTGCCTTGTAGACTTCACCAGTCTTCTTATCCACGAAAGCGTGGACACTACGGGAGGGAGGACGATTGTCGTTGGGAACCTCCATGATGATCTTGTGGTACTTACGACCAGACTCGATCACGAACTTGTACTCAGGAGCAGGGCGACCAGCAACAACGCCACGGTTACGTGACTTGAAGTTCTGCTCCAGAGCGTCACACAGCATCAGGGTGTACTTACGGACGTTGAGTTGGATCTCGTTACGAGCGTCTTGAGTTGCCACGTAGTCAGCGAAGGAAGCGGTGGTCATGTCGTTGTCTGAACTGTGTTCAGTATAAAGGATCTTGGTGGGGTTTGGAAGGGAGATCATGACAGTTCTAGTTGTGTCCACTCGATGGCGTCAGCACCAGCAGCGTCGTCATCATGGAGGTCGATCATGTCAACATCCATGGTCTTGAGACACGTAAGTTTGCCGAACAGCATGTCAATGAATTCGTGATCTTCTTTAGTAAACATAATCAGCAACCCATGGGAGTGTAGTCGTTACCAGCGTAACAATGAATGTTGAAGTCAATAACCTCAGCACCATTAGCAATGTGCTGGTTAGCATCATACAGCATGTCAGTCTTGACAATGGTGGAGAATGACTTCATCTCAGTCTCAGCACCAGGGTGCCAGGTGACACAGCGAACGAAGCGTTTGCCAGAAGGAGTGACAGGATAGTAATCAACCTGTGTGGCGGAGGTGAGAAGTCTCATGGTTGCCTCGTTTGGTATGAATATAGTATAACCCCCCAGGAGGTCGTCCTGAGGGGTCGTGTGACACTTCGTAGGGTGGTTGCCTCAGAAGTCTGCTAGCAGGTCTTCTGGTAGGGTCTCAGGCGTCTCCCACAGTTCTTGTTCACTCATCTCACGAATAATACTCTCACGGAGTTCATAATCGCCAAAGATGTCGCCTTCAAATTCGTTGTTCATGATTCAAATACAGGGATGATTTCAGTCTTAAGGTGTTGGGTCTTGTTAATGTGTTGCTCCCACATGGCAGCATCATCAAGATTGTAGAATACTGCCTGTTCCATAACAAGTTTCTTCTTCTTGGGTTTCATGTACACAACAGCGTACTTCATCAATTACCTCGGGAGTGGTTTCCAATAACAGGGGTCACATGATCTAGATCATGCTTGTAGACAATCAAGCACACATTACGTGCTGGATCATCAGGGAATACTCTAACACAGATACTACATGTACCTGTTGCTGGGTCACAGAATTTGACTGTGCCACGTTCTCCTTTGTAGATTACTTCCGTGCCTACGGGATACATTTCGGCTTCCTCGGTGTGTTGAACTGTTCCAGGCATCGGAGCAACCATAATGAAATTCAAGCGGGGTGTTCATCAGCAATCATACACTCTGTTGGTCATGTCTGCCATCTGTCGTTGTAACTCTTCAATGTACATGTCCTGTTTACGGAGTCGTTCATTCTGATCCTTGATTAGATCGCTCATTTCATCAACCATTGCTCTTTCAGAATCGGTCATGGGTCTGTGAAATACAACTATACTACTTAGTATAGCAACATTTTGGAGTTTGTCTTTGCTTAACAATCAACAGTATAGCAGGTCAGTCGTCTTGTAGGGCACAGTACCCTAGACACTTAACCAACCGTCCTTCTAGCACTTCGTCTACAATGTTGAGACGCTCTGCCATATTCTTGGTCTTATGTGAGTCAGTTGACCACATGAGATTGATGAGAAACTTAAGTTCATTCTCATCTAGAGTAATGTCAATCGATCGGGGCATTTTTCAGTGGTGAGTAAGGTCCTCGGTCAAATCCAGACATCTGATATCCTTCACGGAGAGCCTGGATGATAATCTTATCATACGAGTGTGAATGGAGTGGGATGTGTCGGTGATTGAGAAAGTCTTCACAATCTTCTGCTAGTGCTTCCTTTATTCCATCGGGCAGTGACTCGAAATCAAACATTAGTCTAGTACCTCTCTGGTAGATTTAGGTCGATGTTTCGATATCCTAACATCAGATCCCTCAAATCTTCGGCTTTCTTAAGGTTGTTTTTATGATACATGATGACATCATGGACACAACACAGCATCTCTTCGTATGCTCGTCGTGCTGTTACATCTTCATCTTGAAGATAATCATCGATAGCATCTTGCATCCTATCTTTACGTTGTCTGGCATACTCTTCCTTCCAATATTCATCTGACCCTTGGAATTCGGGTCGTCCTTCAATAGTCATTTTGATCTCCGAACTCTTGTAGTGTACCATATCTAATCACCATGACCATAAGACCCATGAGTATCGTGTGCCTTTCGTAACAGTGGTCACCTCATGCTCATACATGAAGACAGAGGGAAATATAATACAATCTCCCTGTTTTAGTTCCATCTTCTCACCACACAGCATGAAATCACCACCCTCGTAGTCATCATTGAACACACCAACGAAACTAATGACTGGAATGCCACGCTTGTTACCATCAAATAGACTATGAATGTGGTCTACATGCTTACGGATAGACTGTCCTTCATTATATTTGTTGAAGCGTACACCAGAGAACTGACAGTCAACATCACCACCAGGACGATGCTTGACATAATATCTGGCAAGCATCTCCATCACTGGTTTTCTCATCTTTGACTGTACTTCAGCATCATATGTGACATCAAAGTCTTTGATCTCATGGTATGTGCTCTCAGCATTCTGATACCATGTGTGTCCTTTCCAATGACATTGGTTGAGTATCCTGATGTAATCCTGACACTGTTCAGGTGTGAAGATATTCTCAACCTCGGCATAATGTAGTAAGTCAGTCATCTAATCCGTGCTCTCGTCTAATACGTTTGAACTCTCGTTTCATTTTCCATGTTTGGAACTTAACCATTGTACCAATAGTAATAATATACCATCGTCGTTTGAGTCGTACTACAAACCAGCGGAACTGTAAATCAATCCATGCTGCTACATTAGCATCCATTACCATGAGTGTCACAATGACCGCTGCTAACGTGAATAACGTTAGATAGTATGACTCTACCATATACACCTCGTTGATGATCGTGGGGCGTTGATTGCTGTCAAGTATGGTTGTTCAGCAACAACTTTAATCTCATTACGATACACACAGTTCCATAGGATCTTCTTAGTACCATTGGTTACTTTCACACCCTTATGAATGTGATAGTGATCAACAGGGAAGCATAATACAGATCCTTTGGTAGGTTTAACTGATACCCTGGGGTTCATAAACCTAGTCTCACCACCATCAAAGTCATCATTCAAGTAGATAATATATGAGAACTCAGCATGGTTTGCTGGTGACTGATCCGCGTGCCAATCGTATGAATCAGTCTCATTATACTGCCTCAGGATGTTTTGTCCACGCCATACAGTATTGTCACTAAACAAAGCATCTTTCTCCCAATTATAAAAGAGAAATTTGTTGTTGGAAACATAATATTGATTCGCTTGTCTCACCCAGTTCCATGCTATACCATCCAACTCAGCAACGTCAGTAAGATCATATGTGTCATTCTGGCGACTATCATTTCTGAAGTCTGACTTCACAGTGGGATTATAGAATCCCACAGCATTGAGGAAATAATCAATCTCATCATCAGGCAGAAAATTATCGATCTGCCAAATATACTTTGTGTGCTTGGTTACGTTCATGCTAAGAATGCCTCCAGTGCTCCTACCTTTGGTTTCACCTTCTCAGGGTATTTAACAATAACTAGTTCTGTCTTTTCATAACGCTTGGTTCCTGACATTTGATAAGGGAATGTAAGGTAACGAAACTCAGTCCACCCATCATAAAGGGCACGAACAGAGTCACTATTGTCATACGACATGACAAACCCACCTTTATGTTGCTTGAGAGTCTCACAGAATAGTTCGTGATCAAATGATTTGTGTAGGGCACCATCTTTACCATAGTAGTGACTCACAGTCTCATAATATGGTGGGTCCAGGTACAAGAAGTCATTTTCGTGTGCTGGGATGGTGTCGAAGCAACTGCCATAGGCAAACGTCACGTTCGGTGCCCAATAATTCCTAAGTTTATCAATGCCCACCATTCTGAACTCTGCTCTACTACGAACAGTAGAACATCCGATCTTACCTGAGTACGAACCCTTGATTGCAATGTAAAATGACAGTGCTCGCTCCCACTTGTCCTCACTATCTAACCCTGGTAGGAATGTTTTGTAGTGATCACTGTCAATTAGTGGGAAATGCTTCTCTGCCATGTCAGCAAGGATAGCAGCACCACCATCACCACACACAATCTCCCAGAAGTCCGCCAGGGGTCGGAAGACATCATAACCTTGGACCTTGACACCCTCACTGGCGATCAGCATCTCAGTGCTGCCACCACCCCAGAAGGGAGACACAAGATATTCGATGCCTGGGTTGACATCACGAATAATCTTGATAAGATCCTTCTTCATCCTATTCTTACCACCAGCATAGCGGTAGAGAGAATGATTGGTTACTTTTTGAGTTTTGGCCATGAATAGGTGTTACGGAGGACTTTAGCGGTAAACTTCTCTCTATTATACTTCACTGACTGGTGATTTGACAACTCGATCATCTCACACATGATCTCTACGTAGTCAGTATTGTTGATCTCACCATTGACATACTTGGCAGCACCAATACGAATGACACGGTAGATCTGACGTGCTAGTTCCTTATCACCAAGCAGATACTCATTGAGTACAGTGTTAAGAACCTCTTTGTAGTTACCCTGACTACCACCAGGACGTGCTACACCTGCCTTTGTTAATCGGAATGGTTGTAGAGATGACATGCCAATGTTTCTCCACATATACTTCTCATACTTGGCAGGACAGATGTCAAGGTAGTCACGTAGATCATCTTCTTCCATAGAAAGAATGGTAACCTTGGCACGTTGACCCTTGTCTGCTGCTTTCTTGAGGTCAGTATACCACTTCTCGAACTCTTCCTGACCATTGGCAGCACGTTTCTCCCAACGATTGATGAACTTGGTCATACGTGACTGCTTACGATTCTCGTTGACGTTGTATGCCACCAGGAACCAGTTGTCAGGATGATCACCACCGTTGGCAATGATGTGCTCTACCTGAAAGTCCAGAATGTTGTAAGGACCAGTTTGTGTGTAGGCACAGCGTCCACCTTGGTTGAGATACAACTGACAGATCAGAATGCCACGACCATGTGTAGGATTCTTGGTGAGACTATCAGACTCTGGATCATACCAACCCAGTGTATTCTCACCCTCTCCACAGATACCTTGCTGCCCTGACTTACGTACCATGGCACGATCAGGTTTGGAGAGATCGTAATAGTATTGCTCTGCTTCTTCCCAGGACACGTCACGAACCATAACGGCGTCACGTACTACCTGGCGACCCATAAGTAGGTTTCGTTTGTTGTTGATCAGACCCTGACATTGTGTCCAGTCAAGGATCTGATTACCGATGACACGTGTGATGCTTTCCATTAGACAGTGACAGAAACAGCGGGGAGACCCTTGACGAAGATAGTATCGACAAGGTTTTGAAGGCGTTTGATGGTGGGAGCACCGTAGTTCTTGAAGACAGGGACAATGACCTTGCCAGTAGACTTACGATACATGTCAAACTTGCCTGGGATAATCTTACCACAAGCAATGTCAGCAGCGTCGTCTTTGTTAAGACGGATGACACGACCGACAGTCTGTGCCATTTGAATGACATCCAGTTGACGGAGGAACACACAGTGTGTTAGACCGTGGACGTTGATACCTTCAGACAGGATGCTGTAGTGGAAGATCACAAACTTACGGTTAGGATCTTTGCCCCAAGCATTGAAAGTCTCGAAGAACTGCTCACGGTTGACCTTAGTCTTGTTCACAAAAGCACCGAACTTGCTGGTGATGTGGAGCACATCGTAACCTTTGTCATGAAAGAAGTCAAGCACACTAGTCTTAGTGAGCAGGTTGAACATGATCTGACTGGTAGGAGCAGCGACCAGGATCTTGTTACCATCAGCATCAATGTCATTGATGAGATTGGTGAGTGTGTCCTTGTCAGACTCGTAGGAGAACTTACCCTTGACTCGCTCGAAGTCAACCTCATAAGAGACAACCTCAGGAGCAAGAATGCTGCCGTTGTTGACAAGTTCAGGAGCAGGGACAGACTCAAGCACAGGACCGTAAACCATGCTGTTGTTCATGCCACGACCGAGAGCAGAACGAGTGTGCTTAGGTGTGGCAGTGAAGAAATAGTAGGACTTAGCATCAACGTTGAGCACAGACTCAAAGAAGTCACGACGGACAGAGTTGTGTGCCTCATCGTAATAGATACAGTCAATGTCAATGCCTGCCTCTACAATACGACGGAGAGAATTGTAGGTAGTGAAGATAACTTGGTGAAGACCAGCAGTCTTACAGACAGCATCGTGACACTGGATCTTCTGAACCTTGGTGCTGCTGCCGAAGGAAGTCTCACCACTGTGAACGTGGAAGAACTCAGCATCGACATCACCATTGAAGGCAGTCCAGAACTCATCACAGAGTTGGTTTGCCAGCAGAATACGTGGGGCGACCACTACAATAGTCTGTGGCATGGTAGCAGCAGTCAGACGACGCTGAGCATCCTTGATCATGACAAGAGTCTTGCCACCACCTGTGGGGATGATAACCTGACCGTAAGCATTGTTCTCAAGAGCAGCAAGAGCACGCTGCTGGTGAGGACGAAGGGTGAGCATCGTTTGCCTTGCTGACTACCCTGTAATTATAGCAGAAAACCGCCTGTGGTGGGCGGTCTGTGTCAGTTATTCAAGTGTCTGTGGTCTTGGTTCTCGTAGACCAGTCATGCCGTCGTTTCCTCGTACATACAATCCATTACTAAAAATAACGTATTGAATGAAATAATCAGTATCGTCTGGTTTAGATGTTGGGAAGTTATCTCTACAGAATTCATCTGCCGACTCCTCAGTAGTAAACTCTACAAATGTAAACTCATTGTACAATAGTTTATCGAAGATAGCAGGGTTCTCCGACTGCATATTCAAATAGTATGCTGAATAGATCTGGTTTGCTTTGGTGGCATCATCTACACCATCAGGACCAACAGTTCTCAATT
>BCSF01000522.1_pt1 | contig 14624 bp, 35 predicted proteins | sample 1016431 | NCBI WGS metagenome assembly BCSF01 (sample SAMD00045685;SAMD00045686;SAMD00045687;SAMD00045688;SAMD00045689;SAMD00045690;SAMD00045691;SAMD00045692;SAMD00045684;SAMD00045690;SAMD00045691;SAMD00045692;SAMD00045684;SAMD00045685;SAMD00045686;SAMD00045687;SAMD00045688;SAMD00045689, study...
TTAATTTGCGAAAATATTTTCCGAGTTTCAAACTGAGCAAGTAAACCTTCAAAAGGAATGCCCTTGTCTTGGAGATAGGTGTGCCATCCGAGTACACCCAACCCAAGTGCTCGTCCTCTTTGAGCAGAACGAACGGCATTTTCAAAACCTCTAAGTCCTTTGGCTCTTTGAATAAATTCCTCCATAACCCCATCAAGAAACCAAATGGCGTCGTGTATAAGGTTAGTGTCTTTCCATTCTTCATACTTTGCTAAATTAAGTGATGATAAACAACAAACAAAGCTATGGTTCTCATCTGTATGCAATGTGATCTCGCTACAGATATTAGTCATATGTACTTTTAATCCGTTGTCTTTGTATGCTGGTGGATTTGCTTTATTAGTGTTTCCTTTAAAGAGGATATAAGGCTCTCCAGTTGCTTTTCGCTTCCTAAGTAATTTACTCCATCTAGTCCTTGCTTCTGCATCTCCTTGTTCAAGCTTTCGCATAAACTTATCACCAACAACTGCGCACTGATGTAAGTTAAGGCTTTGTCTGTTAACGTCCCCTTTAGGTTCTCGTATTTCAAGCCATTCGAGAAAATCATCGTGCTCAATGTTGATGTTAACGCTTGCAGCTCCTCTTCGAACCGCGCCCTGATTAGTAGCAAGTATTGTGGAATCATATATTTTACAAAACGGTACAACACCGTCAGAGGTGCCATTACCTGTGATTTTAGCGCCAGCGGGTCTAATCATATTAACACCGATGCCAACTCCACCGCCGTGCTTAGCGAGCAGCATCATCTCTAAGTTCTTATTACCAATCTCGTATATGCTGTCACCAACATCGATACCAAAGCAGCTGATAGGTAAACCACGATCAGTACCTGTATTTGATAACACTGGAGAAGCTAAACACAACCAGCCTTTCCAAATATAATCAAAAAACGTTTCAGTTAGTTCGGGCTTATAAAGCCTACGAGCGACGCTGCTAGCAACCCGCATATAAGCATCACGAGGAGTTTCACCATGAAGAAGATAGCCTCCAGATATGGTTTTTTTGTATACATCCGTGTTACCCCATTCCGGATAGTCTTCACCTTTTTTCCAATCATTATTCCACATTATTAGTTTCGTCTTTTTGTTCTTCTACTTTATCTTTTAATTGCATTAATGCGGCTTGATAACCAGGCATTAATTTAACTGTTTCTAACGTACCAACTGACAGATCTTTTAAAAATGCTGTTTCATCTAATAGTTGTTGAACAACATTAATTAAAGCTTGAATCTGTTTAGCTTGGTGATCAGCTTTACTTTGTTTACTTCCTTTCATAATATATTATTTACCAAATATCTTCGAAATCTTCTCCTTCACCAGCCTTACTGTAGTCTGTAGGCCTAATAGCAAAAAAGTCAGTATGAGTAACGCCCCCAGTGAGGTGATAAAACCAATCAAGGTTTCCTGCACTAGATTCGTCATAGTCAAAATGATTAGCCAACTCACTATAGCCAAGCTCCACCAGTTTCTCATTAGATCGTTTCTTAATAAAGTTTTTAAGATCTCCTGATCTGATACCTTCCACATCACCCATTTCAAACATCTTATCAATGTATTTAGTTTCGAGTTTAACCATTGTTTCTGCTGCTTGGATAATATCATCTTTACATAGGTTTTTTAATTCATTATTTTCTTCGCACATATGACGGAATAATTGACACCCCATCTTACTGTGTAGTGATTCGTCGCGCACAGACCATTTCATTTGCTGGCCTATACCTTTTAACAAATTCCGCAACTGAAAGCTGTAAAGTACAGCAAAAGCAGAATAAAGGGAGACTCCCTCAGCAAAAGCGCTAAAGACAGCCAAAGAACGAGCAATACCCACAGGGGAATCGCCATCATACGCGACCAAATTCTCGAACCGATCTGCGGTAGCTGGCTCGTGAAGAAATGCTTCAAAGTTTTCAAGTCCAAGTGTTTCATTTAGATAACTATATGCTACGGCGTGAATTGTCTCTTGCGAGCCAAACATCATTGCCATTTGTTGTATTTCGTGTTTCGGAAACCAAGATACCACTTTTTGGGTCCAATAATCGGACACTGCACACTCTGTCTGTGCGAACCCGAGTAAAATGTTTCCAACAAGATTCTTTTCTTTTTCATTTAATTTTTCTTTCCAGTCTTTTACATCACCCTGCATGGGGATTTCTGTATGTAACCAAAATGCCTGTGCTTGTTTTAACCAACCTTCTGTATAATACACAGGATACTCAAAAGGTTTGTAAGGTATTCTTAAATCAAATAATCCCATTAGTTGTCTATAATTAAAGCAATGTCAATAAAAGGCACGTATAAAACATGTATTGTATTATCAGGGTTAACGTATGTTCTAAATCCTAGTACTAAACCAGGATAAAGACCTATTTGTAATGTCCAATTTCTATCGCCCCTGTCCTCTGTATCTCTTGACATAATTTCTACTTGTTTTTATTTTTGATTGTTTTGTTTTTGCGTGCACGCCTGGTCTTCGTACTTTATGTTTTTTAAAAGCCCCGGTACTTAATGATCTAGCCATAACATTTTATATTATACTTTTCTTGTATTTCTACTAACTCTTTATATTTTAATCTGCCGCGATTTGTGATAGACCATTTAATCCATTTTTCAATCTGGCGCTCTGCATATTTGCGTCTTGCTACTTGCTTCGCTTTTGCAGGATCATGTCTACTGTTTTGTCGCATTCAGATTGATTTTGTGGTTTATATAATACCCTTTTGTCACCATTATCAGTTATCCATTTTTTAAATAACTTCCAACGCATCGGGAAAGATTCATTAGCACGTCCTTTGCATTCAATAATAAAATCACTTCCAACAAAGTCTGGCGTATACTTGATGTTTAAAATCTTTTTATTACCTCTATTTTTAAATTCACCCTTACCATTTGATTGCCGCTCTATAGATTCTGTAGTAAACTCAAAACCATTTATAAGCTCAAACGTTTCTCCTTCATATTTAAACTTCAATTTAGCTTTTTTCAAAGCCATATACATGTATCGTTCAAGACCAGAAGCAAAATTAATACCATCATATGTTATTCTCTTTGCCTGTACTGGACCTCTTTTTTTAGATCGTTTCCTCCTCATTGACCTCTAGATCATTTATATATTTATACTTTTCTATTAATGCTTCTTCAGATAAATCTTGTATCTCTTCTTTTGCAGCTTGAATATATAATACTGCGTCCATTAATTCTTCTTGAATATCATTAATATACTTAAATAAGCCTTTTAATTTTGTAGTTCGTTCTTCGTGTAACGTTGTACCATATTTTTCATAACCAACATTAGAGCGTGATACAAATTTATCAACCACGCGTTCAACTACAGGATCTCTAAACACTATTGATTTGTTTTTCATAAAGTTACTTTTTTCCAGTGATCAGTTGTACCGGTTGGGTATGTTTCGTTTTTTACAAATGTTCCATTAACCATGCTGCCTTGGCGATTCTTAATTTGAGTCCAAGCAGCTTCAATACAGTCTTCAATATTGTACCCAAGCATTCGCGATAGATTTGTAAGTACAACTACAATATCACCGATAGCATCTTTCTTCTCAACGTGATCGTCTTTTAATATTGCTTCAGAAAGCTCACCAACCTCTTCCATTAGTTTGATAAACTGGGTTTTGGAATCACCCTGCTTATAGATACCACGGGTATGAGCCCATTCACGAATATCAGCAAACCTACTTTGAGCTTGTTTGTCACCCTCAAAAGCCTCAAAGAAAGCCTTATTATATATATAACACCTACCCTTATCATACATCGATACCTTAGCATTAGCTACAATCCAAGGAATATTAGCACTAGTTATTTCAAACTCAAGGCCATCTGGTGTTTGCCATTTGTATCCTTTAAGATCCATAAGCCGGCCTTTTAGCTTATCAACTGGGCAAGGAAACGTTGTTGTTGCTTCTGTCGCGTTAGGTTTCATTTTCTTTCTACCTTTCTTTTTATTAAACAAATTCTTATATAGTTTACGATCTACTTGATAGCCATATAAACGTTGAAGTTCTAGCTCTTTGCGTGATATATAATCGATGTCGTCGCTTGAGTCTAGAACCTCATATTCTCCTTCCTTGTACCCTTGCGTTACAGTAACTCTCTTATTAAGATCACGTGTTACCCCGATTTTTTTACCTGGGATATGATAAATATAAAACATTTTTCTTAAAGTTTATTATTATACAAATGTAAATTATTAGCAAAGTGGTAATAAGTACCAACTGGTAAATTTAATCTGTCTGCAACCATTTTTTGCATCATTGAAAAACAATACTGATCATTGCAAAAACCATACCAGAGATCATTAGAACGCATCATAACAGACATATTTAATGATCCATTGGTTATGTAAAAATGAACCGCGTAAGTGCAAGGAGTATCATAATGATATTTATAAAACTCTTTACCATCAAAGATAGATACTGAAGCTTGTCTTGTCTCAGGATTTTCCTTTAATTTATTAACAGCTATTTCTAACTGATGATCTCTGTTCCACTGCCAACCGTAGTTCGACATAACATTACCAGCTTCATTTGCCATACGCTTCCATATCTCAGGTATTTTACCATACAACTCACCAAGCTTTTCAAGATTACGATCACCTGATAAATACCAAAGCCACTCGGCTTGAGCATACGCGTGATTCCAGTTTCTATCTCTGTGTGTTATTAAATTATCCATAGGATTCATTATGTGAAATCCTACATTAAACAAAGCTTTTGTGTCACCAAACTTGGTTCCAGTATTTCTAATTACTTCATTAAAATACTCAAAAGCGTGATCAGCATTTTCAAACTGATTATTTAGGTCCATACTTATCATAATAGTAGATATAATATTCTGTCATTTTTTTGTCCAAATCGGATTTTAAATATTGATCTGGGCTTTTATATTCTTTCCCGTTAACATTTATTGTTATATACCATGCTCCTGGTTTAGGTCCTCTAGCTATTGGTGTTGGATATATTTTAATACCGTTATGTATGCACCAATAAAAAGCTTTAAAACCTACATTGTTTTCATTTGGCTCCATTTACTCCCAAGGCATTTTATCATCATCACCAATACTTAATGGTTCTTCTGGTATAAAACAACCCGATCTGTGTTCCCACCTAAAATGAGCTTCGGCACCGTTTTCACCAAGGTTTTGAAACTTAACCTTTAAAACTTTTGCTTTAACCGTTTTAGCCTCATAATCTCTATGAACTAATATACCGTGATAACTAGCGTCGTACCATTCTCCACCACCTTTAATGTTGTACATTGTTGGCTCTTCAATTTTGCCATCTTTGTCTTTATACATTTTAGTTGGGTGAGCAACGATAATTACAAGCACATCATACTTCTTAGCAAATATTTCAATCTTAGTTAAATATTCAAGTGTGTAGATGTTTACATCACCTGAGCCGTCATTATCACGTACTTTATTAAATGGATCTATAACAAGACACTTAATACCTTTACGTTTAACTAGCTCAGCGCCTTTACGTAATACAGCATCAAGAGTATAACGTTCCATATCAATAAAGAAAAAATTACTATTGACGTGATCTGACACTTGATTCCATTTGTCTGAATGTATGTCTGCAGACGTAGGCATATCCTGCCATACCTTGCGCATTAACTTATGAGCATGTAAATATGTGGGTTGATTTTCTGGAGAGGCAAAAGCTGTTTTCCAACCATAGTTTTGGTTGTAGCCAACCACCATTTGATCTACAAAATCAGATTTACCAGAACTAGGAATACCAGTGACAGTAATGAACTGACCAGTATAAGTACTAAAAATCCTATCAAAATTCTCCAAGCCCACTTGGTAACCTGGTTTAAAGCCGTTTCGAACAAAGTCTGTGACTTCGTCCTCCACATCTTTGAACGTCGTAACATTTTCGAGTGGTACTGGTCTTGCTCCGGCAATACGCTTTTGTAATTCTTCTTTGCCATGTTTGGTTAAATATTCGTTAGCATCTTTACAATCATCAAAGCTAGCGAGATAACAGGTTTCAGAACCTAATCGTCTAACCAACTCTGTTTGAAGCGCTTGTCCTGCTTCATCTGAATCAACTGCAATAATTATCTTTTCTTTATCTTCAAAATAATCAATACAGTTATCTAGGTAATCTAAATTATTTGTATTTAATGTAGCTCCGTTTGGTACAGATATAACATTAGTTACACCTGCTTCGTGAAGAGCAAGAACGTCCATTTCGCCCTCAACAACAACACAGTTGTCATAACCAACTATGCTATTAATATTATAAAAGACTTTCTCAGCCCCTTTAAATAATTTAAAGTTCTTTCTTCCATCGCGATACTTAATATTAATAAGTTGATCGCCCATAAAATAATTGAACTTTATTACGTTCTCGGTTTTACCGGTTTGTGGCATATACTCTGGACCACTGGAAACTTTTAAGTCAACCAGAGTTTCCTTTGATATACTTCTTGTACCAAACCATTCAACTACTTTAGTATCAATATTGATGTCAGCATTATCACGGGTAGGCCTTACGTATTCACGCTCTGACGCACCTTTTCTTTGATACGTGTGTAGTTGAAATGATTTGTTACAATTGTGGCAAGTTCCGAGACCCCGTTCCCAATCATAAGAAGAGCACTTAGCTTTCTGATTCTTTGGTTTCCTGTCGTGGGAGCACAAAGGGCAGATTCCTTGTGTCTTCCCAACTTCAAGATCATATTGATTAAACTGGTCAATCAAAAATCCATTGATCTCCGTGTTGTTTACTTGCATTTATTTTTAATTAATAGTTAGATTCTTCTAAACAGTCTGGGCATATATCGCAATAGTTGTAATCGTCTGCTGTCATTGCTCGCCCGCAAAATTCGCAATTCATTAGAATGGTAAATCATCTTCAACAGCTTGCGGAGCTGGTGCAGCTTGACGTTGAGGTTGACCATCGCGTGGTGCAACGTTTACGTTTTGACCATTAGTCCAGTTTACTTTAGCATTACCTAAATAAACCTTAGCTGTTTTAGCTTCGCGTTCTTCTTTTGTTTGAGCTACAATAACTGGGCCATTATTACCAAAGTTATCAAGCTCATCATTAAGAGTTAATGTTACAGGTAAATACTTACCTTTTTTTCCATCGATAATTTTATCTTTTGGAATTTTTGTCAGATCAATACTGAAATTAATAATACTTGCCATAATATAAAAATTTAAAAATTAAAGAGTTTTACTTATAAAATATTGAGCAGGATCGAAGTTTTCATTTTTGAAAAACAATCTGTACTGCTCAACTGCTCGTTGGACTTTATCTTTACCTGATTCTAAGAATTGTGGAGAGCAGTCAAAGATACCAATTTTTTTCGTCTTTTTACACACCACAATAAAAATAAAATCCATTTTAAAATATGAAGAGTATATATATGCTTGACTGTCATAATTATATACTTTAGCAGAGTAATTAAACTTATCAATGTCAGATGTTGTTTTAAGGTCAATCACATAGCCTTGTGTGTTGTTGACTATATCAGCCTTAAGCTTCCACCATTCATCTTCTAGTTCTATTAAACCTGGTACTTCATAGTTAACGTCTATGTCTTGTATAAGATCCTTGGCGGCGTTGACAGCTAAAAGCTTGTCTCTGAGAATGGCTAATTCATCTGCCTCTTTTTCAAGAAGGCACATTTCACCGCCAGATAGATCTTTATACTTCTTAGTATTTCTAGTTCCAGCATCGATTATTTTAAATCGTTCTAATTTATCTGGCTCTAGTACTAAGGTGTGAAAATAAGATCCCTTGATAAGATTTGGGTTACCTACAATAGGCTTTTTAAAGCTCAGCGGATCTTCTAATAATGATTTGATGTCAGAGTTGGATAAAAAAGATGCACCAAACTCACCATAGTAATGCTCGTCATTGTCGAGCTTCCGCAGGATCTTATTTTGTTCTGTCTTGGTCATATTACAATGTTGCTAATTCAGCTTCAACTTCAGATGATAAAGCATATTTTTTCTTGATGGCGTCTAATGACCCACCTGATTTAATATACTCGACCGCTTTTGTAAAAGCTGGATCGGTTTTCTTTGATAATGAATTTTTAGACTTGCTTTTGCCATGCGTATTAGTTGCATCGCTGTCTTGTGTGTCGTCGATCAGCAGTAGATTACCGAGCGCATATTTCTTCGCGTAGCTCGATGCTGATCCAAATTGCTGTGGTACTTGCATACCTTTTTGGTCAAGGTCAACACCAACAATCGATGAGCACTCAATGCTCATACCGCCATCTGCATTGTGTATAGCAGCAGTTGACTTGATGATCGGTAGCGGCTCGGTAGTTACAATTTCTTCTGATACAGTGAAGTATACTTTGTACTTTAAGTTAAATGGTTTTAAAGCCTCGAGTATATCTTCAGCTGATCTGAAATTATACTTACCGAAAGAATTATACCTTGATTTTTTAGCCTTAAATTCGGCCTGAATAACACTAAGTTTTTCGGTTATGTTCATATAATAAAATTTAAAAGTTTCTATATTTATAATTACACATTATACATTTAATTTACAGATAATCAAGTACTTGCGAGTGATCTACGTTGTCAATCAACTTCTGTACAGCTTGCTTTTTTAACTCAGATATTCTGACATAAGCACTTGGTTGTTCCATATTTAATTTGGCTGCTATCGCATTAGCTGAATGCTTTTCGCAATCAAGGCCGTAAGATAATCTTAATATTTCATATTCAACGTCGTCAAGATGTTTTCTTAATAAACTCTTTAAGTAAACGTTTAATAGAGCTATATTATATGGTTCTGATTTATCTGCAATCTGATATAACATATTTTCTTCTTCATCATCAGGGTTGAAAAACTCATCTGTCGATAAAAATATGGCGTTAAAAAACATTGCAACCATTTTCTGATCTTTAGGATTCTTACGTATCTCGTTGATCTTATGCTCGGGCAATCTTATGTTACCACGGTTAATATCAATTGCTCTACGTATTCCTCCTTTAATTCGTTTTGCAAAAAATGATTTCAAAGTTTTCTCAACATTCTCAGCCTCATATAAAACGTTCCAATCTAATTTATCTACGGCCTTAACTAAAGCCAAATTACCCTCTTGAATAATATCCAATATAGACATAACTCCTGATGCCTGTTGAGATGTTGCAAATTTTCTCGCTATGTTCTCAACTAGCGGCATAAATCGTACGATCATTTCGTTTCTGTTATACTGATCGTAACACTTATCGTCAGGCATTGATTCTTTTAAATCGTTCTTATACCTAACGTAGTTCGTTATGTTATATTTTTTCATATCATTTCATTGAGTAAGTCTTTTTCTTTTTTTAATTGTTCACCCATATTTCTATAAATAGTTCTGGGCGTACAGTTCAACTTGCTTGCTAGTTCGTTTATTGTAATTTTCTTGTTGTTCTCGTTTATCTCTATCATCATCTCGTATATATCCTCTTCATTTATTCTCTTGCTTCGACCTATAAACTGACCAACTATTTTTAATTTTTCTTCCAATGTTAATGGACTGAATTCTTTAAATATAATCTTACGTCGTTTATTGTTAGGTGCTATGCTGAGGTTTTCTTCATATACATTATCAACGATAGAATCTAACTGTTTATTTGATATTTCAAAGGTAATAAAATTATTTCTAATATTTGTAATGTGCCTTGATAAATTTTTAAACTCATGTTTGTTTAAGTTTTCATTCAAATACCTTAACACAAGTAAATGCCATTTCAATGATTTAAAGCTTGTGATCTTGGCCTTGCTTTTAAACAGCTCATAACACTCATAAGTACCTTCAGCATAATACTCACCCCAGTCATATACCTCTGTAGGTAAATCATTCACTGGTGATCGTCTGTATACGATGCGTCTTTGAATTAAATACTCAAGTTTTCTTTGTGACATTAGCCTGTTACTCTATATTATACGTAGCCTATTGTCACAGTCTACGTTTTGCAAATTTATAAAATAAATTTTAAGAAATTACAATCTTGTTTTACGATTCTTACCAAAGTCGTACCACATGGTTATTGGATTAACTGGTTTGTGCCAAAAAGCATCTGCTGTTTTACGCTTAGGCACACGTTTCATCGGTCTTTTAGTCATAGATGTTTTTTAAGGTTATTAATTTGTTCTACTAATCTTGCTGCTGCTTCATACATTTCTCGATCCAATAGTTTTTGTAAACGTTTTTCTAGCTTAACTATCTCATCTTCAATCATTTGCTTATGTGCGTCAACAAACTCTAATTGTACATTATGCTCTTGCTCCATTTGCTTTACAAACTCAGCATCGTATTCCGCTTGCCTTACTAATATCTTTTCAACTATTAGCTCGGCTAGTTTATTTATTTGTTCTTCTGTCATCTTTATTTAGTTACAGGTTAGCGCACAGATTAAAAACATTACCCAGCCTGTTACAAATGCAAAGAATACAATCATTGCGCTGTCTTTATATTGTCTTTCGTTTTTCATATTAAGTGGTTTGTGGCCAATATTCTTCTTTCCATTGGCCGTTTTCAATTACAGTTAACTCTAATTCTTGGGCAGCATAGTTTATATGCTTTGTTGTTGTTTGGCTAGATGACATACCATTGACTCGCCATTTTAATTTATAAAGGTATTTACCTATTACCTCAGCTACACAGGTATCATAAGAGTATATATCGTTACCAACCATTTTTAGGTTTTGCTTGTATCTTTTAAATGTTTTCATATTAAAATAAACTTGAGAAGGTTAGACCATTTGCTTTGACTTCAAGTATGCTGCTTATTTTGATTGATCGGTAAGCTTCATCGCTAACAGACCACACAACAAGTAAGTTGTAGTCAGCAGGATTATAACGTGGATTACCTTGGAGGTTTTTCTTTACACCACGGCGCGCAGTCATCTTGCGAATAGTGCCGTCTTTTTTTCTAAACGTTACGCTGAAGAAGCGACCGTTGTCGAGATAGTTTTTAGATATTTTCATAGTTGTTTGTTTAAATGTTCATATATATTATCTACGGTGAAACGTATTTAGTTTGTAATTACACAAGCTCTTCAAGAACACCGATGGTTTCAGCTACTATTAATATAGAGCAACCAATATATATATTAAATGCTAGCGCACCAAAGCCTATCATTCTAGTCAAGGACTTTATCATACTGATTACCAAATGCTTAAGTGGGTCTGGATTATTCATCTTCGTCTTTATTTAGTTCTTCATAAATTTCTGCATACTTTTCTTGCCAGTCAAAGATATGTTCAAGCTCTTCGTAATCGAAGTTATCAATTCGTAATATGCCGCCATTGCTTAAGCATTCCCATATTGGCTCTTCAAGGCCATCACTGTAATAGTACACGCTGTCGGTTGGATAAACCATGCCGTCTTCCCATTTGGCAAGCCATATGGTGTAGCCATCGGCTGAGGTTTCTTGATAAACCCAGGTGTCATATTCTTCTCGCATAGTTTCACCAGGACATATCTCAGCTTCCCAATGTTTTAAACAAAAGTTTTTTGCTTCGTCGTCCGTTAATTCATACGGCTCTTTTAATTCAGTCTTTGTCATTTGTTTCAATTAAAGTTAGTATATATGACCACACTTTGCGGTCGATTAGATTTCCGTTTAGTATTTGTTCAAGATCTTCAGGTTCCAGTGAGCCGTAGCGTTTGTGCTTTATGTCTTCACGGTTTGCATGTATGGTAATGTTACAATTTTGTATGCGTGAAAACACTTTATTAAATGCTCGCTCGTGGATTTCTTGATCAGTCATAACATTTATATTATCCATTAGCGTTCGTATTTTGTTTGTGTAACTTCATATTTAAATAAGGGATAACACGGTACTGGATAAATTCATCAATAGAATCTTCTGGTATTTGAGAGACATACTCCCACAACATATTGTTATTCAACTTGTTACGCAGCTCTTTGATCTCTCTTTTAGCGTGGTATAATTTGTTGTGTAATTCTGATACATACTTAGCAGATGACACATTCATTCCGCTTAATTCTTTTTCGTGACGTAAGTCATAGCTAGTTGGATCTTGATTGATCTGTTCTCTTACTCTATTATATATGTTTAGATATATTGGGTCACTTACGTATGTATCTTTAGCATTACGCAGTGCAAATAATACAGATGCGTGATCTCGTTTTGTCATATGGCCTAGCTGGTGCAGCGTTGTTGAAGGATATAGCTCTTTAACTACAGTATAAAATACTGCTCGACCATACACATAGTCATCACGCCTGCGACATTTACTTGTTATGTCTACACCAACTGTGATGCTACATAATTTTAATAATCTTTCAATACTATTCATTTAATTCTAATTCTTCGTTAATATTTCTTTCTATTTCATAGAAGTTTACTTCAGATATAAATGCTCTAGCATAATCTTCTATTAATCTAGGTGTTTTACATGTATCAAAATTAGTAAACACACATTCTTCTACTATTTCTTTTAATTCGTCTATAGTTACAGGCTTTTCAAATTCTATAACTCCAAGTTCCCAATCACTTAATATTTCTAAGTTTATTCGCCACGTGGCGTAGTTGGTCCAACCATTATATTTTTTACTCATAATTTATAGAATTTTTTACATTGTTTTAGTATATCGTCGTAAGTATGGTAACCAATTAATGCTCCGTCCATTATCGTTTGGCTTGTCTCGATGTCATATAAGTCAATGAAATCAAAGCTAACTTGTTTGCCATTAAGATCGTTAGATAATTGTTCTGATAAGCTCTTAGAGTCTTTAAACTGGTCTATATAGAATAGACCTTTGGATTCTTGCCATATATTTTTTACTATTGTCATCATCTTAAAGGGAATATAGTTGATATTTTTTTATCGAGTATCATTTCAAGATCACGGACGTGCCCGTATGATACGTTATTAAAATACTCGTTGTTTAATAGGTCTTTGATTAGTGCGATACTGAGGTTTGGATATTCAGCTGCGCGAGTAAATACTTTAGAAAGATCTTCGCGCTCAAGTTGTTTGATAAGTGGTCTGTTTCGCATAGTAGTATAGTTTATTTATTTATAGTTCGTTTGCTTGTTCAAGTAATAGTAAAGGTATTTTATGTGGATCTTCAAGATGCTCGAATAGTTCTAATTGTCGCTCTCTTAAGTATTCTACTTGTTTATCTGTGAATGCAGGAAGATCAAGAGGACCATTGATTTTAAAATCTGCTGGGTCATCATCAAAGTGCCAGATTAAGCGGTCAAGATAGATTTGTAGTATAAAATCTACTGCATCTTGTGGGCATTTGATTTTTCTTATCATATAAGGTTTAAGCATAGTTTAATTTTTTATGATTACAGTTATATTATCTACAGTGATTCGTATTTAGTTTGTATTTTTTTTATATCATAACTTAACGCTACTAATTCCTGTGTATTTTCTATACTTTCCAACTCTTCACGGGAATACGCGTCGGTTAGGGTAAGTATTCTATTTATAGCCCTTTCTCTCATATTAATGTCTTATTACCATACCGGCAGCTTTACCCGCTTCTCGCAGCTCCCATTTAATTCTTTTGATAACTAATAATACCGTGTGTGTGAATTTACGCTTCATCTGATTCTACTTTATCTAAGTTAATGTTTAATACTTCTTCCAACGCTTGGATTAAATCGTCTTTGTCAATTACTTTATCGCGATAAGCCATAAAGTGAAAGTTTAGGTCTTTTAATAGTTCAGTGTAGTTCTCTGAATATTGTAGTAGTTTATACACTTTTTCCATAAGTATTCATTTTTAATACGTGAGAAAATATTTCTTTCTGTTGTTCTTCTGTGCACGTAGTGAAACCAAATTCACCATAACGCTGTTCCGCTAATTTGTCTAATAGTTCTTGCATAGTTATTTATTAATTTATTCCACTGTATAAATCGGTGTTTTGAATTTGTTTTTCGCATTGTTCAAAGAGATCAGTGATTAAATCATACTCTGTCTCGCCTTGTTCTGGGACACAATCCATTGCTACATGAGTTATAATACTTGATAACATAGAAGCCCACCCATTCATATATTGCACTTCGCACATATACTCTATTGTACTTTGATCCCAGTGAAATGTTTTTACTTCTGCCATAATTGTTTAGTTTTAAAGTTAAAGAGATGACTGCGAGCTCTCTCTTTCTCGCTTAGGCGTATTGGATTCTACTCTATGTCCAATATCATTGTTCTTGACCCTACCGGTATCATCTCTGTTTTCTAGTTTTTTCTAAGTCCAACGTCGACAAGGTATTCCTCTACCGATCCTGTTACACCGTCGCATATGTCGTCTTTAACATCGAGCATAGATGCAATAATGTGAAAGTCAGTGATATTATTATTACCGTCACGGTATTCTTGTAAATCTACAATTAGTAGGTCGATTTTGTTTTTTAACTCAGTTCTCATAGTTTGCAGGTATAATTAAAGTTTGTTCTCCGTCTTCTGTTAAGTAAGGCATTTCGGTGTAAACTTGCTTAAATGACTCGAAAAGAGTTGCCAAATTATTGTTTTCTTGTTGTGACATAGTTATTAATGTTTTATTTATTACAGTTATATTATCGTTTACTTATCGTATTTAGTTTGTAATTA
>BCSF01000523.1_pt1 | contig 14616 bp, 11 predicted proteins | sample 1016431 | NCBI WGS metagenome assembly BCSF01 (sample SAMD00045685;SAMD00045686;SAMD00045687;SAMD00045688;SAMD00045689;SAMD00045690;SAMD00045691;SAMD00045692;SAMD00045684;SAMD00045690;SAMD00045691;SAMD00045692;SAMD00045684;SAMD00045685;SAMD00045686;SAMD00045687;SAMD00045688;SAMD00045689, study...
CACCAGCGGCATTCATTACCTTGATGGTACTACACCACTCTACCTCCTCGTAGAAGAGTTCTTGGAATGTCCCGATAGGTGTCAGTGTCACAGTGATGGAATCAGGGTCTACAAGACCCTTCCAGTAGTCAGGGAGTTCGATTACATTGCTATCCTTCAACTTACCTCTGACATATACCTCAGCTGAAGGACCCTCAAGACAAACATATCTTAAACGATGATTCTCTTTGGTTGGGTGTGATATGTCAAATGATTTCTTACTTTGAGCCGTTTTATATGTCCAGAGTAACGTTGTACCTGGTGCTGTATAATCAATATAATTTGCAAGAGTAGCACCACTCAATGGTGCTGCGTTAAATGCAGCTGCTAAGTTGAGGTCAACACCAGATTCAACCTTAGCTCCGAAATCAAGTTTAGCGGATAGATCAGTTTTGATGGCTGCGATTTCTTCAACGACAGAAGCTAGTTTAGTTTCGACAATCGTAATCATACTGATAGCCGAAGCTTCAACCGTGAAGAAGGAAAGACCACAGTACACCGTCACACCAACAGGTCCTGATGGGTCACCAATGACAACGTCTTGTGGTGTTTCTGTTCCAGGAATAAGATTTCTGACTCTAAAAAGACCAGGAATAAGAGCTGCAGCATCAAGATTGGTACACCTACCAATCATCATGGTAGCTTCAGGGAGTGGAAACTTAGTATCGTCACCAACAATCATTGGTGCCTCAACATAGGCACCACCTCTCAGTTCTGCCTTACCTCTACCGAGTCCGACAGGACCACCAGGAATAGTTGGGTCACCAACTATCAATCTCTTACCGATAAAGGTATCTCCTAGCTTCATGACTCCTCTTCTGTATCGATTTTCTCACCAACAACATGGTAGTAACATTCAATCGGCATCGCTGACCTCGATTGAAGAGTAATTGTGTTACCTTGAATACCCTTCACGATAATGTCCTGATGGGCACCGATAGGTGTAATACAAACAGTAATTGTATCCTGTTTTACTAGGTCTGTCCACTCTTCTGGGAGAATAATCTCCTTACTATGTTTAAGAATACCGTGATAAATTTCGTTCATAATCCTAAGAATCCACTAAAAGTTCCAGATTTCATTTGTGTTTCGAGGTCATCAATACCTGTGATACCTGCTAAGATAGCTCCACCAAGACCAGCAGTAAAGGTATCCACAAGAGTAGAGACAGCCGAAGCAGCTTTGATACCTGTTTTGCTTGGTTTGCCAGCTACCGACACAGCGTTACCGTCAGCCATATCTATGCTACCACCGTAAATATTGGTGATAGCTCCACCGATGATGTCAACCTCTTTTTCAGATTTGATTTTAACAGATGCATTACCATCAATAGATACACCATCTCCATGACCATTTAGTTCAACAGCTTCGTTTCCCTCAATTGTAATTTTTCCATTACCACCACCTTCACCACTGGCTTTAAGTAGAATGTTTTTGGCGTCAATAATAACCTTACCTTGTGGTGCAGAAAGAAAGATGTCTCCATTTTCAGCCATCATAAAGACGGCGTTATCCTCAACACCACAGTTAGAACCTGCTTTTACTTGGAAAGCACCAGGTGACTTGCAAATTGTTCCTCCAGCTCGAGACCTATCACCAGTGGCATCTAATGTAATATAGTGATCGTAGAAGTAACCACTCCTTACCAGAAATGCAGAAATTTGATTGTCACTGGTAATGTGACCCATCTTCATTTCAGAATCAGAGTTACCGTATCTAATACAGTATAGATTCTTCTTTTCTCCTGAACTATCAGACATTACGCGTAACCTCCAACTGTGTCCACAACTTGAATTATTTTGTCAGCGAGACCTGGTTCTCTGACAGCTTCTGCAGACACTCTATTTACCCCAAGTTGAGGGAGAAGTTTAGATCTAACTCCTCTTTTTGATTTGATGTAAACATTTGGCATCTCTTTGAATCCTTCTCCTGGTTCAGTGACTTTAATAGACCTGATAGACCCCACATCCGACACTGTAAGTTCAGCTTTGGCTCCATGTGAAGGTTCAATAATAATCTCATCACCCTGTTCATAGTATATACCTGGGTCATCGATAACAATACTACCAAGATACATGATGACTGGATATGTTCCATCAGCACTCATGGGATAATCACCTACATCACTTAACCTGGACACAGAAGGAGCTGTAATGTTTCCATTATTCTTCATGATGTATGGTGATCCACCGATAATTTCTTCACCACCACCTGTCCCATCATCAGATGGTTCTGTGACGACCTTAGTTCCAGAGGGTGTCTCAATAACATCACCCTTCTCAAGTCTAATGAAACTACCAGGACTGCTTGGTAGTAAATAAGTTCCATCAGGTTTTCTCACATTGGTTTGATCAGCTCTTGACCAAGTTCTATTCATACCACCCAAGGAACCATCCGATTGTCTCAAGTATCCAGAACCAGGATCCTTGATAATCATTCCGATAATACCTGTGTTTTCAACACCATCTGTTGTTCCAGGAAGAATAGGTTGTGTCACATTAGAAGTAAGGGGACCTCTGTTCCTAATATCACTGATAAAATTACTAAGTGATGAATCAGTTTCACTGATATCACCAGCACCACCCTGACCTCTATCTGCTATATTGTATGTACCTTCATCTGTTCTACCAGAAATTGTATCAATACTACTGAGGTTTAATCTACCAGAGTCTTGTGAAATGTTACCAGTGAAAAGAGAAGTAGTTTTAATACCAAGAGTGCCCTGATCTATTTGAACATTTAAACTTTCTCCTGTGATTGTCAATACTGTAGTGATACCAAGGGTTCCAGTTTCTATTGGACCTGTATCCCCAAGACTAACAGTCACAACACCAACCAGTGGTTCTATATTTAATCTATCACCAGAAATTGTTCCTGTGAATGTACTACCAAGATCACCAGCTGGAGAGATACCAAGAACTCCACCGCCAGCTCCACCGCCAGCTCCACCTCCATCCAACTCTGCTCTTCGGTCTTCCCAGAATGGACTCAACACACCTCTTTGCCCCTGACCCAATGCATTGTCATCTCCAGGGTCAGGTTTATTATTTCCAGTTAGATAATCCCAGAGGTCATCAAAACTAGTACCAACAATAGGTATTATAGTACCACCATTTCCATTACCACAGGCATCAACAACCCTTGCATATGGTTCATCATCAGGTTGATAACCCTTACCAATGGATACAACATCCACACCGATGATAGAACCACTTTCACTGATGACTGGATTGGCTGCAAATCCAGCTCCAGTTCCACCAAACACTGTAAGGGATGGGGGACCACATAAAATGGGTCCGATGTCACAATCAGGAACATCAAAGACACTGTCTAGGTCAAACGAGAATTGATTCTCCAAAACATCGGTTATACCCAAAGCAAAATCAAAAACCTGAGTGAATTGACCTTGGAAATTATCAACCGCATTCAAGAAACCATCTAAAGAATCACCAACACCTCCACCAGTTCCACCAGTCAACATGTTCCAAGATTCCAATCTATACTCTTTACATCCATCATCAGATTCACAACTGAGAAGTGACAGAATATCTTGAACGAGTGTGAATGCTGATGTGAGAGTACTCAAACCAGCGTCAGCCAAACCAAATGCTCCGTTAATTGCTCCCTCTATTGCACCAACAATAGCGTTTATAGCTTGAGTTACGAGGTTATCTACCTGTGCGACAATAGCACCTACAAAGTTCTCAACAAAACATCTAGCAACGTTGATGACTTTATTGACTAAATCTTCAACAAACTCTGTAAGGTAATCGAACAGTGCTTCAAATATATTTTTGAGTATACAAATGACATTATCAACAGCTCCATTGAAAAGAGGTGAAGAAGCACGAGTCTCATTTGGATTCATGATACCTTCAAGTTCTTTGATGACCAGGTTCATTTGGAACTCAGCTGAGGCTTGCATCTCATCAAAGAACCACTTAATAGATTGCATGATGAGGGTTTTAATTCTTTCTTGGTCCTCTTTTATCCTACCCTCTTCATCTGATACACCTTTAAGAAGTCTAGATCTCTCATCATCCAAAGACTTTCTTTTCTTTTCAATTTCCTTAATCATATTGGACAGTTGAAGTTGTAGTCCTGATAGAGGAACGGGTTCACACTTAGATGGTTTGGGAACTGGATTTTCTACTGTCTTTTCTTCAGCTGCAACCTGACTATCATTATCTTTTACTTCGGTTGCCTGTCCTTCTACACTGTCATTGGTAGTAGAATTCTGTGTAGTCTCACCCTTAGCTTCATCAGCTACTGGAGCAACATCACCCTCTTCACTACTGGCTTTCAGAGCATAAGTAGCTGTTCTTTCACCATATTGTGGAGAGGTTCCAGTGAATGGAATAAACTTGGCATCAGGAACATTAGCCATCACAGCCGTGTAGCTATTGGTTCCAACCACACCCATGATGACTGGTTGTTGTCCGTCTTCTCCATCCATGAAGAAACCAAAGACAAACATACCCTGTCTCAGGTTAGCAGTCTGAGATGCAGCTCCTGTACCACCACCTGCAGTGACAGGATACATGACAGTTGCCCATGGTAACTCATCGTCAGAAAGTTCTGAAGGGACAGCGGTATGATGTCCCATGATACGGACCTTATACCTTTCACCAAAACCAGGAGTGTCCTTATTGGACTCACCAGGAATTCCTATTTTATTATCTCGCCACGAAGCCTCAGGTGCAATCTGACCTATCCACCAGTAGAATCCGTCTCTACCTACGAAATACTTTTTAAATAATCCCTGTTCTATCATTACTCTGAGAACCCTGTATTTTTACCGAACGAATCTCTTACCAATGAGAGGCTACTGAAGGAATCCTTTGGTGTGATACGGTGACATACATGTGCTACCATATATATGCCACTGGATTGATCATTTGTTTCTTTATTATCCTCCCCCTTCATCTCTGGGAAATCACAGTGAATCAAGTCACCAGCTTTGATACTTAAGTCACATGCTATCGTGACGTTAATTTGAATACCAAACAACTGGTTGTATCTCATAACAGATTGAACCATACTCTTCTCAGCGTCATAGTTTGATGCTGTCTTATTGTCCTGCCAATTCTTCAATTGAGCATCTGATGTAGTACCTCTGGGGATAGTACCGACATCCAAAACATGACTGAATAAACGAGATGGTGATTGAGTAAACTCTCTTGCTACTTGTTCTGGTGCAAACTTCTTACCAGCAGTGGAGATCTTACCGTCCTGTTGTCCAATATCAAAGTTAACAACCTTGTAGTTCATCGAGTACATGTCAAAAAAGATTGACCTATTATTATAGGTCCCAAGAGACAAACTATCTTTCAGGTCTACATCTCTGTCGATATCATATGATAATACATTACCATCATATCCTACAGCTGGTGCCTTTCCTGTGTTGTTGTAGATGTATCTCTTGGTTACATCACCCTTAAATATTCTATCGATGGACCTGAAATTAAAAGCATCTCTAGTCTGGAAGAATAGATAACCAGCTGCACCACCAACACTATTACCCTCTTTGCCATCTCCACTAGCTAGTGGAACAGACTTTGATGCCAACCAGGTACAAGTATATAAGGGTTTCCTATCATTTCCAATGAAATTATAATCAATGGCTGTTGAATCAACATTCATAGTGCCTGTCGCCTTCAAGACATCTTTGAGGATGACAGATACATTATCGGATATCTTACCTTCATATCTCTTGACTACTCTAGTCTGTTCATTGGCAAAGTATTCTTTAGAACACAGGTCGATAAAGTAAGTATCACTCTGAGTCCCAGGTGTAGCATTCCTAGCTCTGTTTACATAAAGTCCTTGTGAGAACTTAAGTTTGTTATCGTTGAAGTCTGTCAGTTCAATATCAACTCTCTCACCACCCCTGATTGGGAGACCATCTAAGAGACCTCTGGATGCTATGGTTTCATTCTTCTTAGCTTCAAATCCAGTCTCAGATACAACCATAGAGGCTGTGATGACATTGGAAAGAACACTCTCATAGTAACTAAACTCTGGCACCACAGCACTAATATCTACAGCACCACCCCCAGTGTTGGAGGTGATCTGTAACTTATTAATATTAACTGCCTGTGTTGGTGAGTAGTTTGCCATTAACCCTGTTTATATAAGAAGCCAAGTAATTGTGACTTATAATAAGTATTTACCACGTCACCAGAACCCATAATTACTGGGGTTCCTGCACTTCTACCACCACCCATCATACCACCAGATCTCTGAGGTGCAGACATGATGATTGTATTTCCACCAGTCTCCTCATATGGAAGTTGTCGTGATATGTTGCTGATATTACTTCCCGAAGACTGAGTTGATGGTGTCACCTGAGCTGGTGTAGGTGTTGATGGAGATGAAGATGGTGAAACAGATTCACCTTGATTTTGATTTTCTCCTCTTGGTAATGGTGTCCCTGGTACTTCTCCAGTTCCTGAGACTGGAAGACCAGTAGCAAGATTATAGGTAACACCAGCCACTGTATATGTTTCTGGTAAATCTACCTTTGGTGTCTGTGGTTGAATGTTAGGTGTCTGTGGTTGTTGTGACTGTACTGATGGAGCTCCAAGTTTAGCAAAAGCTGATCTCATTTCATCAACAGTTGCACCCGATGCGTTTCTTCCATCTCCTGCATAATATGATTGACCAGCCTTTACATATTGACTGTGACCCTGCATGTCCACTGGCATTGGGAAGGCTGCCCATTCCATACCCAAACGAATCATCGCTTCATTTGGATTATTTTTAATCATCTCAGGAGTAATCTTTCTCTTATCTACAATCAAACTGATGGCCATCTTATCTTGGTTCTCAGCGGAGAACATATCAGTTCCCTTCAGTCCAGCAGCTTTTGCTTGATTTAGAATATACATGAACTGGTATCTTCCTGCTGCAGCAGATCCTCTCTCACCAGCAGTCGATGCTTGCCATGCATCTGCCTCAGATATTGTCATTTCTGTCAGTGCCTTTCCACCATACCTCTTTTGTTTTGTTGTTCCTGGGTAGATTGAATCATAAGATCCACCAACTGATTCCTTCTTAGCAATGGTTTCCAACAGAGGAGCCCAGTAACCAGCATTAGATGTAGTTGCTACTGATGTCGTTGTCAATCCCAACTTAGCTTTTGCTTCTTGTTCAGTTGCCCCTAAGAATTGTTGAGTTGTTGAGTTAAAGTATCCAACTCCAGGTTGATAATAATATTGTTGCGACTGAATTTGTTGAGCTTGATTCGATAAAACTCCAGGTTGTTTTTCCTCTTCCTCTTTACCTTTCTCCATTGGTTTGTCAGTGAAGAAAGCCTTATGGAATATTCCAAGTTTCTCCATCAAATTCATAGGATTTATCATCCATACTGGATCGGGGAACTTTTTGTTTATGAATGGAACATTGATCTTCGGGATTCCCTCATACATTCTACCGAAACCATTACCAACCCAATCCATGGCTTTCTGACCAACACTCAAAACAGCAGTAAGGTCATCCTTAAGTTTCTGACCAACAGCCTCAACACCACCACCCATTGTTGCGACGTACATCAGGTCACCAACGTACTCACCAACAATCTCACCAAATAGTGTTCCGACTACTGGAATAGGTATAAATGAACCAAGGAATCCACCAAGGACTGCACCACCAGTCTTGAACAATGCTTGACTTACTGGGTCACCACCCAACAGAGAAACAACCAGAGTGATGAGACCACCAACAATAGGTATTCTACCAAGAGCTTTCTTGAGTGCCTTAGTAGCTTTAAGAGCATTCTTACCACCAACTTTAGCAATCACTCTGTTGGTAGAACGTCCAGCACCACCTTTGAGTAACTGACTACCTTTCTTTCCACCAGCAAGAGTTCCCTCTAAAGGAGCTGATGTCAACTTACCACTACTGATAGACTTATTGACATATTGAGCAGCCTTACTAGGCTTCATCCCATTATCAATCAGACCCTGATACATTCGGGCTGCTTCATCACCATGTTTTATTCTCATGGACCTGGTGGCATTAGACAATGTACCAGGTGGTCTCGTTGCAGTTCCAAGATTCTGAGATCCTGTTCCTGCATTTTGAACGAGTTTATTGAGACCCGAATTTGCTTTTACAGCCTTCTTCTCGACTCCAGTCAAACTTTGAAGAGCCTTGAGTGGGTTAGTAAGAATCTTACCAGCAGCCTTTATCTTATTGATTACACCCTTAGCCAGATTCTTGATTCCGTTACCAATACGACCGAAAGCTCTAGATAATCCACTACCTACTGATTTAATACCATTCTTGAGAGCCTTACCAACCTTGACAAGTGGTGAACCAAGTTTTTTGATAGCGTTGAACCCTATCTTAAATACATTCTTAAGTGCGGTGAATCCAGCCTTGACCAACTTACCAAAGTTGTTCATCAAAGCAAGAGTTGCTTTCAAGAAGGCAGTAATCTTACTACCATTGTTGACAATCCACAAAAGGAGAGACCCAAGGAGAATCATAGTGAAGAACTTGAGTGGATCAAACGGAGCGGCCTTAGATACCGCACCACCTACAGCACCAATTGCCCCAACGGCACCTCTTTCAAGGAGACTTTCTCTATCTCTCTGTTTGGCTTTCTCTTCTGCCTTTCTCTCAGCCTTTCTTCTATTGGTGGCTGTCTTCATCTTAGCCATTGAAGTCTTCTTCAAAACTCCAGTCAATGCAACAATGCTATCAAGTTGATTGTTGATAGCCTCGTAACTAATCTTAGATGGTTTCCCTACCTCGTCTGGTTTTTGTGGTGGTTCCTCTACTCTATACTTACCAACTATCGGTGTAGTTGGAACAATCGCACCACCACCTTCTTCACTTCCTTCTTCCTTACCACCCTCAGATTTAACTAGGGCACCACCCTTCCCCCTCTTACCTTTCTTCTTTCTTCCCTTACCAGTAACAAAGTTCTTCGCCTTATTCTTAGCAGCACCCTTGGCAGTCTGGATCGCAGCTTGTTTCACCCCTTGGGTGGCTAACATTTTTAGTGCTGGTCCGATGAGTGCTAAGGGTGCTGGCATTATCCTACGATGTTATAGATGGATTTGATAACGATAAACTCAGTGTTCCCCATGTCTCTTGATGAGAAAGATGGGACTTCTTTTTGTCCAGCTGAAGTTGAACTCTGAGATGGTTGTTGTCCTTGTGAACCACCAGGTAAAGCAACGACACTTCCTGATGACTTAGATGGGGGAGGACCAGGAACTGATTTGGGTGTTGGACTTGATATTGATGATGGTTTCATCATATTTGATCTATCATCTCCTGGTTCAGGAGCTCCAACACCAGAAGAAACATCTGAAGGAACACTCCCACCACTTTCTCCTAATCTAATTCCAGCAAACCAGGAAGTACCAGCAGCTGCATGCCAGTGAGGACGATAGTGCCAACCATTTGTTTTGTTATGGTCATATTGATTCTTTAGTCCATCATCAGCAGCAATACCAACGTGAGTAATTGCACCTTTATTAATAGCCCCTCCCTTATCTCTATCTGCCCTCCAAAGAATAATATCTCCTGATCTAATCTGAGACTTGTTGGTGATAACTTTGCCCATATCTGTTCCACCAAAAGATGCTGCTAATGCTCGACCATTATAAGCAGTCCCCTGAGGTGTATCCAGATCACCAATTTGTGTTCTCTTTTCTGCTGCTGGATACCCAGCTGCTGCTACTGCTGCCCGAGTTGTGTTTGCACACTGATTAGAAGTTCCCTTACCTTGCCCTATGACTTGTTTTGCACCCTCAATAATACCACCACCTGAGAAACCTCTGATAGATCCCATGGTTGGAACATTGGTTCCACCAGCATCCTTATTCATAGCCAGAAGATTGTTAGCACCATAGGTTTGAACTGCCTTCTTACTCATCACAATCTCACCTGGTTGAGCCGCAATCAGTTGAGTATCAGGTCCCATGCCTGTGATGGTCTGACCAGAACTACTGGTAATAGAACCACCACCCTCATATCTAAAGTTAGAAACGTTAAGAGGTGATGTCGATGTATTGGTTACAGAACCACCACCAGTGTAACCAAGATTAGTAATAGGTGACAAGAAGTTATAGGTTGGTTTAATCTCGCCACCACCTTTAAATCCACTCACTCTAGGAGAGATGGTCATGTTACCACCTTTCCATCCACCAATACTTCCCAGATTCAAGTTAGTAACTTGACCACCTTCGGTGTATCCACTAATGTTTTGATTGGTGACTTGACCACCTTCGGTGTATCCACCAACTTCTTGCTTCACATTAATTGTTGGTCCTTCATTGATGACCAATCCACCACCAGCCATACCTTTGACTGGTTCTTCCTTTGTCTTTTCTTCCTTTGGTTCAAACAAAGGTATCTTTGGTATCTGTGGGACCTTTGCCTCAGGAATCTTAGGCAGTTTCATCTTATCTTCTTCTTCCTGTTCTCCGAACAGACCCATGACACCATTAATGGTATTCTCAAGGTTTGTAATACCACCATTCAAAAGACCAACCAGGTTATTGACAGGATCAACAAGGCCACCAAACATAAAGTTCAGTATATTATTAATCACACCAATGATTCCATTCACCAGATTGATGAGTGGATTGAAAATCATCATTGGATTTTCAAGAAGTTTGATTAATCCCAGTACAGCAGATCCTAAGAAGATCTGTAAAAAGAAGTTCAGAAGTTGTTCAAAGAATCCTTTGACTGGTTTGGTTACCTTATCGGCAATTGATTTACCAAATCCCTTGATGCCTTTCTCTAAGGCACTCTCTCTTCTTCTCTTCTTGGTCTTCTCACCAGTAATTCTTTCTGCCTCTGCTTCTTTCTTTTCATCAGATGCAACCTTAGCTTCCATGTCCAACATGTCGCTAAGATTCTTCTCAATCTTTTCTAATCTCTCTGACATACCACCAAGGAACTTCTCTATCCCTTGGAACTTATCTTCTTTCTCTTCCTCAGCAACCTCAACATCAGGTGGTTTAACTTGAGCAGTTCCTGGAAGAGCAAGTAAAGGTTCTTGTGGTCCTGTCTGTTCTGATGTTTCTTGTGGTTTTACATCATCAACAAAAGATTCAAAGTTAATTTTCTGTTTCTTAACTTTGAATCTACCAGTATTACTCTTTACTCTCTTGAATTCATCAGTCAGTAACTCAACCTCATCGGATGGCATCTTACTATCTGCCATCCTACCTTCCATCATCTTCTCTCTGAGAAGAGTCTTATATGTCGCGTAATCAATATCAACAACGTCTTCTAAACCCAGAAGGGCTAGGATTCTTTCATCAATTTGTTCAGAGACCAGATCTTCTTCTCTTTGATCTGCAACATAAACAGCCAATGCAGATGAGTCCTGTCGCTCAGACTCCCCCCTAATGGAGTCAAGCAAGTCATCAAGCCCCTTTGGGATATTTTGATCATCGGACTCTGGATTCATCATCGGTTAGCTTTTGCCTTTTCCTCTTCCTCTTTGATATGATTCTGAAGAAGTACTACATAAACATCACGCTCCCAAGGCATCATGTTTTCAATCTCAGTCAATGAATATTTATGGTACTGCATCAAGGCAAAGTTTAGTCTAAAGTATGACTCAAGACTCATGTGAGCCATACCTATGCGAAAAAACTTGACAGTCCTTCCAGTACGACTTCACTTTCAACACCAGTGTTTTTGTTCTTGACCTTAACAGTATGAGACAACTTGGGCATCGTTTCAAAGAACTTCTCAATGTCCTTGAACTGAATAGAGTTCATACTCTCAAGAAACTCAATGATCTCTTTCTTACTGACATCATCAGCAGACCAAACTTCATCCTCACTGTAGATTTTATTGACACAACTTGCAATCAATTCAAATGATTGATCGAAATTGGATTGATTAAGATCAAAGTTATTCTTAATGAATTGATCCAGTGATGGATACTTCATCTCCATCATCAATTCTTCATTCAGTTTGATCTGATTATTATGTTCTGGACTTTCAATTACTTTAATTTGATCGATGTCAATTTTTACAGGAATTTCAGTAACACCATCATCAGGTGCGATGATATTCACATCAACCTCTTCACCAACAGACTTACCACGGATGTTCAAAAACAAAAATTCAATATCAAAAGTAGGAAGTGTTTCTACTTTGATACCTCTAGTTTGAATACAATTTTTCAGAACAGATTTAATTGATGATGTAATTTGTTTCTGATCCTCAGTCTCAAGTGCAAGAACAAGAAGTTTCTCTTCCTTCACCAGGAAAGGTCTATACTTGATTGTCTTTTTTGTCGAAGGCAATACCAACTCATATGTTGGTGTGGCAATTTTTGGTAAAGGCATAATGTCCTATAACAATGGTGGTCAGTGAGTTTATTTATCGGGTTTAGAAGATATCTTCTCCTGGGGGATTACCCTTAAGTGGTGGATCAAAATGTAATCCATAATGTTCAAGAAGTTTCTCTGAGGATCTATACCTAACGTATCTAGTGTATGAGAAAGACACGCTGAGTTTCAATACCTCACTTTGTCCATAAGAAACTGGCATTGAAATCAGATTGAGAGGAAAAGCATCTACAAATTCATAGACCATCTGTTTCTCAGACAGATTCTTCTCAAATTTAGTAACGTATATAGGAGCTTTATATGTGTTTGGATAGTTCATTCTATAATTAGCCGCTCCACTTCTATACATCTCTCTGGCATCACCACTCACTGGTGAGTTCCTATTGTAACCAGAAATCCAATCAACCCAACCCTCAAAGAATTCAATTACATTATACTCCTTATCAACATAGAATGTCATGTCAATGGTTTCATCATACTGACGACGATATGCCATCTTCTCACGGGAACCAGCATAATCATTTGTCACTTCATGTGTTGAGAATGAAGTTCCAGGTAAAGCTGTCTCATGACAGAGAAGTTCTATATTTTCACCATCATCTGAGTAACTAATATCCCTACCAGAAGATTGCATAAAGGACCTGACATCTGGGGGAGGTTGAATTTTAACCTGATAGATTGAGGTCTGAGCAAGGTTCATGACCCTACTCTTCAAGTCTCCAGTCTTATATGCGTTTGGCGCTGCACCAGGCATCTATAAATACACTTGACTACTATTACTATGTATGTGAGTTTTGGGAGAAAGTATCAAGTCAAAATTTAAACCATCCAATCCCGACAAGTATATGGGTGATCCCACCAATATCATTTGTCGTTCATCATGGGAGAGAAAATTTTGTCAGTGGTGTGACAAACAGCCCAATGTATTGAAGTGGGCAAGTGAAGAGTTCTCCATTCCTTATATTTCCCCAGCTGATGGAAAACCTCATCGTTATTATCCTGACTTCTTAGTTGAGTATCGTGATACTGATGGCAAGACTAAGAGACAAATTATTGAAGTCAAACCCAAACGACAGACCAAACCTCCTGAAAAGAAAGGGAGAGTGACTAAATCATTTCTCTATGAGAGTGCGACATGGGAGATCAACAAAGCCAAATGGAAAGCAGCTTCTGAGTTCGCAAAGGACAATGGTATTGAGTTCAGGATTGTCACCGAGGATGAGTTAGGTATCAAACAACATGGACGAAGAACAGGAACAGTACCTAAAAAGCGACACCCTAAGAACAGAAGATCTCGTTGATGTCTGTGCAGGTCTGATTGATCCTGATGACAAGATGACAGAAGTTCTTGAGAGATTACCTGAAGTTGAAGTTGTTCCTGATGTGGGTAGATACTACACCTTCATCTACAGACCTAAGACTCCTCGCATTCGTTATGATGAATACCCACTCATTGCCTGTACAGAAGTTACACGATGGGGATTCAGAGGAATAAACTACCACTGGGGTGGGTTTAGAAACTACACATGGGAAGAGGTACAAAGTAACCTCCATGTAATTTACCCAAGAGAACTTGAAGACCTAAGGTCCATAGATTATCAAAAATTTGAACTAAATATTTAAAAAAGATATGGCCACTGATCTCTCTAACTGGGAACAGGTTACCAAAAATCCTAATCTCTATAACAAAACGACAACTGTCCCGATTGACCACGAGAAAAGAAGGAAGTCTAAGAGACAAGAAGTCAGAGTGCAAACTAATACTAGAACTGGTGACTACACAGTATTCGCAAGTGGAACAAAACAGTTAGGACTATTTGGTAACCCAGTTGGACAAGATATTGAAATATATTCATATGATGCAGAAAAAAACAAATATACTGTTGCAAATGACACATATATGACTGATCTGTTTCTTGACAGAATCGAAGTTGACAATGTCAATCCAAACCGTTCTAGACTGATAAGAGATAGTTTCTTTGATAGATTTAACTCAAATATAAGACTTGATACCTACAATATTGCCAAGAGCGAAGCAGACACAGATTTAGAGAAGAGAAGACTAGAAAACTTAGGAAACCTTAAAGGATACAAGTCAGCAGCAAATCAATCCACAACACCTCCTCAAACAATAACCAATAGTGCAAAGTCATCAGGTTCTTCTACAGAGAAACAAAAAAAGTCCACACCAAACACTGATATCCTCAACCCCTCAGACAATGATGTTTTCTCTCTCGGAGAA
>BCSF01000525.1_pt1 | contig 14615 bp, 25 predicted proteins | sample 1016431 | NCBI WGS metagenome assembly BCSF01 (sample SAMD00045685;SAMD00045686;SAMD00045687;SAMD00045688;SAMD00045689;SAMD00045690;SAMD00045691;SAMD00045692;SAMD00045684;SAMD00045690;SAMD00045691;SAMD00045692;SAMD00045684;SAMD00045685;SAMD00045686;SAMD00045687;SAMD00045688;SAMD00045689, study...
TGGAAAATTCAGAGGCGAAGACTTCCGTGACGTTCTCGGTGATCCAGTCAGAGAGGCCGCGGGCGTAGCCGGAGGCGCTCCAGCCAACTGAGGGGACATTGGGGCGGACCTTTTTGAGTGCCCACTTTGTGATGGGGGTTGGGATACGTGCCAGGCCTTGGTTGTCCCAGTGAATGGCGTTTCGTTTGTTGGCTGTATTGCGGGCTAATTGTTGGGCGGTTTTAAGGAGATACTCAGCTTGTGAGTGGGCGAGGTTGCCTCTCTTGGCTGCAATATCTCGTTGTTGGGTGGCTTCAGCTTCGCCGAGGCGGGCGACCCAGCGCTCCAGTCCTGTGGTGTCGCTGGTTTCTTTGAGGATGTGGGTGACTGAGTGGTAGACCGTGCCTTTTGAGTCTCGGTAGACGCGGAATGGGCCAGAGTTGTCTTGCTCCAGTCGCCATTTTCTTAGTGATGCTAAGGCGTCTTGAGTGTTAGAAGGCACTTGAATACACTTTCCCAGATTTATATTACCAGTAAAAAGGCCCCGTTGGGTGCGGGGCCGGTGGTTTTTAGGGATCAATCGTCCTGAAAACGGATGTTTCGAGGACGCTCTCTCATGATTTGCTCCAGTCGTAGCAAGAGATCGTCATACTCATCGGCGATTGTATCTACCGTCGATCTTTGATACAGACTTGTAAGAGCTACATGAAGAACAGCTAGATCTTTAAAGCTGAGTGTTCTGTAAAAAAGAGGTGCTTTTCCTTTAGCAAAGCGCTTAGGTCTTGTGGGAATGAAGGGTTCTGGTTCATAAATCTCTTGGACATTTTGAATAACCTCCACACTCGAGTTTTCTGGGCTGCGTCGTTTCCAGCGGGCTTCAAATGGGCTGAAACCAAGTTCTTCAGTTTTGGGTCTGCGCTTAGTCATTTAGTTGGATGATTTTTTGAAAAGGCCCCGTGAATGGCGGGGCCGGTGTTTTTAGTAGTCTTTCAATTGATAGTCTCCACAACCATCTTCTTGAGCCACATGAGGCCAGTAAGCGCCTTCTGTTTCTTTAGATGGGTGAGGAGCATATCGACGGCACTCACCACCTAGGTCTAAAGGATGCTTCCTGTAGTAAAACCGACATACATGACATAATCCGTACATTTTAAGCGGCCTTTAAGGGTTTGCCTCCGGTGAGTAGGCGGCTGATGTCGAAGCCTTCGGATTTGACCTCCAGCCAGGCTGCGTCGATGTGCTCTTGGGCGCCTTTCTTGCGGGGTACAGGGCGCAATGTGTACTCAGTCAGCAGGCCCGAGCCCTTTTTGCTCAGCTGAAAGTCGATCTCAAGCATGTTCTCGAAATCCTCCATTTGGGAGATCGAGTCAAGCTCTTTCATGATTGACTTCTGCGTGACGGAGAAGACCTGCACGCTGCCCGAGTCGTAGTTGTAGACCGGGACTGCCACTGCGAACTTCACGTCTGCACTGCCGGGGCCGCCACGGCCTTCGCGGGGCTCGAACTCACCCATCTCAGCTTTGATGTCCACGTAGGTGGGCTCGTAGTCAAAGCGGAAGGGCTTGGACTGGCCTTCGGGTGAGGTGCCCCAGGATTCGTAGAACTCGAGGGGTTCTTCGCTGAGGAGTGCGAAGCGGACGCTGCCGCCGTCTGTCAGTTTTGATGGATTGAGATAGCCGCCGCCGGTGCCGCCGCTATTGACATTTGCTGATGCTTGCTTTGAGAGGAATCCCATTGTGAGAAGCGTGCTTGGTGTGGTCGCCCTAGGGCAACGGCTTACACACTAACACCATCTTGACGGCATGCCTACCATGGGAAAACGCCCCAGCTGCAAGGGTTCTGGGGCGACATGTCAATCCCGATAGGAGTCTAACGTGTCACAGAACAAGACACAAGAGCTGCTGGACTTTGTGCGCCAGCTGCCGGTTGGTTTTGCTTATGCACCCATCTATGCGAAAGGCAAAGCTATTCAATCTGGAAAGATTTCTAAGGGTAAAACTCCTCTTGAGAAATCTCACAATTCTGTATTGAATCCGATTGATGTTGCTTATCACATCGGTAAGCGGCCTCAGGTTTTCCAGGCAGTTGGTGTTTTTACTGGGCCTCGTAGTAAAGGTTTGGTGATTCTTGATGTTGACAGGAATTTATCTAGGTTGAAAAAGACCTGGGGTGACACAATTGATGGTGCTCCAGTCATTGAATCGACAAAGGCAAATGCTGCGAAGTATTTGTTTATGGTGCCGGAGGAGTTTTGGGACTCTGTGAAAGGCTTTGGTCTTTCAGATACTGGTGCTGGTTACGAAGTTCTTTGGGGTAGGCAGGGACTTCTTTTTGGTGCTTATCCCGGTTCGCAGGATGGTAAAGCTCCAGCAGGAACTTACGGGTTTAGTGGCGACCTGGAAAACATTCCTGTGGTGCCTGATTGGCTGCTTGCAGAGATGCGTGACTCTGCCTCTAAGGGTGGTGTTCAGGATGGTGGCTTTATCAAGAATCGGGCTGCCCTGGACTTTTCTGAGAGAGATCCAGCTGAGGTCGCTGAGATTATTCAGTGTGCTTTGAATGTGATTCCTGGTCAGGGTGCTGGTAGCCGGGACCACTGGATCAAGGTGGGCATGGCGATCCACTCTGAGCTTCCTACTGACCTTGGACTCACTCTTTGGTCGGCTTGGTCTGCTGAAGATCCAGAGTTTTCTGATGAATGGTCTGGTGGCAACCCTTGTAAGGAGGTTTGGAATTCCTTCAAAAAGGGGGCTGTGACTCTTGGCACCCTTTTTTGGATGGCGGACCAGCAGAGGACGGGCAGGACTTGGTTGCCCGAGGATCTGCGCAAGGTTGTGGCTGATGTTGAGGGCGAGGGTGTCCTCAAAATCCGAAATGTTCAGCTCTCCTATGCGGAGGTGATTAAGCGGGCTAAGGAGATCCAGCAGCTGGACAATCCGGCTGAGATGGCCCACAAGATGAACTCGCTGGCCTTGGAGGCTGGTTACAGGGACGCTGGTGCTCTTGAACGGCTGCTGATTAGCCAGATTCAGTACGAGCTGCGGGACGATGACATGGACATCGGCGATCTGCTGGACAAGGACGTAAGCCTTGAGTACCTGATCCCTGATCTGCTGCCTAAACCCGGCTTGGTGATGATTCACGGTGCTGGTGGTGACGGCAAATCCATGACCGCCTGGACGCTCGCCAAGCACGTTGCTAGGGGCCTGCCTTTCACCATTAGGAAGGACGAGGTTCCAGTGCAGAAGGGGCCGGTGCTCATCCTTAACGGTGACCAGAGCGAGGTTCAGGTCAAGCAGCAGATGGAAGACCTCGATCTTTGCCATGGCGATCCAATCAGGGTCGTGATGGGCTGGGATCTCAACTGGTACATGCGTTTCGTCAAGCTGATTGAGAAGCACCAGCCATCGCTGGTGATCATCGACTCGATCACTGGTTGCAGCCGTGGTTCAGCCTTCGATGAAAACCGCAAGGAGTTCGCTGGGCCGCTCTACTGGCTCGCCAACAACAACGGCCGCCTCTTCCCGGCCTGCACCATCCTTGTGGTCCACCACAGCAACAAAGCAGGGGGCTTCAGGGGCACCACTGCGCTGCGTGACAGCTGCGATGAGGTGTGGAGCCTTCGGAAACCCTCCGAGAAGGAGCTACAAGGCGATTTGAACCCTGCCTGCAGGCTCATCACCATCGAGAAGAGCCGGGCCGGTCGTGGGGGCTCCAGGCTGCTTCTGAAGATGGAAAACGACCTGACCTTCTCGCTGGTCGATTTCACGCCTGTTGAGACCGACGCCAACCTGCCTGCCTCTGTGATCGACAGGGTGCTGGCGAGGGTCCGCGTATCGACCCATGCAGGTGAAGGCAGGAGTCACTGCCAGCTGAAAGAAGATCCCTTGGTGGGGGGCACCTCTGATGGGATCAAGAAGGCGCTCCAGCGTCTCGAAAAGAGGGGGCTGCTCTTTAGTACAAAAGGACCAAGCCCCATAAGGGCCGGAACCATGGTCAATGTGTACCGAGCAGTGGTCTCGCGTGATATGTGTGTAAATAGTTGTCCCCCCAAGGAAAAACCCAGTGGTGGACTGGAATCTGTGGTGGGACAAGTCCCTGAAAACCAGGAGGTTGTCCCCCCTAATTCGGGTGATCTGGAGCCTCCGCATGGATCTGGGGCGCAAAAGGGGGGACACGAAAATGGGTGTCCCAGTGAGACCACCAGTGTTTATGCGGGTTTTGACCAAGGGGACAGCTTTTCTGTAACCCCCCAAGGGGAGGAACGCTCTCCGGAGGCCTTGGACGCGCTCATGGAACAGGCAGCGGAGCTTTGGGACTGATGGGACACTTCCACACGCCTAACTTTTTCCTAGCGCTGCTTCGTGCAGGCGCCTGGCTGTTTTGGAGGAAACCCGTGGCCAAGTCCGAACCACCCACACCGAAGCGGCCCAGGCGGCCTGTGTTCTGTTACAACGTCGGCGACATCCCCTACGACCTCTTCGCCATCATCCGTATCTCCTGGTATCGCAAGGGCATGGCCTACGAGATCGAGGAGTACCAGATCGATGAATGCGACGACGCGCTGGCTCAGTTCCAGTACGTGGTTGGGACCGCCCTCAAGCAGAACGCAGACGTGTCTGTGCTGACCCAGTACGAGCCCGATGCGTTGGGGGTGCACCAGTGATTCCGCCAGTCGTGGTCTTCGGTCTGACGTGGCTGCTGGGGATGCTGGCGGTCACTGTGTATCTGACTGTTACAGGCATGGGTTGACGCCTGTTGTCTCCTGTGTAAACCTAAGGGCATGCCCGACACGGGCTGCCCTTTTACTCAATCAACATGGCAAGCACAACTCCAGTGGACAACAGCAAACTCAGCCCTTGGTACTTCGGTGTCAACTGGGCCACCATGATCCTCAAAGAGCACATCAAAAAGTTCGAGAAAAAAGGCTGGGATGCGACTTACGACCGCAAGCAGCTGGCTTACTTAGAGGATCTTGAACAGTTCCTTAAAATGTCCTGGGATACCTGGCTCAACGACATGGAGGAGAACGCCGTCCGTATCCGCGAGCAGGCTTCCAAATGACGGTCCTATCCATTGAAAACCTCCAGTTCCAAGGCGAATACCTCGTCGTCGATGCCTTTGTTGACGAGATTGTTCCAGTCCGTGCGGCGACAAGTCTTGAACCAGCAGAGTGGGGGCCTGCCTTGTGCCGAGGCACCCTCTACTTTTCAGATGAGGACTTGATCCCGGCGACCGATGCCCAATTCCGAAGGATGCTCACCGAAAGAGTCGACGACTGGAACCCCATCGACGACTTCTGATCCACGCAACGACGAGGACTACGACACCTTCGAGTACGGCACAGAGCCGATACCCGGCGACACCCAATGGGCCAAGCGATAGCCTGGCCCTTCACCTACACACAAATCATGACTTACGACTCGTATTACAAGGAATCACGCGGCTACAACTGGCACGACCTCATGGAGATGCGCAGTGCGCAGTCAGGCCTGGGGCGCTTCAAAAACGAAGAGGTGCCAGACGTGTTCAAGCATCAATTTGCCGACAGAGCGGCATACGATGCTTGGGTTGCAGAACTACGCGAACTGTATTTCGGATGACTCAACCTCAAGGCCTGCCCTTCTACAGGTCCTACTTGCTCAACAAAACCGTAAGCCTCTCTGAGGTGCCGGACTTGTCTGACTCGGACCTGAAGATGCTCAACATCGAAACCATGGAAGCGCTTGAGGGTGCCCGCCATGACTACAACGCGATCCAGAACAAGCAGTCGGATGAGGCAGGCCCTGTTTACCGTCGCTTGAAGGTGGCTGGTTATTTCCAGGCAGCTATCAAGATCGAGCTAGAACAGGCTTGACTTCTCTACTACACTGCTGGAGATCTAAACCGTGAACATGCACATTCTCTCTGAATCTCAGTTTGAGAAAATCAGCAAAGCTCTGGAAGCTGCGCAGGCAGCACTCTCCAATTGCCAACATGTTGAACTGGATCTCAACAGCAAGAAAGCCTTCCCTAAGGCGACCCAGGAGAAGGTGGAGGCTAAGCCTCGTAAGACTCGCCGTGGTAAGCGCGGTGTTGCTGTTCTGACTGAGGCAAAGGTGCTGGAGATCAAGCGCCAGCTGGCTGCAGGCGGTAAGTCTGTGGCGAGCATTGCTCGTGATTTCGGCGTCCACATCACCACCATCAACTGCATTAAGTGGGGTAAGACCTGGAAGCACGTGAGCATTCAGCAGGAGTCCACTCCTGTTGAGGTGCACGGGTGATTCTTCCAGACATTGAGATCCTGTCGCTTACGCGATTGGGGCTGGTCACACCGTTCGATCCAGAGCTACTGAATCCGGCAAGTCTTGATGTCCGGCTTGGCGACAACCTGCTGGTAGAGCGTGAAGAGCATCCTTCACTGGAGCCCTACTCCATTGCTGGGTACACGAAGGAGAACCCTTTCATGCTCTATCCGCATGAGTTCGTACTCGCTGAGACGTTTGAGGAGTTCCAGCTGCCTGACTGTATTGCCGGGCAGCTTGCTCTCAAGTCCAGTAGGGCTAGGGAGGGTATCGAACATCTTCTTGCGGGATACATAGATCCTGGTTATGTCGGAAGACTAACTCTGGAACTACAGAATGCGCGTAAGTTCCACCCTGTCTATCTCTGGCCGGGTATGCGTATTGCGCAGATTGTTTTCCATAAGCTTTCGATGCTGCCTGCAAAGGATTACTCCGTTACGGGCAGATACCAGGGCGACAAAACCGTTCAAGCATCTAAAGGATGACTGACAACGTTAATCACCCCAGCCATTACACCTCGGGCAAAGTCGAGGTCATCGACACTATTGAGGATTGGGTGCGGGGGGCACCTGATCCAGTCGTTGGTGGCCTTCATTGGCAGGTGATCAAGTACATCAGCAGGGCTTGGCTTAAGAAGGATCCTTACGAGGACTTCTGCAAAGCCCGCTGGTACTTGACTCGGCTGATTAACACTTTGGCTACGGAGGCTTACCGGGAGAAATGAGGCACTGGTGGCGTGTTGTCGCCAAGGCCTTGGGGGAGAAAGCGCACCAGAACGACCGGATCGCTGATCAGGTTGCGACGGTGCGCTTTTTAATTCTCTTGGCTTACATGACAACCAACTTTTTTATTTGTTCAGGAGTAATCAGGCACTGGAATGACTAACTGCAGCCACTTCTTTCGGGAAATCACCAACACGCACAAATGGGCTTACGGCCCTTACCGAACTTACTGGGCTAAATGCAAACTTTGTAACCACAAATGGAAGATCTACATCGACACTGAAAAGCGGCAAGAAATTAAATTGCCCCAGTCGATGATGCGCAGGCGTAAGCTTGACGAGCCTGCTGTTAGACGAGTCCTACTAGATGAAAGACCTTATAGTCAGATTGCAAAAGATAACGGGATTAGTCATCAAGCAGTCAGCGAAATAAAGCTGGGTAAGTCCTACAAATACTTCTGCAAAGACATACCCAGGAAAGCGCCACGCACACAAAAGAAGTGTGTCAACTGTGAGCACTGGTGGCAGGGCAAGTGTGGTTTGTCTGTACCAGAAGCTGGCGGTTGTTTTGCTGCAGATTGCTCGTTCTATAGCCACTACGGTTCAGCTGTGATACAGTAAGCGGGCATTGCCCCACCAGGCTTGAACTACCTCTTCGGTGTTGCGCACCTGCCTTCCCTCGCAGGTGCCAAAAAGATTTGCTTTGACGTTGAGACGACCCAGCTGCAGCCCAAGTTTGGACGCATGAGGTTGCTCCAGCTGGCCACCTACGGCAAACCTCCCGTGGTGATTGACTGCTTCGCTCTCGATGACAACGAATGGATTGTGCTTGAAGAGTTCTTCAACACTGAGCGCTCTTGGTACGCCCACAACGCTGTGTTTGATCTTGGTTGGCTGCAGGAGCACGAGATTTACCCCAAGGGCAGGGTGTTCTGCACCATGCTTGCCAGCCGCGTACTCACAAATGGATTACCGAATATAAAACACGGCCTACAGCATGTTGTATCTCGTTACCTTGGTAAGGGTTTATCAAAGGAAGAGCAGAAAAGTGATTGGTCTGGTCAACTGACCAAAAGTCAGCTGGATTATGCAGCTAAAGATGTAGAGATTCTTACTGAGCTTGTAGAAAAGATTCTGCATAGGATCGCCATTGGCGTGCTTGCTCCAGCGTGGTGTATTGAGTGCAATGCGCTCCAGTCGATGGCGCAGCTTTGGCGGACTGGTTTGCCGTTTGATAAGAAGGATTTGGAGCAGCTAATTGTTACTTTGGATGCGGAAGCTTTAGAAACTGGTGAGCAGTTTATTCAGGATTTTGATGAAGCTTTGCCCCAAGGGGAGAAGCTTTGTCGTGATGCCGAGGGTAAACTTCTTTACCGCACCAAGCCTGCAGCTAAGGGGGAAAAGGTTGAGGGGGGGACTTTCAATCTCAATAGCCCTGTGCAGCTGCTGAAAAAGTTCACCGCCTTGCTTGGTGAAGTACCGATTGATCAAAAGATTAAGAAGCCTAGTGCCAGTAAGTCGGCGCTCCAGGAGTATGCAGGGCAACACAAGATTGTGGCGGACTACTTGAAGTGGAAGAAGACTGAGAAGAGAAGGCAGATGGCGGAAACTCTGCTGAAGAATGTGGAGAGTGATGGGTACATTCGTGCCAGCTACCTACAGATGGGGGCTGACACTGGCAGGATGAGTTGCATGAGTCCCAACCTGCAGCAGATTCCCAGGGATCAGCGGTTTAGGGCGTGTGTGAAAGCTCCAGAGGGGTGGCGCTTTGTGGTGGCTGACTTTGGGCAGATGGAGCTAAGGCTGGCGGCTGCGGAAGCTAAAGATGAACTTATGACTCAGGCGTTCCAGGCTGGGGATGACCTCCATACGATTACTGCGGTGCAGATTTATGGGGTGGAGAAAGATGAGGTCACGAAGGAGCAGCGCCAGGTCAGCAAGAGCGCGAATTTTGGCTTGCTTTATGGCAGTGGGGCAAACGGGCTTAGGAATTACGCAGCAGCGATGGGCATCCAGATGGATCTTGATGAAGCAGCCGCAGTCAGGGAAAAGTTCCACGCTGCTTATAAAGGGATCAGCCGGTGGCAGCGTAAGAATGCTGCACTTGCTAATGCGCCTGCGAAAAATCCATCTGTCAAAATCCGCATTTCGGGGCTCAGGCGGTTTCTACCGGGAGAGAACAACAAGCTCACGACCCGTTGTAATACGCCGATCCAAGGTGCTGGCGCTGCTGTCCTCAAATACACGCTTGGCAAGTTGTGGCCGCTCCTTAAATCCGACGGGGAGGACATCGTGCGCTTGGCCGGCGTGGTGCATGACGAAATCATCCTGCTCGTAGTTGAAGAGCACGCTGATACTTGGGCGTCCCAGCTGCAAACAGTTATGGAAAACTGTGAATCTAAGTGGCTTGGTGATATACCACCGCTTGCCGAAGCTAAGGTCGGGTTGAGTTGGGATCAGGCCAAGTGACGGAGCTTCGTGAGTACCGCGTGCGCATGTGGCCGAAGCATGGTCCCATGCACGACATCTTTGTGGAAGCTCCAGACATCCTTACTGCAAGGGAATATGCCATGCGGTTGTGTCCTGAGCAGCTGGTGCTTGGTGTCAAACGAAAGGAAGAGGCTGTCTCAGAAGTAAACTCGTGAGTCGCACCGGGAGGGAGATCGTCCTGGAGTGGCTTTATAAGGAGATCAGGCAAGCGCGGACCGCTGACTTACAGCGGGCCGCTGCTTTTTTGGAATGGGCTAGAGGCATTCGTAAGGGCTGCTCCAAGCAGAGGTTTGGGGCGCGGGTGTCCCAGGCAAATGCGTGGCGCAAGCAGGTTGACCAGGATGTTCGCTGGTAACTACGTGCTACTGTGTGACAAAGCAGCAAGTTGTCATGCCCCTTAAGCACGGGTCGAAAATTTATTGCCAAGTCCTGCTAGACAAAAATAGGTACCAGTTGGCCAAAGCTCTTGCGGATAAGCGTGGAGTTCGCGTGACCGCGATGATGCGGGAAGTGGTTTACAAGTTTCTGGAAGGGGAGCTGCCCCAGGAGTATGGGTTTGCGTTGATGGCTGACAATGAGGCGTGGCAGGAGTCTGTACAGCGGCGAGTTCAAGGCCGCATAAATGCACGAGAACAGAAAAAGGTGCAACCAGAAGACTCATGAGACTTAGTTAAAGTTCTACATAGTCTGCCGGCTTAAGATTCCTTTTACTAGCATTACACAGTAGTTAAAAAGGGTCCGATGACGCGCTATGTGGTTATGGTCGAAGATCGCTGGGTCACAGCGGTTTACGGCCCAGGTCAAGGAATTAGTGTCACTGCTTGTAAGGAAGACGCTTCAAGCTGGGTCACATACGAGCGGGCTGTCAGTGCTGCGAGAATTGTTTCTCAGTGCGTTGACGGTGCTGTTGCTGTTCATAGCGTTGAAGAACCCACCCACTTCAAATCCTGGAAATAATGCCGTTCCAACCGCAGACCGATCCCGAGCAGCGTCTTGGTGAAGGTATCTCTCGCACCAGTGCGGAGAAGACGAAGCTTTTTGAGTTGACTGTGTGGTTGCCTGGTCAGGGTGCCATGCGGGATCTTGTTCGAGCTGAGAATTTGAAGCAGGCGATTAAGTTTGCTGAAAATCGTTACCCGAATTGCAGGGTTGAGGTGCCGCCTAAGACGGCCAAAAAACCTAAACTGGCTCGCTCTCATACTGGGCCGAAGCTCAGGCAGAGACTCACTGCAAAAACCATGGAGGTTGTAAATGGACAGGGCTGAGTGGGCGCACCTTACTTGGGGTAGGACGATCGTGGATCAGTCGCGGGCGGATTTGCTGGAGCATTTGTACCAGCATGATGGGCGGGCAGACAAAGATCACCCGCTCCATCACACCTATACCGGGCTGTATCAGAAGTACACGGCTATCTAAGCCGAGTCACGATCCATCCCGAATTGGTCGGCCAGGTTATCTGCAGCTTCGCGGATAGCCCAGGCCGATTTTGTTCTTTCCATCTGGTGCAGCGTGTTCAGTACCAGTGCTGCTTCCAGTAATCCCCTGTAGTCCTGCTTGTTGAACATTTCCACTAGCCATTTGTCGTTGGCGGCTTTGTGGAAGGACGACTCCGTGGAGTGTTCGATGGGGCGCATGTTACTTAGGGCGGATTTTCATGAACCAGCCCGTGTCGTTGCCTTCGATGAGCCAGCGAGGCAGCCAGTTCTTGCGAGAGTACGCGATTCCCGCGCCTCCCTTGTTGCTTATATAGCCACCGGAGACCAAGTTGGCCTCACCAAATGGGTCGTTGTGGATGAAGTGGGATGGAGTAAAGCCGACAATTACGCTCCAGTGGCCGGTGCCTGTGGGTTTTGAGACTGGGCCTTTGTGTAGCCAGCCCACTGGTACTGGGTAGCCGTTAAGTATTTCGTTTTGCAGGTCTTCTGCCGTTCCATCCAGCACGAAGGTTGGTTTTAGTCCCAGTGCGGTTAGGGCTGCTTTTTGGGCGTTGGGGTCTGTGGTGTCCCCGAAACGGGCGCGGAGTTTGTTGTATTCGTAGTCGCCCGAGATCTTGCCGTAGTAGCGGGCGACCATTGCGCAGCTGGAACTGAAGCACTGGCGGTAACCGCGTGGTCCGTCGTCTGCACCAAGCTGGTATTCGTAAGGCACGCGCAGTAATTTTTCCTTCTCTTTACGTGCCGGCTTTTTTGCGCAGTTCTCGTTCATTAGTGCAATTAGTTTTTTCGGGTAGGTGGGGTCTGTTGCGTAGCTTTCTCTGTAAAGCCAGCGGGCTGCTTCCTCTCTGGTGGGTGCGTTATTACAGCCTCTGTAGTGTTTATAGTCTTTGTACCAGTGATCGACTAGATAAATTACGCAGGTCAGTAGGTCGGGGAAGTCGATAAAACTGTCGGTGATTGTGATCCACTGCCCGTTGATAAATTCTTGGGTTTTGTGGTCGCTGCCTGCACCTTTCAGGCCGAAAAAGTTATTGCGGCCTGAAACCAGTTGGCCGTAACTTGATTCCAGTGCCCACTGTGCTGCTGCAAGCTCGGGGAATTTTGCGCCAGATGCTTCCGCTGCGTGGTAAACGCCTTCCCAGCTGTTGGGGAAGTTAATTTGTTTACCTCCGGTGGACCAGGTGTTGAACCAGGGGTTCTTGCGGTCGAGTAGGGATGGGTCGGCCTTTAGGATGGCCTCCTCCAGTTCTGTGATGGCTGCCATTTGGTGGGGCAGCGCTTTGTAGTAGCGGAATAGATCAATCAGGCGGAGCTTTTGGGGCATCGGACCAGGGGGAGCGGATGGTCATGGCACCACCCAAAAGGCGGCTTTTTCCGGTTTGTAGTGCATCGTTTGGTGCTTCGTGATCCACGACAGGTTTGGGGGCTGGCGGTTGTTGTGCCAGCCACTCGTTTACTGCACTGTCTATCTCTGGTTTGATGGTCAGCGCTTTGGGAAGACGACCTTCAGTGCTTTAAGGATGAGCTGGACCCAGCTGTTTTCTTTGATGGGAAGCAGGGTGATGATCTCGCTGCCAGCGGCAACCAAGATTGCTAGGACGGTGGCGGTTGTGGGATCCATGTGCCAGGTGAAGCTGGTAAAAGTGTAGCTGTAGTAGAGAACAGGGTCTACTGCGTGTGAGTGTCTGACTCGCTACATTTAATCAGCGACTGCTTGCTATGGACCATCACATTGAGGATGGCGAATACGTAAGTAAAAAGGAAGCGAAAGCCAGATTTCGTCAATCAATTCTTAAGGAGTGGAAGAACAGGTGTGCTTACTGCGGGGTGGACTTGGGAAGGTCTGCCACTTTGGATCACGTTCACCCCAAGATGAAGGGTGGTCATACGCACCAGCAGAATTTGGTGGCTTGCTGCTTTGCCTGCAACATCAGCAAGTCCGCTGAAGATTGGCTGGAGTGGTTTAGGGAGCAGGATTTTTGGGAGCCGCATCGGGAGGATGCGATTATCGCTTGGATTACGGAAGGTCTGTTTTAGGATCCCAGCCCATGCCTTCTAGGTACATGCGGGCGATGTATTCGTCTTCTGCATATCGGCAGATGCTGCCGGTGCAGGCGCGGTAGTAAATTTCGCCGCGTTCATTTTCCAGCTGCTCCAGTCGAAATTTTTTGCCGAAGTCGGTGCTGTGTACGACTGTCATTGGCGGCCGAGGCGCATTTCAATATGTCGCACTCTAGTTTCTAGGTCGCTGAGGCGTTCTTTGGAATCGTTTTTGAGTTCTTGGATGTCTGAGGCGACGGTGTTTACGGATTGCTCCAGCTTGGCAACTTGCATAAAAAGACCGCCCAGTCCGATGACTGCTGCAGTCAGTAAGGCTGGGACGGCTTGGTTCCAGGGGTTTGGTGGCGTCGCCACATCTACCGCGACCTCTTCACTAGAACCCATTACGCTAAATTGGTCGCCTCTTTTATAGGTTAGCGACCTTGACCGCGCAGGAGTTTGCGTGTACCGCGTGGTTTGGAACGTTTGCTGTTGCCTTGGCGGGTGCGCTTGGGTTTTCCTGATTGGTGTTCGACTCGACCCAGGGCGGTTTTTGATTTAACGGCCACTACAGATCATCTGGTGGGTTAATTGCCACTAGAGCATAGGCCAGGAACATGCCGGCTAACCAAGCGGAAAGTAGGAGTAACCAAGACATAAAAGGGGTGTCCGGTGGTTGGTCCTCACGCGGTGCCAACCTCGCCGCAGCCGGACGCTACGGACGCTTGCGATCTCTCGGGGAAAGATTGCTTGCGTATATTAGCGGGTCAGTTGGACCAGGGGACGCCGTTTGCTTTGGTTGGGTTGCGCTGCTCGTCGATTTGAGCTTGGAGTGCAGCCTCCACTTCAGCAACTTTTTCGTCGCCGAGGCCTTCCTTGACCCAGCCGATCACGATTTCTTCGGTCAGATCGGCGTAAGGGATCAGGTTGTCGGGGCGTTCGAACCCCAAACTGCCGTAGGCGCCGGAACGATACACACCGTCGTCGGACTGAGCATCAACGGTGTAGTGGGCGGTGAAGACGAAGCCGTCGTCGGTTTCGCGCTCGAGGGTGTTGATGCCCCAGGTGAATGTTGCGGCCATGGTAAAAACTTGCTCCTTGACAGGCTAGTGGGAATACGGCTAATTACAAAGGTCGGTTGTCCACCTGACAAAAAAGGCACCCGCTGTGGAGTGCCTCAAGTAGATGTTCCCGTTCGGGTTGAAAGTTAGATGTTTGCCGATTTATTGGCTGATTCTTACCGTTCGGGAAAGTTAGTAGTGACGTGGACTACTGGTTTTGGCTAAAGGACCGACAAACCTCCCTTGTGGTCAAGCCCAACTGTGATAAAAACAGTGCGCGTCATTTTAATATCACCTATGCTTTTCTTGAACTCTTCGGTTTCCTTTTCCGGATATTTAGATTCGTACTGCATAGTCTCTGGATTCAAGCGATTGCACTCAGAATCACCAAGGTGATAAGTGTTTAGTGCTGCTTGCGCTTCTTTGATCTGGTCGGAATCAAGGTGGAACGACACAGGCACTTTGAAAGTTGCGAGGGGAGTCATAGTTATTAGAGAAGGGGGTTACTCCTTGTCAGGGATGGACTCCAGCGCCTCGCGGATCGTGGTGAAGTCCCAAGAGAAGCAAGCGTCAACAGAATCCTCCAAACTCTTGAGACGTGCTA
>BCSF01000524.1_pt1 | contig 14614 bp, 33 predicted proteins | sample 1016431 | NCBI WGS metagenome assembly BCSF01 (sample SAMD00045685;SAMD00045686;SAMD00045687;SAMD00045688;SAMD00045689;SAMD00045690;SAMD00045691;SAMD00045692;SAMD00045684;SAMD00045690;SAMD00045691;SAMD00045692;SAMD00045684;SAMD00045685;SAMD00045686;SAMD00045687;SAMD00045688;SAMD00045689, study...
CTCTAGGAATCTAGATACAGCAGTAATATCTTGGTTTGATTGTGCCTGTGCTAATGGTGAAGAAGATCTTATTTTTACTTCTCTTCCATTAACTGTAGGTAATTCAATACGTCCTTGTTTCTTAAGAATATAAATTACTCTTTGTAATACTGGCTGCACTAACTCAGCTTGCAGTCTACCAAATGCTGATCCAATCCTGCGTGACAAATCTGCCATACGTTCAGCTACTTCTGTAGCAGATGCAGGAGTTCTATCTGGATTTCCTAGCATATCATTGTATAATGCGCGTTTTATATTCAAGCGCATATCGCTCAAAACTATATCAGCAACATCAAATCTTCCTGCAGATTGTATTGGCTGTAGCCCACCAGATTGCGGTGACTTAGGTATTATCGTGCCAGGGACTAAATTGATAGTATCTGGGTTAATGATTCCGTCATCATCCATCTGATAAATGCCAGAGATAGCCATTTGTGCATTTTCTAAGATAAGCTGAATAGTTAAGTTAGTAGTCTTAATAGCAGATAAAGCATTAATCAATGGACCTCTGCCATATACTTCACCTGCACACTTAGACCATCTAAAACAAACATATGGGTTAGAACCTACACCTTTAAACTTCTGTTCTTTGATATAAGTTTTAGTTGCCATATCTATTACATAAAGAAGATAGGCTTCTTCATTCTTCTTACTGTAATCTTTACAAAGCACTTCTAGCAGAGTGCATTTACCTTCTGGATCTCGCTGTGCTCTTTGCTGCACTTTTGGATCAAGCTTTGCATCAGGGTAAAGTATTGTTATCTCAGAGTTTCGTATACCTTTACGTTCTCTGAACACATGATCTATCTTATCATCAGGCCCAGTATCTAAAACTACATGCGGTAATGGTATTGCAGAAAACGTAACAGGATTTACAGCATCACCTTCATCTACGCATAGCACACCAGTACCAACAGCTAGATCCATAAATGCTTCATGCACTTCCTGAGAAAAGTTAGAGTTTTGTAATACCTCAAATACATACTCAGTTATTTCATCAAGGTCATTGTCTACAAAGTCTCTTTCACTCTTGGGTATTTCTGATCCTGCAATCAGATCTGCCCAACGTGCAAAGTTAGGAACTAATCCCGATTGGAGCCTCGAAGCAAACTCTTGAACGCCAACCACTGCCGTTTCATCAAAGATTTTATCATCTCTGCGTTGACCTGCTGTTTCGTAATAAAAAGACTCACGCTGCGGTAAAGCATACTCATAACATTCTTCAAAGAGGTCAACAAAGTTTTGCCTATGTGCTTTAGCTTTTTCATATCGTTCTAACTTCTGTTTTGGATCATGCATTATAAAAACCTACTATAGTAGCCGATTCCACCAGTAGAACCAGTGATTAAAGATCTTCTGCCAGTGCCGCCTCTGCGACCTGTTCCTGCCTGTCTTGTCTGTACATTCAATTCTCTCTCAGTACCAGATAAAACTCTTCTTCCAGAACCAACCTCTCTGTCCCTTTCTATTCTTCTTCTTAGCAAAGATTGCTTTGCCCTAGCTCTTTTTATTCTTTGTCGCCTTAATTCATCTTGAGCTAAAAGTTCCTGAGCCTCCATAGCTTTGTCTACCGCTGCGGTACCTGTAATACCTGTAGTACCTGTAGTACCTGTAGTACCTGTAGTGCCTGTTTGCCCAGTAATAATACTAGTTGATGTAACAGATGTTTCGCCAACATTATTACCAATTGTGGTATCTGTCCCTGTAGTACCTGTCCCTGTAGTGCCTGTCCCTGTAGTTTCTGTTTGTCCAGTTGTTGTATCTAAAGTGGCTTCTCTAGCAGCAGCTTGTTTAGCTTTTTTCTTTTGTCTTTGTTTTCTTCTTACAGAATCTTGGCGAGCTTTATTAGAATCAAACTTTTCTTTAGCTGTTCTTGTGTCACTAGAAACAGAAGGAGGCCCATAATTTGGATATGTTTTGCCTTTAATTTTTTTCTTAGCAGGTGCTTTTTTCTTTTTGGTACACATAACAAAACTCCTTGTTACCTATTGGTAAACACAATTCAAAACAAATTTCAACGCACAAGTGACCAAACGCTAGGTTTGTGTGCCGCACTTTTAGGCTTTCTTTTAAAAACATCATAGTCTTTTTTAGCTTGTACTACCTGTGCAGGTTTCTGATTTGACATCAAAGCACGCCCTTCTCCTGCACCTAATAGCAAATATTGTAACGCATCGTGTATGTGAGAGTACATATTTTTATCAGGTTTATCTGCATATCGCTCACCACTTACTTCCATACGCTTATAAGAATAACCACCCTCAAAGCCTTTGATAAGTTGTTGGCATCGTATATCTATTAGAAACGCAGGTTTACCCTCAACCATCTTGTTAAGTTGCTGCGCCACTGACTCCAAGCGAAGATCCACCGAATTACTTGGGGCGGGAAATGCGCGTAGGCCAGCACCTCTAAGTATGTGAAAAGGGGTAGATTCGTCCGTCTGCGCCCTAAAATCACCTGCTGGGTCACCATATATATAGACATCGGAAGTCTCAGAAAAACGAGTAGCGATTTCATTTCTTAATACCTCTGCGAATCTAACAATGCCCATATCAAAAGCAACGACCTCTGATTGGATTAACCACCTGTTCCTAACCTTCTGACCTATAACAGCCGCAGGTGTCAAACCAAAATCAATACCAATGTACAAAGGCAACCCTGCCGCTACTGGTATTTCTTCTTTAGCAATATGTGTTTCGCTTGCAAACATAGGATATACTGGCTTTCCGTCTTGTATCGTGCCTAGTTTATTCATAACGTAGACATCAATCCAAGACTTTGTTTTACCTTGAATAAGATTAGGATAATACCCTCTCATCATATTCTTTTTGTTTTCTGCATAGTCACTTGGCAGATAATCTTCTACTTCACCATCTTCATTGTATACTTCCTTCATACCAGATGGTTGTGTAAAGAACTGCCAATTATCAGGTTTGACTAACATCTTAGCCTGTTCTCTTGGTATATGATCTGGCACTGGCACTTCACCTGACATAATAGGCCACCAATGATCTTCCTCTGGTGCGTTAGTATCTGCAATAACTCCTGTCCAACTTGGACCACCATCACGCATAGAAGGATACCGGCCTACCCTCATTGTACAAGCATCAATAATACTTTTAGGAATCTCCCTTGCCTCGTTAATCCAGATGCCTGTCAATTCGAGGGACAATAGTTTTTTAACATCTTCTGGACGGTCAAGAGCAAGGAAGATTACCTCAAGGTCTATGTCACCCTTTCTAATATGATGTGTATAAGGCACAGACCAAGTAAACTTACCCCATTCATTCTCTGGAAACCAATCAAGCCAAGTCTTAATAGTAGTCGTTCTAAGCTGTGGATTTGTGTTTCTTATGATTGCCCACCTGCTTTTCCTTACACCATCAGGACTTTTCTCCTGAGACAAGGCTCTTCTAAATACTTCAACACAACACCCAACAGACTTACCAGATCCTACTGGACCTCTTATTCCACGAAAGAAAGTGTTGTCTTTCATAAACTCTTTTAAGACTTCACCATCAGGTTTGTACTTAAAATCTATCAACGCAATCCCTTATCTACGCCAAACTTAATCATTCTCTCTACAACTTCTGGGCCAATGCTTTCTATCAACTTATCGCACTGCTCATCGGTTGCTAATCCTTTTGCATCGACATGCGCCAGATGTACTTTGCGAACTATGCCTCTAAGCAAAGCCAGATCCTGTTGAGATATAGTAGTTATAAAACTCATTTGAATATCGTAAACTTCTCTATTGGTATTTCTGCTACGGCCTCAATATCCGCAGGGTCTCGCCTATCTGTTCTGCCGCCTATTGTTATTTTATACATCTCAGTCAGGGATGCCCACCCAATACAGTCTTTCCAACCAACTAAGAATATACACGGTAAGCCAGTGGCAAGACGCATAGAAAAGGCAGCTTGCACTTTGTTAGCTGATACAAAGCATGTAGGGTAAGTACCTCTTGTATGTGTCCTTGTTCTGATTTCTACAAAAGCTTTTACGTCCTTTCCCTTTATTATCAGGTAATCAAACTGATTGTACTTATCTTGCTTACGCATTGCACAGTTCCATTTACGTGCTGCGTATCTAGCAATGTTCTCTTCTCTACTTAGGTCAGCCTCAGTCTCATATGTAGGTCTAACCATTATTTTTTCTTAGACTTCCTTTTGGGCTTGGGTTTCTCATATGCTTCGTTTATATCACTCGTGGAGGGGTCGTCGCCTTTGAGTCTGCCATTGGAGCTTCTGGCTCTCACTGGGTCAGGCCCTTCCACGAGTCTGCGTGACTCAGGGGTTCTCGTCTTACCAGTATAAAATGTTCCTGCTAGAACGTGAGTCTCGCCTTCATACAATTCACCACTTGTCAAATATAAAGCCATTACTTGTAGCTTCCTGACATTAAGCTTTTCTTTTTCTTCATAGGCTTCTTGTTTTCTTCCTGCGCTTTCTTAGCCGCAGCTATTCCCTTCTTTGTATATGGGAACTTCTTTCCATTAACATTAGGCATTTCTATATCTCCTTACCTTGTTAGCAATCTTCTTCGGTTGAGCCACAAACTGTTTACCCTTTGCCTTACCCTCTCGTTTGGCTCTGGTTGTAGCGCGATACTCAGAATCACTAAGAGCAGCGATAGCTTTAGAAGGAAGGTAACGTTCACCAGTTTCACTAGACTTCTTGCCAGATTTGGTTCTCCATTTCTGTTTACCCCAGTTTAGCAATGAACGTTGTGGTGCTTTCATTACAAGTCTTTCATCTTCTCTATAAGACTCTTACCCTTTTTAAAGGTAGTCATCATGCCGCCACCACCACTTACTTTTCTCTTAAGTAAACTCTTACGCCTTCTTTTATTATCCTGAGCTTTCTTCTCTTCTGATCTCTCGTTCTCAAATTTTTTAAGCATTTTTAATGCTCTTCTGAAAAGTCTTTTGTGAACCTTAGCTTCGTCTCTATTTGTGCTTGGCTCATACATATTATCTTCAGCATTATAAGAGGCGACCTTTTTATTTGGGTTCTTTAAAAGTTTTTTTATTGTTCTGTGCTCGTCAGCAATTACTTTTTTAAGAAACCTAACTTGCTTCTTTCTAGATTTAGTTGATACATTCCCATATTCTTGAGCAAAATCATATTCTACATCACCCATGCGTTCCATTATTTATACCCTCCACCTCTGGCTTTATAGGTTTTAGCAAGTAACTGTGCCTTTCGAGCAGACCATTGTCCTGCCGCAGTGCCATGAGTAGCCCTTGCCTTGATAGACTGAAACAAACTCTTCCTTAACTTAGGCTTGGTATAGTTTCCTGCTTTATTAACTGTACTCATGGAAACATTCCTTCGTCTGGGTCAGGCATATCATCTACCCTATTACTCAAGAAATGCCACCGTTTCAAGAGTTTCTCTTTCTGAGGTGTCATAGTACATGGCCCACTTACCTCAGTATTCCCAGTAGCAAAGTCGTACATCTTCCTAAAAAACCCTTTAGGTTGTGGCTTCGGATCTATCTTCTTTTCAATCTCTCTAAGTTCTTTGATGTACTTATCTCTAAGCTTTAACTGCACACCACGATTAACTAAACTCTGTCGCTTTTTCTTCATGTCTTTCTATGCCTCGCTGCAAACCTTCGGGCAGATGCTTTAGAACGAAAGCCCCACTTCTTTAATGCTAAACCTAATCTTGTAGGCTCACCATCCTCATCTCGCTCTGGCCCTGCCATTCCACCAAATCTAGCAGCAAAAGAAACACGCCTTGGATTTGTGCCTGTGGGAACAGGTCTTTTTAGATTAGCACCTTCAGTTTTCTTAAAATGCCTTCGACCTGCTTCAGTCAAACCTCCCGATGGACTCTTGTGTATCTTTCTCATTTACATCGGACCTTTCTAGATAAAAATATTTTTCAGAGTTGTTATAAACCTTTTTGAAGAAAAATGCTAGTGAGGGACTACTAGCCACTATAACTTAGCAACTTTTGACCCACCCCCTACTATGACAAGTCAATGCTTACCTTAATATCTCCTGCAACTTGTACCTGAGAACGATCTATTGGTTTGTATCCTGCACGATCAAGTAAATCCTTCGCAGCCTCAAGCTGTACGTACTCGCTCTTAGCTCCTGTCACTAGCCTTCGTAACTGTCCTGCGGCTACCGTAGCACTAAGTCCAAATTCCTCTCCCATCCTCTGCATCATATACTGCTGCACATGTGGGAGCTTTAACGCCTTGGACGCACTTACTCTTCCGCTCTCACCACTCGCATACCCAGCTTGTGTGGCTGCTTCTGTGATGCTACAACCACTTGCTACGATAGTATCCACCAAAGCGGTCTGTTTATCTGTCAGCTTTCTATCAGTCAATTGACTCATTCAACATCCTTTCTAAGTCCATACGCTTAAATCAATCTAGCCGTATCGCCTAAAGCTGAACAGCTAACTGATCGCTTCAAGCACTCAACAATCATATGAGGGAACTATCCATTGCTACCACTGCTAGCCCCCCTCTCCCTCTCTCCCCCCATTGATGCCTGTTTTGTTGAGAGCTTGTCAATATGTGACGTAGCGTCACTTACAATGTGACGTAGCGTAACCTAGTACAACACCGTATTGACACTACTACAAGCCAACAGCTGTAGTTCGAATAGTCGAGACGTATGCTCTTAGTCCACGTTCTCATTGGTGTAGCTGTGGTGACACCGCGCATTCACTCCTTACTTGCACTGGACTCAACAGTTCGCAAGGCACACTCCGTTCTTCGGCCTTGCTAACTGCAAGCGCCCTTGGCGTTTCGTCTCATTGCTGCGTGTCGATCATTGCGAGGTATCATCCTCGCCACAACAAGGAGAACTAGACATGACAGAGAATACATCTCAACTAATCGAACTAAAGCTTAAGACAATTCAATACCATTCAGGTGATAACTTAGATTACTTACAAAAGAACATTGCGCGAGACGCATGTTACACAAGCCACAACTCATTGGCTTACAAAAAGAAACAAATCGCAGACGCCTGTGCAGACTTCGAGTCAGCGATCAGTGAGGATCGCTCAATGAGAGCAGAGGCACTCTGTACTCGCATTGAAAAGATGCAAGAGGAACTCGAGCATCTTGACGAGAGACATGAGGCAGACCTTGCCGTGTACATGATAATACACGATGGCGAGGAGTGGACACCCGAGCGCAGACAGCGCAAGGTGTCAGCCGATCTCGCCAAGAAAGTAGCGAACATAAAGAAGATGGTGGCGTAAGCCATCATCACTTTGTGACGTTACGTAACTAATGACTAGCTGCTTACTTGCAGCTAGCATGTTATTGATACCAATAGAAAAGGAGAAGATTATGTTGGAATCAGCGACTTCAAAACAACTATGGAAAATTAATCGGTTAGCTTGGGAATACGCAGAGCTTGTTGAAAATTTGCAAGACAAAGGAGAATTGGAATTGACTAGACAGATTCCGTTTCCAATCAGTAAAGTTTTGGCAATTGATATTATCAAGAGTTGGATTGAAATGAATCTTAAACTTGCTGAGTTGGTTCAGCTTGAACAAGATCATGCAAAAGAAGTGGAGCAATCAAATGTTAATGATTAATCCAGATATTGATGCACCTGCTGATCGCATTGTGCAAGCATTAGGTTTCTTACCCTATTGGGTGAGAGACTTCTGCGCTCAAGCAGATGATGAACACAAGCAATGTGATTTGGTTGAGTACATGACGGAGCAGTATGGCTTTGGCAAACTGTATAAGTTTGGCTCAAAGCTAGTCGGCAAGAAACTCGTATCGGAATACGAAGAGGATGAAGATATGGATTATCTTGCTGCATATGATACGCCAGTTGGAACAGTTTACTTTTTCCAATACGCTATCGTTGCACTGCCAGTGCCAGAAGAGAATGATTATTTCATTACGAGGATGGACTGATGAACAAAGATCAAGAAAAAGCTTATCGTAATTTGTATGATGCTGTGACTGAACTCTTTGATACTTGGGATAACATTGAAGATATTTATTTATCTGACTTCATTGCAATTAGAAAAGCAAAGATAAAAGTTTGGAGAGAGTTTCATCAACAATGGGAAAAGGAAAAAGAAAATGGCACGTTGGACTAGACGAGACTTTGAATTTGTTGCGGATGAGATCGCACCATTCATGCACTGGCCTACTAATATCAAGGAGCTGTCGCAAAAACTTAAACGCATGAACCCAAAATTCGATGCGGATAAGTTTGAACGCAGAGCAATAGCAGCGTGGGAAGAACGCTATCAAGAAAGTTTGGAGGAACTAAATGACGAAATCCCATATTGATGCAATGGATCACATGTTGAACGACATATTCAGAAAAGTTTTCTGGGAACCTTTAGAGCAAAAGCAAGTTGAGGTTATGTTCTGCAAAGAGTGTGATGGTTGGGGTTATGTTGACCGTGAGGTTCACAGGCCAATGAGTTTTGATCGTGACGTTGGCGTTATTGACGTGGATCAAATTGATTGCCCAGATTGTTTAGGCACTGGGCAGAACTTAGATAAACTAACAGAGGAGGTATAGCAAAAATGTCATGGGCGGTGTGTGTTCCCCTATTGCCGCCCTTGACATGTGGTTTTGTGTTGCTCCATATATGCAGTATGCAGACATATTTAAAAACAGTCAAAGATCAAGCAAAACTTAAAGGCGTAGATTTACTTCTTGCATTTAAGGTAGCAGGACTTCCGACTTCTACATACTACCGAACAATCAATGGGAAAACTGAGATGCGGTTTGAGACTGCATGTTCTGTTTTAGATGCGATAGATGAGCAGCACAGAAGAGACGAAGCGGCCAAGCGTGCCAAACAACTACGAGATTCTGGTCAAGCTATTAATAGAAGCTCGGCACGAAAGGGGCTTAAGTCAGGAAAGCCTAGCTCGTAAGATTGGTTGCACCGAATCATTGGTTCACAAGTGGGAGCAGTTCAAGCGTATGCCCTCTGGGTTTATGTTAATGTGTTGGTTGGAAGCGTTAGAGTATGACATCGAAGCGATTAAGAGGTAAACCTGCAAGATGCAAATTATGTGGAGACACTACATACTGGTATGTTGCAATACTAAAAGGCAATCATGAAGCAACAATGGTTAAGCATTGGTTTGTATGTTTGCACTGTTATGAGGATGAGCCGTGGCTAATAGAAACAAAACTAAGGGAACTTACCATGAAAAGTGGTTTGTCAAATGGCTCACGGAAATCGGGATCAAAGCGAAAAGGCAACCGCTCAGTGGTAGCTTGGGAGGAGAGTATTCGGGAGACATCAAGCTCGAACTCAAAGGAAAAGAATTGGTGGGAGAAGTAAAGTATAGGGATGCATCAAACTTCCCAAGCCCATTCAAAGTATTAGAAGGTCGAGACATAGCCTTCTATAAAAGACGGAGGGGAACTCCGCAAACATTAGTAATTATGTCTGGTGAAATGTTTGAACAATTAATGGAGAATCAAAATGGAATCACAGAACAAAGCGATCAAAGCTCACCTTGAAAAAGGTTATACCATCAACGCAATACAAGCACTAGCAAAGTTTGGTTGCTTTAGATTAGCAGCACGTATCAAAGATCTAAAAGATAGCGGCATGGTTATTGATAAAGCCATAATAGCTAACAAAGAAGGGAAACATTATGCTTTTTATTGGGAGGTTAGATAATGCAATGCAATTGTACTGAAGCAGAAGAAACAGACGGGCATTGTGTTGGTTGTGATTGTATTCTGCGTTGGGATGAGAGTGAGAACTATTGTCGATGGTGCGAAGAACGCATGAAAAAGGAGAAAGATAGTGTCTCAGTTTAAAAGACTGTCGGGTGGTAGTGCGTCTTGGGATGCACATGTCAAGCGTGCCAGTACCTCTCCAAGTTTGGCTGCTGAATATTACAAATCAACTTGGCGTATTGATACGCACAAGATTATGGCTAATCGAATTAAGAATGGAGAAGATGTCGGTGAGCATTGGCTCAAAGGCAAAGGCAAGAAACAACTTCTTGAGATGACAGATATAACTGAAGATGACTTTAAGAAATACCTTGACCCAACTGCACAAACGCAGTACACAAGACCTTACAATGACGGAGAAAATTAATGGAACGTAAGGGTTTTATAGGCGGTTCGGACTGCGTAAAAATCATGCAGGGTAACTGGCTAGAACTATGGCAGGTCAAGACAGGTCGTATTGAGCCAGAGGATTTGTCTGGTAATATTGCTGTTCAACTTGGCGTACACACTGAGCAGTTCAACTTGGATTGGTTTGCTAGTCAGCATGGATGTGTGCTTGGTGGCTTTCAATCTGCTTACGAACAAGAGATTGGTACTGTCAAAGTCAAGGGTACTGTTGACGCAATGAATGGTCACAACCCAGTAGAGGCAAAGCACACCAATGCTTACAATAATATGGATGATGTTATCAAATACTACATGCCGCAACTGCAACTGTACTGCTATCTATCTAACTCTGAGGGTATATGGATGTCGGTAATTTTTGGGAACAATAAATGGGAGTCAGCATTTGTCTCATACGAAGATGAGTATTTCAATTCAATGTGGGCAGTGGTGTCGGACTTCTGGGGTTACGTGTTACGCAACGAGGAACCGATTGGTGTTGACACACCGCACCTCTCGACTAACCATATCCCGATTGACAACATGGTCGTGCGAGATGCAAGCAGAGACAACCAATTCTGCTATGCCGCAATCACATATGTCAACTACTATGAAAAGAATAGGGTCTTTGAGAACGCAAAGAAAGACCTTAAGCAAATGGTCGGTGATAACGAACGAGAAGTATACAACGACCAGATCTCGGTGAAACGAGACAAACGTGGATCACTTAGAATAACAAGGAGAAATCAATGAAAGATCACGTCAAGTTACTAATCAAAGTGCGTAATGAAATACAGCCTATCAAAAAGAAAGGCAGCAATCCTCACTTCAAGAGCCACTACGCTACGCTTGAGGATGTTATCGAAGCAGTAACAGAACCATTGCAGAACAATGGGTTCTTCCTGAGTCATATCTGTGGCAAGGATGAGTTCGGTGCGTATGTATCTACTGAACTATTCCATGAGAGCGGGTTTACTTTGCAGACTAAAGTGCCTGTTGTCTTGAGTAAGCAGGACATGCAGGTCTTGGGCAGTGCTATTACCTACGCTAGACGCTATGGTATACTATCTATTCTCAATCTTCCTACTGAAGATGATGATGGTAACGATGCTTCCCGAAAGGTGAGCGGCTCCCCAAGTAAGCCGCGAACAGGAGGGAATGTTCAAGAGATTAATTTCTAGATTGCAGGAACGAGGGGGGTTTGAGTTGATCCCTCCTAGTGGCGCAAAGGGGTGGTGTGTGTTCCTGTTTCCACCCCACTTAACTTTGAGAAAGGAGCCAGAAGCATGGCAGATTACGACAACACAAATACAGGCGCAGCCTTCACACCATTCCCAACACAGAGACTTATCTTGCAAGGTAAGATCAACAGTGATGGTACTGACATGAAGGTTACTTGTGTTATGGATGAAACAAAAGATGGCAATCAGGTGGTTGAAATATACCAAAAGATTGGCGTCTTGTTTCAGAATGAAGGTGCAAAAGAGGGTTCACCAGATTACACTGGGCCACTCTTTGATAACAAAAGACTTGCAGCTTGGAAGAAAATGAAAGACGATAAACCATATATGTCTTTCGCTGTGTCCGACAAGTTGGATAAGGGTCAATACTCAGAGGGTAAATCATCAGTAGGACATGATGAGATCCCATTCTAATAGCGGTCACGCTTAGTAGGTTTTCTTCTCCGTTCCCTACTAGTTGACACAACTGGCCTCCCTTCGGGGAGGTCTTTTTATCAGGAGGTATAAATGGAAACATATGCACAAATGAAAGTACGCCATGAGCGTGAAGTAAAAGAACTAATACTAAAGTTCAGCAGCAAGCACACTGTTGCAGAGACAGCAAGAAAGATTGGCATGGACAAAGACAAACTCAGACGCTTTGCACACTACCACGGAATATCATTCAAGAAAAAATATGGGGAAGAAATGACAAAGTGTGATACAGTGTACAGAAAGAAAACAGTTACACTATCAACAGCACCGTGGGAAATGCAATGATAAATCTATTCTGGACCTTTCTTGTTATTCATTACTGGGTTGAAGGAGAGAGGATGTCAACAAGCATTCTCTTCCCAAGCGAAGAACAATGTTACTCTGCTATGAACAGAGGTATACTAGATGGTGTATACTTTGAACTGCTTGACACCTACGGCAAAAAAATAATGATGACTTGTCAACGCACACCACTTCTGTCAAAACAATTGGTCAAACCAATGCCCAGACCAACAGATGCCGATTAAAGACCCAGTAAGAAGAAAAGAATACCAACGTGAATATGGACGTAAATGGTATCGACGCAATAGAGAAAAAGTTATTGCGGCAAATAAAAAAAATAAAAGAAAAAGACATGATGCTTGGTTAGCATTTAAAGCTTCACTTAGCTGTCAGCATTGTGGTATACAGCATCCTGCTTTGATTGACTTCCACCATAGAGGTGACTCAAAAAAAGAAGCTGAAGTAAGCACGTTTGTAAATCAGGGACAGTACTCTCGAGCTTACAAAGAAGCAGCAAAGTGTATACCACTCTGTCCCAATTGTCATAGAATATTACATTGGAATGAGAGACATGGAACTACCTGAGTACTTCAAGACTGCAAATAAAATTATTGAAAGAGCGCACAGAGGTTTGCCACATGATCGGTGGATGATTGGCAACAAAGAGATGGAGCATTTTCTCAAGGCTTACATGCAACTATTAGATGTATGCCACGCCATGAACAAAGACATGATACAACGTGGCATAGACTCAATGAGCACAGATCCAGATAATACTTAGATTATCAATTCGAAGTGTGGTCCATCAATGAATGGTCTGCGTCCTTGCGATCTTCTCAGATCAACGTACGCGTTCATTGCATCTTCCATTGACCCATCCCATTTGGATATGTCCATTGGGTATGGATCAGATGGTGTTGCCCATGCAGCACCCCAACATACACCGATGTCAAACTTACGTGCAGCTTCTGCCATTGCGTCAGCAATATCATCATATAGATTGAGTTCCCAACTGGCTCTTGACCCTACGTAAGCCATGAGGTCAACGGCTATTCCGTCAAGGTGTTTGCTCTTCATTGTTTGGCTTGCACCAGACTCGACTAACTTACGTTGCTCTCCTTCAGTTCGCTTGCCGCATATTACTCCGAAGTCAACTTTAGTTAGCTTGATTGCTTCTCGAACAACATACTGCATACGAGAATCAACAGTGTTTAGTTTGTTGTTACTTCTCTTTGATAATTCAAATCCCATTTTACTTCCTTTTAAAAAACTTAGTAGCAGAGCGCACTGCAAAGCTACTGGCTACGATAACACCTAAAGTATACTGATACCACTCAGGCATCTGTTCCAACGCTGTGAAGCCCTCTGCAACAACGTTACGCCCCCATTCACCGGTGAACACTAAAATAAGTGGGATAGAGAAGAGTAGAACGAGATATTCGTCTTTCCACGAGTTCATAGTTCCCTGCGCCATGAGCTTCTCCCACTCAGCCTCACTCGTAGCAGCAGACTTCATGATGGTTGCTTTGGCTTCGGCCTCCACTAGTTTTAGATTAGCAGCAGCCGCCTGTGCATCTGCTTTACCTTTGAGCCAACCACCTGCTAGCTCAGTAATTGGACCTATCAGTGCTTGTAGCATTGCTACCTCCCTTTGTTGTTGCAGATTCTTTTGACATCCAAATGCCAAAGCATCCTGTTAATGCGCCCATACAAACAGACACTAGTCCTGATTGCTCTAAGCTTGGGGAAGGTAATGCCATATACCAATGAACAGCTTGATATGTAAGAACTGTTACAGCCAACATCATCAGCCTTGGTATTATCTTCCAATCATCTACCACAGTATGCGCCATGTAAAACCTCACTTGTTAGTATATAAGCAATAAACAGCAGAATTATTATTAGTAACCATAACAGAAGCCTTTGCTTTTTCTAGCTCACATATTTCTTCCGAACCATAGGTTCCAATCTGATAGTAAGTGAAAGTTCCATTCAGGAATTGCATCCACACTAAAAACCACATCACCATCTACCTTGATATTTGCCAAAAAAATAAAATAAACAAAACAAAATGCCGCCACTAATAACAAAGATAACAGCACCAATACCAAAATTAATAAGCGAATCAATCTGTTCCTGCTTTCTGTATAACTCTTGTTTTCTTTTTCTACGCATTTGCGCCTCAATAGCTAAAACCTCTTTCCAAGCTGATGGCCCCATCGTAAACGAAATATGATCTTTAATTTCAGATCGCATTTGCTCCATCTTTTTTTTCTGGGCAAAAATTTCTAATGCTGTTTCTTCATCGCTACCTTTGAACGTCTTTTTCCAGAACGGTGGGTTCTTTTCTCTCTCTTCTAGATTAGTAAAATCAGAGAAAGCCTTGCCCCATTGAGACAAAGTCCCACTCATTTGTTGAATATCTTTTCCTGTGCTTATGGCAGCCTTGAGGGTTTTATACGCCCCTGTCGCTAATGC
>BCSF01000526.1_pt1 | contig 14602 bp, 22 predicted proteins | sample 1016431 | NCBI WGS metagenome assembly BCSF01 (sample SAMD00045685;SAMD00045686;SAMD00045687;SAMD00045688;SAMD00045689;SAMD00045690;SAMD00045691;SAMD00045692;SAMD00045684;SAMD00045690;SAMD00045691;SAMD00045692;SAMD00045684;SAMD00045685;SAMD00045686;SAMD00045687;SAMD00045688;SAMD00045689, study...
GACTAACTCTTTAACGACTGATTCATTCTCTGCCGCCAAGGTGCCGATCAGAGAACACAAATAACCCACAGTATAAGCATCACCATGCCCATTCTTTTCAAACTGTCGTATGATTTCATTCAAGATTGATTGGGCGGAAACTTTGTTTTCGTAAGAATAACTCATAATATATATACCTCTTAAATTATGCTTCGTAAGTTAATACTTCGATAATACCATCTGCATCAATACCAACTGCACCCGCCGAATAAAGACCATTAGTTAACCATGAGGTTTTTTCTGGAATGTAATTCATTTCAGTTCTCATATCGATACCAATAGCAAGACCAAGAGCTTCTTTATGATAAGCAAAGTTTTTACGAACGTTTGTAGTAAGATCTAATCCGCCTTCATCTCTATCTTCAATCATAATAAACTTAAATCCTAAGAAAGTATTTACTTCACCATTAACCAAAGCTTTAACTGTGTTAAAATCAGAAGAAGTTGCAGTTGTTTCGCCTAGTAAAGATTCAAGGCCGTTTGCACTATGAACAAAAACTCTTTCAGTTACTGGAACTCCAGCAGCATCCATTAATCTTTTTGCTCTTCTTAATTTATCAACATTAAGACCAGAATCAGTACCACCAATATCTTCACTAACTTGTGTTGCGCTTGCTCCTGCGTCTGCAGCGTCTAAAACTAATTGATCAGCACGACGACCAATAGCACTAGATATAACGTTTTTTAATTGTGATCTTTCATCAAAGTTAAGTTTTTGTATATCGTAAACATCCGTAAATTCTGGCGCGCTCCAATCAGTTAAGGTTGCAGTTACATTAGAGTGAACGATATTCATAGGAGTAACATCAGTTTGTGAAATCCTAGGTTGTGCCATTCCTTTTCCTATTTTTGGGAATCTGTGTGTAGAACCAACAACGCCTGTTTTAGTTCTAATTGTGTTCATTAGCTTTGAAGCTCCTTGATACGCTTGTTTTACTTCTGCATCAAATTGAGCTATAAAAGCATTAGATATGCTTATAGACATAATTATATGTATAAAAAATTAATAATATTTTTGAAAATTCGCTACAGTGAGCTAAAGTGTTGTACAGGCCTTGCGGTATGCTGTATCTTCTTTAGGATGTTACTTCGTGGTTTTCTACCACGCTAAGAACGCTTTATTTATAGGTATTAGGCTAAAAACTAGGCGTTCTTACGTTTTATAATTGTTATATAAGGCTGTCAAGGCTTAACTATTGATTCATTGACTCAAAATGAGCTTTTACTTTTCGATGTGCTGAAGCATCTCCGTTTTGGTAAGCGTCCGATCTTATAATTTCGTCAACTTCATCTCTAGACAATATACCGTCTGGCACTGCCGTTTGTACTGGGATTGACGGTTCACCAGTTAAAGATGCAATCTTGTTCAAGACAACTAAGCTTTGTGCATCTGTCGCCATGTTTTGAAATACTGGTAATTCATCTTTACTCAAAACACCTTTATTAACCATGCCTTGCCCCCAATTCACAACGCCTTGCAATACTCTTTGACCGTCTTTCCCAAGCTTTGCTATTTCTGCCTCTCTGTATTCTGCATCTTGCGCTTCTTGCTCTTCTTCTGACAACTCAGGGCCATTAAAAGTTAACAATCCCTTTTCTTGTAAATTAGGAATTAGCTTTGAAACAAAACTATTAAACTGATCTTTAGTAAGTCCAGATTCTAAAGCTGTCTGTTTTAGCATTTGTGAAGCTTCCCCATCTTCTGGCAGTACTTCTTCTAAACTTTCCTCGTAATTATATTCATTTGCTTCCTTTGGCGGTTTAAAACTGCCTTTTTGTGATAAAGCTTTTCTAAGATCTAATGCTTTCTTTTGTTCTGTTTGGTAAGCCTTAATTAAATCATCTTGCTTTAAGGATTTATTTTCTTCATCCCAGAAAGAATCATCTAAGCCTTCTGGTTTTATTACCTCTGCAACCTCTTGTTGCTGTTGCTCTTGTTGCTCATCAACTGTTAGCTCTTCTTGTTCAGCCTCAACGCCTGCCATTAAATTTGATTCAGTCATATTAATCTTTTAATTTAGTTATAGCTTCTATTCGATCTATAATAGATCTGACAATAGTGTTTTGCCCTTCTCTCATAAATGCCATATGCACTCCTGTTTCCCCCTCACCTGGTATCCATGCAGGCTGCTCTATTGTACATTTCTTTAAGTGTGCTAAAACCTTTTTCCCTGCCTCTGAATTAAAACACTTTGCATAACATTTGTTTAAATCATCATTTAGTGATTTTGCAGTTTCATTATGCAAGGCATCCGCTGCTTCCATAGCATCCAAACCATAAGGTGTATGCAATTTAGAATCTTGATTTGTCATATTTTAACTAATGTAAAAAGTTTATGACTTTATAGCATGATTATTTTATATAACAAGATTAATCTTGCTTTTGCATTTCGGCTTGCTGCATTTCTTGAGCTGCTATAGCCGCTTGTTGTTTTAGCTCTTGTTTTTGTTCTTCTGTTCTTATTAAATTAGGTGATACACCTAGTTTGTCAGCAACGTAAGAGCCTACTTCATCAACATTAAGTGTAAGTTGGCTAAGATTGCCTGTAGGGTCAATGCCTTTTAATACTTGATCTGTATTGACTATAGTGTTTACTTCTTCAAGACCTTGTGCTTTTGCAAGTGGTGCCAATATTTGCGTTGTTACATTCATATTATCAATTCTAATTCCTTCGCCAAAGGTAATAATATTTTTGTTTTCTAATACATGAATTACACGTTGTAATAACTTTTGTACAAATTCATATACAAGCCGTCCAAAAGCTGCGCCAGTATCTACTTGTAATTGCTTCATGCGTTCAACAATCTCTGTTGCTGATCTTACAGGGCCTGCATCAGGTGGCAATCTGTCGTTAAGCATTAAAGTATTAATGCGTTGAGTTAGATCTTCAAACATAAAAGCTTGTGCGTTGAAGTCGCCAGTTCTAGGAAGTGGTGCAATAGAAGGACCTGAAGGGCCAGCATTTCTTGCCACTTGAATCATTGCATTAGGTGCAATCTTTATTGTGTTTGGATTAGTTACCCCATCATCCGCAACAGTATAAACACCAAAGATATTTAATTGCGCTGATCTAATCAATAATTCTTTTGCTTTATTTAGCATTTTAACATCTGGTAATGCTTGTAATAATGGACCTCTACCCATTACCTCACCTGCTACTTTTGACCAACGAACAATAATCCAAGGGTTTACCTCATACGTTCTTTTTACAATTTTGTCTTTTTTGTAAATAATTTCATATCTCCACAATTTATCTTTATCATCCCAATAAGTGGCCTCTTCAAATTCTATTTCTTTTTCAGGGTTGTCTTGTATAACTTCTAATAAGTCGCTAGTTAGTTTAGCATCTGGAAAGGTTGCGATTACTGCCCTAGCTACAACTTTGTGATCTCTATATATACCAGATATTTGACCGCTTTCTGACTCGTCTAAACTTAAATTAGCTGTTGGCACGGTAATAAATTTAATAGGCATTTCATCATCACCTTCTAAAACTAGCATTGCGCCAGTTCCTACAGCTAGATCATAGTACATTTCACCAACTGCAACGCTAAAATTAGAGCTATCTAGTGTTGAAAATATTATATCTGTAACTAATTCTAATATTTTATTTACTTCGGGTTTACGCTCTGGCGGAATTGCTGGACCTGCTTTTAATTCAGCCCATTTTGTAAAGCTTGGAGTCAATGAAGATTGCATTCTATTAACAAAACCATTAACAGCCATCATACCCGTAGAATCAAAAACTTTTTCCATTTTTGTTTCGCCCTGCGATCGATTGTTGTAAAGGTTTCTTTGTGGCAATGCTAGTTCATAAGCCGACTCAAATAAAGCTTTGTATTGCAACTGTACAGCTTTTGCTGCTTCAATTCTTTTTTTTAAATTAATTATATTTAATTCTGCCATTACTAGAAATATATTATATATAAATTAATTATGCTGTCGCAGCAGTGTACCAAGCTTCAATTTGTGCTTTTTCTTCATCGCTTGCTTGCTCTTCGTATTCTATATTGGCTTTTAAATAGTCAATTCTATTTTTTAATTTAAGCTTTATAGATACTTCTAATTCTGCAAAAGTAGTGTCTAAATTATCGTAATTAGCGCCAGCTTCTAAAACATTGGCATATAATTCTTTTAACTCTACACTATTTAAATTTTTTTCTAAACTCATCTTTGTTTCTTAAACATTACATTAATAAGATATTAAATTATTTTTTAATTAAAAACTACCTAAATATTCAATAATAATTGACCCATGTTGCTGTTGTCTAATACCATTAAAATTATCATCAAAAGTACCGTCATTCTTTGCTACACGACATCTAATCTTAATATATTCATTTGCTGAAGCGTCAATAATTGATGAGTTACTGTTAGTGCAATATTTTACAAAATCATTATCTCTTGCATAAGAAAAAGAATGAGAGCCATTACAAGTTGTTATTGTGCTTGTATTAGCACTACTGTGCTTAACAAGATCACACCAAAAATTTATCCTATTATTATAAGATACGTTAGCCCAATTTACAGTGTAAGTAATCTTGTATTGCCCTGCTTTCTTTAGTTGAAAACCAGTGTTTTGCGATCCCGAAGGTGCTGTATAGCTAAATAAATCTGAATTTTCAATATGACTGTTTGGAAAAAGTGGATAATATGTAGTAGCAGTGGTACTAATTCCAAGAAAAGTGTGATTTTTTCTATTTACAAAATTTGCATTATTACGCATATAGTAATTATTGCCAGATTCAAATTCTATACCGTCACTAATAACAGAAGCAATAGTATTCCCTCCTGATTGTAATCTTACATATGATGCACCATTTAAAAACAAAGTAGTTAAATTTCCACTGAATTGATACTGGGAAGTGGAGGGCAAGTCGTAGTGGCTCAAATTCCAAGTATCAGAAAATCTCGAATCTATTCTGAGCCTACCTAAAACAATAGACATGTCTTGATCTTCCTTTACCGTAATATCGCCATTTGTAGTAAGTTCATTTAAAGTAATATCTGTTGTTCCAGTTATTGTGTCTTGCTTTGTGTTTACTTCATTAGTAACAGCTTGATTTTCTACTGGGTTTGTTGATGTTGTGCTTAGTGTCGAATCAACTGTAACACTAGAGCCGCCACTAGCATTTAAATCTATATTATTAGCGTGTACTAGTATTGTTCCATTGGTTGCGCTAGTTGCAACTGTAGCCACACAAATTGCAACATTTGATCCTGTCGGCTGTGTATTAGTTAGTCCACCTGCTGTAGAAGCTGAAGGATATAACTTGTCCCCTACTGAGTAAGAGCTTGTATTTACACCATTTAAATATCCATATTTTAATATTTTACCAAAATTGTTCTGACTAGTAGTAGTAATTGCCAAACCTACTAAATCTTTAGCCGCCTTTGTTCCGTTTGCGATGAACTTTTCAAATTGTGGAAACCCCATTAAGCTAGTTCCTTTCAAAGAAACACATTGTCCTATCGTTACAGTTTCAGAAGCACCTAGTAATATATCTTGATCTTGTCCTATATAGTGTATTTTACCCGTGTCGTTGTAAAGTCTTAAAGCATCATAACCTAAATCATAAGACATTTCGCCTAAGGCAGTAATAGAGCTAGGCGTGTTAGTATCCCAATCAATCATTGCTGGATTAATGATTTCATTACCATCACAATTTAAATTACTGCTAAGATAAGGGTTAGTATCCTCTACTAAAGACTCTATTTTGTTATTTAATTGAGTTTGTATATTACTACTAACGCCATTTAAACGATCAAATTCTTCATTAACGATTAAACCATTGCCGATTTTATTAGGATTTATCCCTGTTGGCAACCTTGCCTCGTTTAAAGTACCACTGTCTATATTGCTTGCGTTTGTATATCTTCCGTCTAAATCAACTGTTACAGTTGAGGAATCACTCATTGTTAGGGTTAAAACACCATCGCTAGTATTAAAGCTTGCAGAGCTGATTGAAACACCAGAACCGCCACCGCTACCAGCAGCCGCTAAATCTTCCCAAGTAGAATTATTGTATAAATACAAATTGTTGTCAGTTGTGTTGTAGTATATTCTACCCTTGCTTGGATTGCTAGGCGCAAAAGATAAATTCTCAATTACAACGTCTTGAATCTCATTTCCTTGTAAGTCTAAATCTCTATATTCCTTTTTTGAATTCGCCATAATAACAATCTTATATTATTAAAAGGAGTGTGGCACAATGTCCCCCCCCCTTTTTTGATTAATTAGTTTCTAATAATAATACGACCAGACAATTCTAATCCAGTATTAACAGAAACAGTAACATTACCAGATGAAGCAATTGACACTTCAACACCGCTTGTTACGTCGTCTCCATTACTGTCTTTAACAGTTACGACCAAATCTTCCGTTGCTCCTACTCCATGAGTTGCAGCAGCAATAGTTAAGTCACCAGAAGAAAAATCTGCCCCTGCAAAGGCAGCAGCGTATTTATTGCCTAGCTTATCCGCTGTTACTGCATCATCAGCAATTTTAGCAGTTGTGATATTAGCATCAACAATTTTAACGGTTGAAACTGAATCACTCGCAAGCTTTGAGTTAGTAATATTAGCGTCAATTACGTTTGAAGTGGATACAGAATCCGTTGCTAACTTAGCGTTAGTAATATTAGCATTTAAAATCTTTGCGGTTGTTACACTTGAATCTAAAATTTTAATTGTTGATACTGAATCGCTAGCTAATTTATCATTAGTGATATTTCCATCAATTACGTTTGAAGTTGAAACAGAATCCGTTGCTAACTTTGAATTAGTTACCTGAGAATCAGCAATTTTAGCGGTTGTAATACCAGCATCTTTTAATCTTAAAGTATCTGAATTAATCTCAATTGAGCTATTATCTACATTAACATTAATTGTATTACCAGATTGTGAAAGTCCATCACCAGAAGTAAACGCACCAGCTCCAGTAAATTGTGTAAATACAAGATCAGTAGTTCCTACAGTTGGAGAATCGCCACTTGCTAAAACAAGCCCTTTGTCTCCGTAAGTTGTACCAGCTTCAACAAAACAAAAAGAATTAGCTTTAACGTCGTCTGTAGTGTCAAAATCTGAAGTTCTAGTTAATACAAAAGCATTAGAAGCATCACCAACAGTAGTAACGGTATATATACCATTCTCTGCTGCGTCTGCTTGATCTTGTATTAATACTCTTTCATCTGCTACTAAGGTTACTCCATCAATAGCTGCCAAAGCTCCGTTTGCGTCTCCTGTTAAAGTTGCACCAACGCCAGATGTTCCATTGTCATAAGTGCAAGCTGCAAGTGCTGTAGTTGTAGCGGCTGCAACTGCTAACTTAACATTTAAACCTTCGGTTGCTGTTTGCGTGTAAGATATAATCTTGCTTGCTGACCACAAGTTGCTTGAAGTTGATGAACTGTCATTGATAAGGTTAGCAATATTTACTTCTAAAGTAACATTACCTTCTGTTCCTGACGTTACATTAACTGTTCCGTTTCCATTGTCTGCAATGCTTGTAATATCACCTGCGAAACTTTCAAAGTTTGAACCATCGTAATAATAAAGTTTGTTGTCGCCAGTGTTATAATAAAACTGCCCTTCAACTGGACTGCTTGGAGCGGATGCAAGGTTGTGCGCAACTGCATTTTGTAACTCATTTTTTTGAAGATTGAGCGATCTATAAAACAATTTAGAATTTGCCATTTAAATTATGTAAAAAATTAATAATATATTACTGATCTGCAAATTTTATGAAAACCAAATAATATTCCTTCTTTTACTTCCTTTATTAGTATATACTTTAAACTTCTAATTTCTTATAATTAACCGTCCGGAAAACTCTAAGCCCTCATTAACTGATATTGTTACATTTCCATTTGAAGCAATAGAAATTTCTACGCCGTATGTTGCATCATCACCAACATTATCTTTAACAGTGACTACTAGGTCCTCTGTTGCTCCTACTCCATGTGTTGTTGCTAATATTGTCATGTTGCCATGTACAAAATCAAAAGATGAAAACGAAGCAGCGTATTTATTAGCTAGTTTGTCTGGTGTAATTGAATTATCAACAACAGTTCCCGCAATTAGATTATTAGCCGTACCATTTAAATTAGTTGTAAAATCTGAATATAATATTTTTTTTGATGTTCCTGCCGCATCTCCTGAAGTGTCTGAAACGTCAACAATGTGCATTACATCATTTAATGTTGGTGTTATTAAGCTTTCAATATCTGTTAGTTTTGTATTTGCCATAATTTAACTATTAATCTGTGACTTCATTGAAAACAAAAATTGAGCCGTCTTGTAATATAAAAGTATTGCCATTTGATAAGGTGTAAACATTAGGGTCAATCATGCTTAGTTCTGTAAATGAATCTAAAACAACCGCACTATCTAACGATTTATATAGTGGGCCATCAAAAATAATCATTAATATTCACCTAATCGTTTGACCCACACCTGAGAATTTCCAACTCCACCATTAATTGTTCTTGATGCTCTATACACTGAGGGCAAATCCATATTTATTATGCTATCGCTTGAAGCTGTGTAGATTGTGCTGTAGGCTAAAGACTCATCGAGCTTTCCTTCTAAAATTATTTGATCTCCACTTCCTACAAAAAATTGAATTTTTGATAATCTGTTTAAATTGTGCTCCCTATCAACCATAGTAACTTCTGTTCCAACTTCAGAATCGGTTGTATCTAATATTTTTTGGTAACTTGCCTCGATTTTGTTAGCCATTATAACTAAAATTTACGTTTATATACACCTATAGGTTGTAAACCTCGATTATTTTTATGCAAGCATTTATTAACCTAGCGTTGACTGCACGCCAAGAGCTGAACCAGTTAAAAGGCTTCTTCTTCCAATTCTGCCACTTGCTGCTAATTTTTGTTGCGCTCTAAATTGTGTTGCTTGTTCTGTTTCTTTTGCTGTTTGTATAGCTGCAATTTCTGCTTGCCTTTCTTTTTCGGTTCTTGCTATATTTTTAGCTCTTGTTTCTGCTCTTCTAGCAGTCATGGCTTGTTTATGTGCCGATACTGCTTGCCCTGCTGCCCCTGCTGCTGTTAATCCTATTATTGCTGCTGTTGTTGCTGCTGCCATTATAAAACCTTTAAATAATTATATACTTTATCTGTTCGAACAAAGCCAAGTTTTCTAAAACGAATAGCAAGCCCTGCATTATTAGTGGATGAAAAGATAAATTTATAACCTTTATTTTTAGCAAGTTTTATGAGCTTAGTCAATAACAACGTTATAGCGTGCCTTCTTATTTCTTTATTTGTGTCGTAATTTGCAATAGTAAACTCTAATGCAGCTATTTTTGAGTTGGTGAGATATATAAATCCTGCACAAATCTTTTCTCCTTCATATTCTACTACTAGGCCTGTATCAGTTGGTAGTATTTCCACTGGTGGACATACCCACTCACCTGTTGCATAATGGTTGTACCATTTCTGTAAATCTTTGTAGTCTTCTTCTCTGTAATTTCTACTAATCATAGACACCCCAATTTGAATTTGCTTGTACTGTATTGTTTGCGCCATATCTAGCTTTAAACTCTCTGTTTGCTACATTAAAAGCAAAAGTTAAGGCCAAGGCGTCGCCAAGATCTGGTGACTTACCTAATCTTTTTTTAATGCTTTCTTTCTTCTCTAATAACAATCTACTTGATGAATCAAAACTATATTCTGGTGCTTGTATATCTGAATGTAACGTGTCGACATCTTCTATCTTTACTGGCCCATTGTTTAGCCATTCTTTCATTCTATCCCACATTTCAGCGCGTTTATTTGCGTATCTATCGCCATTATCTGCCTTTTGTCCAAAATTAACCGCTGTTACTACTTGATTATAACCTAATTCCCTTAATCTGTCATAAACACCTGCGCCAATACCTCCAACGTCTACAAAGACTTTATCTGGCTTTTCGTTATTTATTATTTGCACTAGTCGCCCTGCAACTTGCATCGTATCTAAGCCTTCAAACATTTCATGCTTATATTGCACTCTACCAGCTCGATATACAATGGCAGTCTTATCTTTTCCTTTCCATGCAGGGTCAACACCAATTACTTTAATATCATCAACATGCACGTTCTCTGCTTTTCTTGCATTCATGATAGTTTCTGAAGATACTAAGCTATTATCACTTGAGGTTTGAAACGCCTCGACAGCAGTTGCAGGATATTCTTGCTTAAACTGCCATAGTCCGCCTGCAAAGTTATTTATCTTGTTTCTTCGCCATGCTATTTGTTTGTCATCTAGCTTATAAAGGGTTTTATATTCCATCTCTTCGCTAGTAAGTACAAAGTCTTTAGGTGGTTCTAGCCTGTATTCATCTTGCCAAAACCAAGGAACAAAGATCATTTGATACTCGCTTTCACCTGCAAGGGCTGCAATAGACATTTTATGAAACATATTACCAATTCCATTGGCAGTCGATTCAAGTATTATCTCAGTGTTTTTAGTGTCTGGCACTGTTTGCATTATACCAGAGCTTATCTCGTTTGTATTTTTCCAAAATGCAACCTCTGAGCCATGAAGTAATTGGATAGTATCTGAACGTCCCACACTCCCACTACCTGCCGTTCCTATTGCATAACCACTATCTAAATTTGAAAAAACTAGCTCTGATGAATTTGATACGCCTGTAGTTGCCTTCATTGGCTCTGGCATGTTATCATGATATCTATGAACTAGCTTATAAAGATTCTTTGTTGCATCGTCTAGATGCGTTAAGATAAATACTTTTGTTCCTAAGCTGTGAGTTACTTGGTGATAATATCTTGCTGCTACATATGTGCTACAACCCTGTTGCCTTCCCTTTAAAATAATAGCCCTGACTTTCCCTGTAAGTAATTTCTGCTTCTCTAGCTTTTCATGGATGTATTGTTGTGCCTTGTTAAGCTGAAAAGGCTCTATCGCACTGTTTTTAGTTCTAATCTTTAAACATCTTTCTGCATAGTAGGGAAAGTTTTGTTTAAATTCTCTAAAAAGTTCTTGTTCATTCATAAGTGTTTTTTAAATCTTCATTTTCAACAAACAGCTCTAAGCATCTAATAAACAACCCTGAGGGCTTTTTTCTACCACTCTCAACTTCTCTTATATACCTATCGCCATTTGTTTCAGAAAGACCAAGTGCAACAGCAAATTCTTTTTGAGTCATTCCGTAGGCTTCTCTTTGTTTTTTAATTAAATCTATTACTGGTTTTTTATATTTCTCGCCATTTAACCACCTTAGATTAATTAGCTCATTTAAACCTTTTATTTCTAAAAGGTTGTTATTACTGCAATTTAAGTTCTCTAAATTCTCTAGATTGGTTACATCTAATTTCACAAGCTGGTTATTTTTACAATTTAAAGTCCTTAAACAAACTAGTTTACCAACGTGTAATTCTGTTATTTGATTATATGAGCAATACAATTCCTGTAAATTTTCTAACTTGTCTATGTTTCTTAGTTTTGTTAGCTTGTTGTCGTTGCAATTCAACAATCTTAAATTAACTAACTTTTCTAAGCCTTTTAATTCTGTTAGCTCGTTATTCTCGCAAAACAACCACTTTAAATTAACCAAATTGCTCAAGTCTAATTCTGTTATTTTGTTATTACTGCAATATAACCACTCTAAATTAACTAAGTTGCTAACATCCAATTCTGTTAGTTTGTTATTCTCGCAATATAACCTCTTTAAATTAACTAACTTATCTAACCCTTTTAATTCTGTAAGTTCGTTTTCTCTGCATTCTTATGAGTTCACTCCCACAGCATCAAGTTTGTTATCTTTACAATATTGCTCTATATCAAAAACTCCCTCTAGTCCTTCTTCGTATATATATATTTCCATTATTTACCTTTAATTACTCAACTTCTATTGTTTTTTTATCATGCTTTATTAAAACATTCATTAATATCTCGCATGTATTAACTAGGTTTTCATCGTCTGTATTTTCTGCCAGAATCTCCCTTAACTCTTCAAGCTCAAAAGATCCTTGCTCGTAATTAAAAAACTCTAGCATATAATCAACGCAATCTTGCTCTAATGGCTCTAAGTCTGTATCCCATATCTTTGAATTTTTTTTTGTAGCCTGATCTATTCTGTCAATCCAAAATCTTTTTGTTGATCTAGTAAAAAAATAAAGGTATTGATAAGCTTCTTTCCAGCTTTCAAAAGACTTAAAGAACTTATCAAGCTTTGTTTCATACATAAAAATCAAATTGTTTTCTTCTTCCAACCTCCAGAAATTCGGAAAAGTTTTTCTTTTGAGGTGGTGCAATGCTTTTTCTTTGTAGTTACTCATAGTTTTTTTTATTTAAGTTATAAAATTAGTATAGGGTCTTAGTTCCCATTATTCAACAACTTTTTTATACTTCTTGTATAATGCTAAACATAAAATACGAAGTTATCGTCATCGTTAGCAACATCACTAATATCTAATAAAAACTTTTGTTTATTATATTCTTTTTGCAGCTTTTTAATTGCTTCTTTAAGTCCATAAAGTTTGTACACATCTGGAAAATCATTCCAATTTTCACTATAAAAACATTGTGATTTTTTGTTTCCGTCTTTAAATACAATATGTATGATTTGCATAATATAATCTGTTAATTTGTAACGTCATGAACTGGGTTGAATTGAGTTTCTTGCTCGTCCTCATAATTAGCATCACATTGAATTAGTTTTTTTTGCTCTTGTACTACTACAAGTTCATTTTTAATCCAATCTTCTGCTTTACTAATATTTACATCAATAACTTTCTTTTGCTCTCCGTACTTCTCAGGCCTTAGTTTTGCGGCTCGCCATTGTAGCCCCCAGATCACCGCTTTACCTGCATTATAGTCTATATCTCCCCTTCTAATCTCGTTAATTACATCTTGAATATCATCGTCTAGTGCATCCGCTTGCAATGAACGTGCGCGTGCAGTATCGGCTGCATATTCTTCATCTTCATTTAACCACCTTAATATAGTCACCCTATGAGGCATTTTTTTATCTCTGCATATTTGCCTTAGTGATTGTCCATCTGATATTTTTAAACAGATTTCTTTTATTATCTTATCTTTCTCTTTTTTTGTGTAAGGGTTATACATTCTAACTATCTAAAACTTTTTCAAAATCTTTTAGCAGGTTCATATACTCTAGGTGCATGTGACATGTAAAAAACATATCAGCAGTATCTTTATTTTTTACATATTTTGTCCATAGCTTAACTAACTCTTTTTTTGCTTTGTTTGGGTTTTCTATTTTATATAAATCTAACGTGTTTAATTGCCTTCTAATTGCTAGCTCTAACTTTGTAGTTTGTATTGCTAATATTTCTATATCTTGATCGATCATTATGCTTTATAATTACAAGTTTTTTTTATATAATATCAAAAATTCTTATAGTTTGTCAATATGAAACAAAAGTACAGAAACCAAAAACATAATGGTTATGACTCAAGAAAAGAGGCGCATCGTGCGTATGGCTTAAAAATGAAAGAAAGAGAAGGGACAATAAAAAACTTACAAGAGCAGGTTGTATTTGAAATATTAAAACCCTTTGTTGACAATCAAGGCAAGAAAATACAGGGCATAAAATATATTGCGGATTTTGTATATTTTGACAATGAGTTGAATCAGCTTGTAATAGAAGATGTTAAGAGCGCTGCCACTAAAAAGATACCCGCATACATCATTAAAAAAAAGTTTGTTAAAAAGCTTTATCCTGAATATTTGTTTTTAGAGACTTAGATAATAGGACTACAATTTACATTAATTATTTTAGTTCCCTCTGGCGCTCTTTTTGTTCCGTTAAGTCTTTCTAACTCAGCTCTTTTTGTTTTGTTTATTCTCTCTATATCATGCTTATCAAGAAGGCTATAAACTGTGTTTGCAGTGCATCGCCACATCTTGCATATATCTTCTAGCTTATATTTTTCGTATATATGCAAAAGGTCAGTTTTTGTGAGCATTTGAATTAAGCTTAATTGTTTCATGTTAGTAAGGCAAAACAGCGTGTTTATAATCCTCATATAGATCATCTTGTTCTCTTCTATAATCTATATATTCATTATGCAACGTTTCTAGCCTTTCATTAATTTTATCTGATAATTCCCACTTTTCGCCTGTTGAATATGGTCTAATACTTTTATTACTTATAACCTTGTAAACATCAACGATCTGATCAATAGATGATCTGTCATGCTCAAACAAGTGGTCAGCATATTCAATAATTAATTCTTTTTCTGTTTCTGCTTCCCAATACTCAGAATAATCTAAATTATATGAGTATGAATTATGATCTTTACTTACTCTTAATTGTATCATCTTAACTACCTAAAAATAACTCTTAGTTTGTTTCTCTTTGTTGTTACAACCTGCGATAGAACACGAAGTAACGTGAATGTAGTTCTTTGCGACCTAGTGTACTTTGTCATAAGCTTTAACAATGCAGCGTGATAGCCAATTTCTAGCTTATTTTTTAAAATAATTATTATTATTTTTATGTGGGTGTGTAAATAAAATATAATAAATTATTATAATTAAATAATTAATTCCTACAATACAAGGACTTAAAAAAA
>BCSF01000527.1_pt1 | contig 14590 bp, 11 predicted proteins | sample 1016431 | NCBI WGS metagenome assembly BCSF01 (sample SAMD00045685;SAMD00045686;SAMD00045687;SAMD00045688;SAMD00045689;SAMD00045690;SAMD00045691;SAMD00045692;SAMD00045684;SAMD00045690;SAMD00045691;SAMD00045692;SAMD00045684;SAMD00045685;SAMD00045686;SAMD00045687;SAMD00045688;SAMD00045689, study...
CTCTAAAACGTTCGGCTGAATTTGGTTACTTATCATATAGAGGTTATACCGCTGGAGACAATAATTATATTGATTATGTTGTTGAAAGTTTGACATATGAGAAACCTCATTCAACAACTAGTGCCACAATCTATTATAGATCTAATGATAATCCTTTAAGATATTCTGGTGGTTCTAGTGATACTACAGGTAAAGACAGAGTATCTCCAGAAGCAAACTTCAATGCAGTAATTAAAGGACTACCTTTAAATGTAACCTTGATTCCATGTCCATATTATCTTCCTGATGATTTTGGATTGATTGAGTTCTACTATAATGCTGCAAATGCAAACATTCAGCAGGGAGATACCTTTACGATTAGTCCAAGTGAAGTTTGGACAGTAATCACTGCATCATATAATCAAACTACAGTTACTCGTGGAATTGCATTTTGTGCGAGGACTGTTTGATGGCAAACTATTCTCTTCCTAATTTAACGTCTGCCGTTGTTGGTGTTGCTACAACGGCATACTCAACAAAACAATTAAGGTTCTCAAGGATAGGATTAGATATACCTGATGGTGTTGGAGTTGGTAGTGAGAAGATTTTGGAATTAGATTCCATGGATCCTCTCTCTAATAATAATTTAATCAGTAATAGATATACTGGTATTGGAACCAATACAAAATGGTATGACACTGGATTCCCTCAAAACAATGCTACGTTCTATGGTAGTTATTCTTTTGATGGAAGAAATATTGTCTTTGCAGACACTGGATATGCAGCATTAGATGATGGACCTGACTTTGATTTTGCAGGTGACTTTGCGATAGAAGTATCATTCATTATGACTGGAACTCCAGATGCAACCTACCCTTCTGCATTGATTGCAAGTTGGAATAACCTTGGTAGTAGTGACAATAAGTTTATTATACACATTGGTTCTAGTGGTAATATGGTTCTTGGGATAAATGGTGAATCAAATACTTGGACATATCCAGAGACTATATCCCTCAATACGAATTACCACACGATTGTTACTAGAAGAGATGGTGTTATTAAGTGGTGGTTAAATGGACAACTTGGATCCGAGATCACTTATGCTGCTGCAATCGAACCAACTTTAGGTTATCAAATTGGAACTTATGCTGCTAGTAGTGGTGAAGCTTTTGAAGGTGGGATCAATCTCGTAAGAATGTATCGTGATAGGTCTTTAAGTGATAATGAGGTGAGGAGTTTGTATGATCAACAGATCAATAGAACTCTTATATCTGAAAGTAATGGTACTAGAAGACTCCTAAACTATAATTTGAATGTTACATCTGCTGTTCCTGCACATGAAGATGGTAGACCAGCTCAGGGACAGTTGTATCCCAGGTTTACTAAATAAAAGAAAGCGCGATTAGATGGCGTTATTCCAGTATGAGGGAATAGGTAGCCTGCGTTCTTTGGGTAATCGTTTTACGACCCAGAGAGCGGTCTATTCGTATAGCCAATTTTCTATCCTCAATTATGAGGAACTTAGTTATGGTAGTATTACCGATGCGGTAATAGAAGCAGAAGACTACGGTGAGATCACTGCTTCCATCGAGCAATACTATCAGATACAAGACTTTGGAACTATCACGCTGGATACAACTGGCGTACCGATGGGTAAGATCGGTATCCACTTGTCAGCAGACGACAATACCACAAGGGTAAGTGTTGGTGGTGTCGAGTTCGCACTGTTCGGACGAGCAATAACCGAGGTATTCTTCAACCCAGTTGATAGGGTCTTCGACTTCCAAGGCGTTGCCGTTGACAAGACTACCTCTTCCTGGTTGGGAAGAGGCGTCCTGCCTCCAGTCGGGGCGGAAGCTCTGGATGCGGTTGTTGCCATTCCACCTACATCCATCTTCCACCTTTCTACAAAGGGTTCAGCGAAGACAGAAGTAATATTCAACAAGCAAGATAGAATTCTTGGTTTCGTCGGTGAAGCAAGTGAGAGCAGATCTTATCTGTTCGATCAAGACGATGCTATAGACTTAGATCCGATGACTTCGGATTCCTCAATGAGACTGTATTGAGGAGCGAAGACTACGGAGACGTTAATTATATTCAAACGATTACAGGTCATCCGTTCATTATTGAACCGAATGATCTTACAGATCCTTCATACCAGTCGGTATTCTTCTCCACCTCTATTGAGCAGGGTGGAAGTGGTATAGGAGCTCAAGGTGGATTTGATATTGGTCCTCATGTAGCATTCAGAGGAATGCCACCAAGGTATACAAATCCTGGTGGATATAATCGTCAGAGATACTTTGAGTTTGAAGTAGATACTAGACACCTGGATAGTATTATTACCCAAGTTATTAGGGGTACTGGTTCTAATGGTGGAGAAGAACCAGATATTAATGAGGACTTAAGACTTTATTATGAAGGAGAAGATGGTACTTGGATTATCCTCAAAACGTACCTACGTTTATCCAGTCTCTATAATACATTAAGAACTCAAACTATTACTCTTCCCGAGGAAGCAAAGAAATACGGGCAGAGATTTAGATTTATTCAGAACACTAATAGTAGTATTGAGAGCTCGAATCTTAGCTTTGACCATTGGGGAGTCAAAGATATTCAATTCGTTGAGACTACAGTTGGCACTGGACTCAGCGAAGATGACTTTGGTCTTATCAGTGTTGATATTACTACCAAGGCAGCGACTGGCAGAATGCCATTCGGTGGTAGTGCAGCAGAGAGCTTTGTCAAGGGTAATTACGACGGATCTGTTGGTAATAAGCAACCCAGACTGGTTGGTACTGCAATTGACTACACCATTCCCAAGCACTATGGTGATGGTTGGATTAATATTGACGGTTCGCCTCGCGTCCAGATTAGGATGCACTATAAGGCAGACGGTGGTTGGGACTTCTATCCCAATAGATTCCGTGGTGGATCTCTCTTCGGATTTGCTCAAGGTGCAGAGTCTACTGCTGTCCTCAATGAAGCTGGTGGACTCTTCGGTCTTAAGAGTGAGGCAACCTTCAAGGCAGTCCGCAGTGAAGTTGGTGTTAGTGAAGAGGACATCCTGGTACAGGGTGGAGCAGACTATGAGGTTATCTTCAATCAGGTTGATAGAGTCTTCTCCTTCAACAATGAAGAGATCAACAGAAGAGCATTTGCATACAACCTGTCTTCTGTTGTCAATGTTGAGTCTATTGATTATGGATTCATCACTGATACAATCACCGTTGCAGAAGACTATGGTGATGTAAGTTACGACGAGATCTACTATCCTTGGCAGAAGGAAGACTTCGGTACACTTGCTCCTACCACAACAAGACTTCCCTTCGGACTTGGTAGACTTCATAGTTCTACTGAGACTCCAAGAGTTAGAAACTTTATTGGTAATGCTGACCACGGTCACATTAGACTTCTTGGTACTGGTAAGGTATACGTCCTGCCTAAGTTCACCTCTAAGGGTGACCTTGTTAAACTCAGAGGCGACACGACCTTCAGCAGAGCGAGAGATTGGGTTGGTACTGGCAACCTGCCTACCGTATCTGGAACTGCTGAAGCAGTTGCATTCGTACCTGCTAAGGACGATAGAGCACTCTTCAACTTTGAAGGTGAACTCGTTGAGAAGTTTGGTAAGGGTAACTACGACGGAGTTGGAACACTATTCGGATTTGATAGCACTTCGGTCTCTATCATCATTGGTGTTACTGTTAGTGGTCTCTTCTCCGTACATGGTGAAGTTGTTGACAAGGCAATCTTCAGTGAAGTTGGATCTGGATCTCTTGGTCACTTCGATGGTGGAGCAGAGAGAGTCACCTTCCACTATAATCAAGAGTCTTCCTTCGGCGCATGTGAAGGTGATGATTATGGACTCATCAGTCAGTCTGTCTACAACGTCGAAGAATCTCCAGCACTGCTTGGATATCTCAACGATCCTGTCAGTTCTCTTGCTAATGAAGTTGTATCTGAGTTTGGAAGAGTACCAAACCAGATCGATTACGGTTATGTAAATCAGTACTATCAGTACAACCACGAGGATTACGGCACACTCTTCCCAGATGATTGTCTTGAACCTCAAGGTCTGCAACTTGACTTTGTTGGTACAGCACCTGAGGCATTTGGTAAGGGTAACTACGCTGGTTCTGGTTCTGTATTCTCCTTCACTGGAACGGCAGAAGCAGTTGCATTCGTACCCGCTAAGGATGACAACCTCTTCACCTTTGAAGGTAATGCTGCAGAGTCTACCACTCCTGCAACAGAGATTGGTTCTGGTTCTCTCTTCAGTTACGTTACCTTTACCGAGAACGTTGCATTTGTACCTGCGAAGGTACATCCTCTGTTTGCAATCGACGGTGGTCTTCGCGTCAGCGCAGTCAACGAGCAGGAATCCGAACTCAAATTTACCGCTGCATGGGCAGCGAGTGGTTCTCTCTTTGGTGTTGTTGGATCTGGAGAGGCAACTGCAAACGAGCATACTGGTTCTGGTTCAATCTTCGTTCGCGATTCTGGTGTCAGAATCGAACCAGAATCCTTTACTCCATGGATTCCTTCTGGTCGTGGATCCATCTTCTCGTTCGTCTCCTTTACCGAGACAGCAGCATTTGTACCTGCGAAGAAGGCACTCTTTGGATTCTCTGGTGCTGCTACCGACGTTCGCTTCACTGCAGCATACGTCACAATCGAGACTACTCACCTGCTGCTCAGAGGATCACCCAAGATCTTCGTTCTGCCCAAGCACACTGGTGCTGGTACAATCTTCGTTCGCGATTCTGGTGTCAGAATCGAAGCAGAATCCTTTACTCCATTCATTCCAGCAGGATCTGGAAAACTGTTTGGTGGAATTGGTGGTGCTGCAGAAGCAGTTGGTTCAAATCCACCAGACGACTTTACTCTGTTCACATTTACAGGTCAGGTCGATACTCCTCTGCTCACGTTCTCCGAGCAGAAGTTTGTCCAGGCAAGATTCCTCCCAGACGAGGCATTCACTACCTTCCAACTCAGAGTTACCGAGACTGGTCTGCAACCCGTCGAAGTTCATGGCGAGCTGGACGAGTCCTTCACTCCTGCACCAGAAGTTGCAACTGGATCTCTCTTCGGATTCTCCAGCACTACGGAAGCATCGGTCTTCAATCCAATCGACAAGACCACCCTCTTCTCCTTCGAGGGCAATGCTGCGGAGAGCGAGACCAATTCCATGGTCGCGTTTGGATCTCTCTTCGGATTTGCATCTGGAGTCGAGGTTACTGCGGTTGCAGAAGAGAAGCAGGCACTGTTCTCCTTCGCTGGCAATCTTCAAGAGCGTACTACTCCTGCTCCACATGTTACAACTGGTGGACTCTTTGGATTCTCCAGCACCACCGAAGCGAAGGTCTTCGATTATCCAGAGCGCACTACACTCTTCAGCGTTACTGGTACTGCAATCGAGAAGGCATCTATTGCAGAAGAAGGAACTGCAACTCCTGGTCTGGATGTCAATGGCAATCTGGTCGAGAGAGCAACCTTCGCGCACGCGGGTACAGGTTCGATCTTCGGATTCTCCAGCACCACCGAGGCGAGAGTCATCGTTCCTCGCGGACTCAGAAATATCTTCACCGTTGTTGGCAACGTCGAAGAGAGCGAGACCAATGTCGAGATTGGTTCTGGTACACTTTCTGGATTTGTTGGTGGAGCAGAGAGCACATCCAACGCCGAAGTCAAGTTTACTCTCTTCACCATCGGTGGAGACACAGTTGGCGGAGATGTCAAGTTTACTGCTGCGAATCTGGCTGTTGGTCAGGTCAGAATTGGTCTCAGCAACGACGGAATTCCTGGAGATATCTCCAGAGGTATCACCGTCTTCAGACTCAGAACCTTCCCAGAAGGTCCGAAGGTCAGATTTACTGGAACAAAAGCAGAGTCCTTCACTCCAGCGCCACATATCTCTGAAGGTCTCATCGATATTGAGAAGGGAACTAAGGATACTAAGTCCAGATATATTGAATATAGAGACCCACAACCTACTAGAATTGTAGTTATCTAAACTGATAAATAAATATAACGCATTTTAGTGGACCTTTAATGGCTAACACCAAACGGGTACAACTGCGTAAAGGAACGGAGTTGGAGCACTCTACATTTACTGGTGCTCTTGCTGAAGTAACTTTTGATACTGATAAAGGGACAATTAGAGTTCATGATGGACTCACCTTGTCTGGGGTAGAGATTCAAAAATCTCGATTGACTTATTTAGATGGTTCTCATAATAATGTCCTGAGAACCAATATGAAATACTTTAGTGATACCTCAGCAGGTCCTTTTGCAGTTTATCTACCAACACTTCGATTTGTAGGAGATACTATTCATCTTGCAGATTCCAAATACACCTGGAATATAAATAATCTTACAGTATATGCTCAAGGTGGAGACCAAATAAAAGACAGCACTGGGTTCATCGATACATTTTTAAACTGTGACGTTGCTGGTGAGTATGTCGAACTTATTTGGGAAGGAACTTTCTGGAGGATGTTCTCATGAACCTAAGTAGAATGGATGGTTCGATGAAACACGTCGTTCAATCGAACGATTTCATCGTACATGCCCTGCGTAGAGACGCAGATGGTATGCTTCGTTACACAAAAGTGGGTTCTGGGAGCACCGACATAGGAGACTTCCATAGAACAAACGGAACTCAATATCCAGGGTTCCTTGATGGTGAAGATTATGTGGAAGAGACTACTGAGGATAAAACCTATAAGAATGATCCACATGATAAATACCAACAGTATAGATTTGACTTCAGAAATCTACACTATTTTATAGACAATGATGGATACCTTGTCGCCCGTATTAACGGCACATATGATTATACAACCGAAGGACCTAAGTAAGAAAGGAATTAACTAACGATGGCTGATTTTAGATTAGGAAGACTAAAATTCAATTGGAGAGGCGACTGGGCTCCTAGCACCGAATATGTCATTGATGATATCGTCAAGTTTGGTGCTAACACGTATGTCGTCACTACCAATCACACCTCCGCTGCGAGCGAAACAGACTGGTATGACACAGACCTGTCATACTGGAGTCTGCATGTTGAGGGTATCCGTAACGTAGGATCGTACATTTCTGGTACATTCTATAAAGTTAACGATATTCTTAAGTATGGTAACACTCAATATCGTGTTACTGCAGGTATCGGAACTACTGCAGGTCTGGTATTCCCAGGTATTGGAACCGCTGGACCACAAAATCCTAACGTTGTATCGTATGTCGCTGGATTTAATGGCGAAGGCGATTGGGATGCAGGAACAGTTTACGAGACTGGAGACGTTGTTCTCTATGCTGGTAACTCTTATGTTGCTATTCAAACCTCTGTACAAGGTGCAATTCCTCCAACTGAACTTGATACTCAGTGGGAATTCCTTGCACAAGGTCATAATGCTGTAGGTCTGAGCACCTATGAAGATGCACGTACTTATTATAGAGGTGATCTGGCGACAGTTGGTGGTGATACTTATCAGGTAGAAGCAACTTCTGCTCAGTATGTACACCCAACTAAGGGTCTGACTGTTGGTGTTGGTTCTACTACTGTTGGTATTGCTCAAACAGCATGGACTCTGTATAACAGAGGTCTGAGATACGCTGGTACATACTCTACAGCAACTGAGTATTTTAGAAATGATGTTGTTGAGTATGCATCATCTTCCTACGTTGGTCTTGGATCTACTTCCTTCACCAATATTACTCCTGGTTCTAACCAAGAGATTTGGGCAGCAATGGCACTTGGTGATTCCAATGCTCTGCTGACTCAACCTGGTGATATCCTTATTAGAGACAGTACTGCTCCAACCAGACTGGGTGTCGGAATGACATATCAGTCACTGGGTATTGGAACAGACCTTGTTCCTACTTGGATGACCGTTGGTGATTCCACTAGAATTTATCACGTTGACCCCGAACTGGGTAAGGATACCTTCAATGGTAGCACCCCAGATATGGCGTTCAGAACGCTGAAGGTTGCATGTGATAACGCAAGCGCGATTACAGATATTACAAACTTCATCTATGATGAAGCAACTGGTCTGTCTACAGTCACAGCACCAAATCACGGTATTCTTTATCCAAATATCACTGTTAGATTGAGAGACATTGAGTTCTCTTGTCTCTCTGGTGGTAATAGCTATGCGGTTAACGCATTCCAGTATGATAATGCCGCTGGTATTGCAACATGTACTGTTGGTGCAGCAATGACTGGTCTCCAAGTTGGAGACACAATCAGACTTGATAACCTTGAATTCACCTGCCCAGGTGGTTCTGGTATCACAACAACCATGTTCCCTGATGGAACAAGACCTGAAGGTTATAACTTCACTGTAAGTGCAATCAACGGTCCTCAACAGATTGAATTCTCTGTTGGTATTTCCACCATTCAGCACGTATACGTCTCTGGTGGTACACTGTTTGTTGGTGTTGATACTTCCTTCTTCCCAAGAAACGTTCTTACATCTTACTTCAACGTTATTGATGTTGTTGATAACAACACCTTCACAATTAACGCTGGTGTATCGTCAATCACTCACGCATATGTACAGGGTGGACAAGTTCTGAACCTGTCTCCTGCTGTTATTAGACTGTCTTCTTCTGAATTCGTTGAGCAACTTCCACTTGTTGTTCCTCCATTCACCTCTGTTGTTGGTTCTACGCTGAGATCTTCTAAGATTAGACCTGCTTCTGGTCTGTCTGCTGACGGTGTAACTCCTAACAACCGTCAGACCATGTTCCAACTGTCTGACGCAACAACGATTCAGGGTCTGAACGTTGATGGTATGGTTGGATTCGATTATGATCCTAGCAACCCATATGAGTTGGAGTACACCACTGTTAGAACTGGTGTTGGTACAACTGCTTGTGGTATCTACTTCGCATACAACCCCAACTCTCCAATTCTGAACAAGTCGCCCTACGTTAAGGACTGTACTGCATTCGGTAATCCTCCAACTGATGGTGGACAAGGTGGTGCTGGTGTTGGTGTCTTCATCGACGGTAACGTCCATGATTCTGGATTCCGCACGATGGTCTTCGACGCCTTCACGAACGTTCTGAGTGATGGTGCAGGATTCATCCTTGACAATGACGCTGGTGCTGAGATCGTCTCCTCCTTCACATACTACTGTAAGTGGGGTTACTACTCTGGTGGTGGTTCTAGAATTCGTGGCGTTGGTGGTAACAACTCTTACGGTGACTATGGTGTTATTGCATCTGGATTCTCTACTGCTGAGACTCCAAGATCTCTGAGAATGTTTGGTGACAAGCTCGACACTGCAGTTGGTACTGTAAGTGGTACGATTGCAATCGGTAACACTATTACTGGTGGAACCTCTGGTGCTAAGGCAACCTTCATCAACGACCAAACTTCCTCTGACGCGATCTACTTCAAGTACTATCCTGGTTACGGTGATCCTAGCGTTGGTGCTGGTCAAACCGTTGGTATTGGTACTACCTCCTTCGTTCCTGGCGAGTGGTTGAACTTCGTTGGATCTGGTACAACTGGTGCTATCCAAGTCTCCGCAGTCGCAGGATCTGTTGGTGGTCAGAAGGGCGTTCTGTTTGAACTTGACCTTGCTGATGGCGATAACTTACCACTGGTTGGTGACGCGATTGGTATTAAGACTACTGGTATTGGTAGTGATCTGGTCAACAACGACGCAAGATTCTATATCATCAACAATGTAACTGGATTTACCACAACTTACACTCAGTATAGAGGTGATATCGGTGCTGGTCCTGTTGTATATCCTGGTCGCGTAACCGTTACCGTATCTCCTGAGAAGGGAATCAGAACACCTGATACTCGTACTGGACTTGGTGATACTAACCCAGCATCTGGTGGTGGTGGTTCCATGGTCGAAGTTAGAACTAAGTTCTCTAACGCACGTCTGACTGGTCACGACTTCCTCTCCATTGGTGTTGGTAACAAGGTTGAAACCAACTATCCAAACGTTAACGAAGCAAACGTACAGCAGGGTAATGAGACCAACAACTTCGGTCCTGGTAGAGTATTCTTCGTCTCTACTGACCAAGGTGGTAACTTCAGAGTTGGTGACTTCTTCTCCGTTAACCAGTTGACTGGTGCTGCTACCCTGGACGCTTCCGCGTTCAACCTGTCTGGTCTGACAGAACTGAGACTGGGTTCACTGGGTGGTCAGATCGGTGAGGCGATCAACGAGTTCTCCTCTGACGAGACCATGAGCGGCAACTCTAACACTGCTTGCCCAACTGAATTCGCGGTTCGCGGATATCTGACACGCGGTAGCATGGGTGTTGAGGCAATGGTTCCACCTAAGGGAACAACTGCACAAAGACCTGCTGCTCCAATTCAAGGTGGTCTGAGATTCAACACAGATCTGGGATCCTTTGAAGGATACAGTGGAACTGCTTGGGTGCCCATCGGTGGTCTGCAGAACGTAGATGTAACTACTACTTACACTGCATCTGCATATCAGACTCTCTGGTGTAATACAAGTGGTGGTGGATACACTGTTACTCTTCCTGCATCTCCTAACAAGGGTGATGTTGTTAGAATCCTTGACGTTGCTAAGTCCTTCGACAGCAACACACTCACAGTTGCTAGAAATGGTAAACTCATCATGGGTGACTCGGCGGATCTAACAGTAACAACTGAAGGTGCAGCATTCGATCTGATCTTCTACAACGACACATACGGTTGGAGAATCTTCTCCGTCTGATGTCTAGGGTACGGGGGGGACTTTGAGTTCCCCCTCTTCTTTATTATGTACGTTTATATAAATAATAGAACGAGGATTAATGTAAAAAATGGCATCCTACGGAAGTTACAAAAAGATTATTTCTGGGCAGATTATAGACGGCACGGTTCCAAACTTAGCTTTGGAAGCAAATGCTGGTCTTGCATACAATGTAAAGTATGTTTATGGGCAACCTCAAGTTTGCTCTCCAGGTTGCTGCTGCCTCTGGACAGTTCCTACTGGTGTAAAGAGAGTTACATTTGAGATGTGGGGATCTGGTGGCAATGGTCACGGATTCTGCTCTTGTAGTCGCTGTCATCACTATAAAGGTGCAGGTGGTGGATACTACAATAGTAAAACTATTGATGTTCAAGGAGGTTGGACTTACACCGTTTGTGCTAGTGGTGTATATGGTTGCTGCTCTAGAGAGTGTCAAGGATGTAGAGGATGTTCCTCTTTTGTTAATGGATGTAACTTGAGTAACTTCTGTGCAATTGGTGGTGAGCAGGGTCAGTCTGAAACTAGCTGGTCAACTGCTTGTTACTCTTACTTCAGTTGTTGCGTAGATCCTGTATCTAATGGTGGTGACTTTGGAATGGGTAACCACACTGGTTCTTGGGGTGGTTCTATTTTCTGTCACTGTAACTACAAGTTTACTTGTACTACTAATGCACCATTCCTTGCGGGTGGATCTGGAGCTGCTGAAAATACCGTAAACTGCTGGAACCGTTGTGGATGCTGGCACGTACCATATGGCACTGGTGGTCAAGGTGGTATGACTGCCTACTGTGGTAGTGGTCACTGTGGACAAGGTGGCATGGGTGGCGGTGGTCTCGTCAAAATCACATACATCTGATAGGAGAATCGAAAGAAATGGCTTCTTACGACAGTTATAAAAAAATTAATGCTGAAGGCATCGCAGATGGTGCAGTCGAAGCAGCAGACTTTACCGTTGCTTTGAACGGAACCTATGGTGTAAAGTGGTTTTATGGTACTCCTGATGCATTGACATCTGGATGCTGCTGCCTTTGGACAGTTCCTACAGGAGTTAAGAAACTCCATATTGAGATGTGGGGTTCTGGTGGTAATGGTGCAGGATCCTGTAACTGCAATAGATGTCATCACTTCCGTGGTGCTCAGGGTGGGTACTACAATGCTAAGCATGTTGATGTGCAGGAAGGTTGGCAATATACTGTTTGTGCCGCAGGTGTCTATCGCTGCTGCTCTAGAGAGTGTACTGGTTGTGAAGGATGTTCTTCTTATGTTAATGGTTGTAACCTGAGTAACTTCTGTGCTAGAGGTGGCGAGAATGGTTATGCAAACACTTCTTGGAATACCCTTTGCCACTCTGTTAATGATTGTTGCTTAGCACCAGGTAATAATGGTGGTGATTTTGGAATGGTTACTCACTCTCCAAACTGGAGTGGTGCTGAATTTGTTTATGATAGAGGATTCTGTCACTGCTATCCACAAGCAACCTGGTCTACTGGCGCAGCAAGAATTGGAACACTGGTTCAGACATCTGTTAGAGATTGCTGGAACAAGTGTGGGTGCTGGTCTGCTCCATATGGTAATGGTGGACAAAATAGTATGACCAGTTACTGCGGTAGTGGTCACTGTGGACAAGGTGGAACAGGCGGTAGTGGTCTTGTTAAGATCACATATTTCTGATACTAAATACTTCTATAGAGAGCATCAACAATGGCACAGTATTCAAATTATAAGAAAGTATCTGGAGCTACTTTACCTGCAGGATCTGTCACTGCTGCAAAGGTTGGAGCAACTGGATTAAATACTTGGAACGTTAAATGGTTCTGGGGTAGTCCAAATGCATGTACTCCTGGTTGCTGCTGCTTGTGGACAGTTCCTTCAGGTGTCAGAAGAATGACCATTGAGATGTGGGGTTCTGGTGGTAGTGGATCTGGATCTTGTAATTGTAGTCGTTGCCTAGTCTTCCGTGGTGCTCAAGGGGGATATTACAACACTAAAACTATTGATGTTCAAGAGGGTTGGACTTACACCGTTTGTGCTGCAGGTGTCTATCGTTGCTGCTATAGAAATTGTGTTGGATGCTGTGGTTGTGCTTCTTATGTTAATGGTTGTAACCTGAGTAACTTCTGTGCTATTGGTGGACATGGTGGTATTCACTGTAACAGCTGGTCTTTGAACTGTCACTCTGAGAACATGTGCTGCAGAGCACCTGGAGATAACGGTGGTGATTTTGGAATGGGTAACCACATGGGTGGATACTGGAATCCAAAAGGTTTCTTCTGCCATTGCCATGGTAGTGTATCTAATCCAACTGCTGCTCCATTCATTGGAACAAACGTTATGCAGCAACTTAACTTCTGCTGGATTCGTTGTGGATGCTGGACTGTTCCATTTGGACATGGTGGACAAAATGGTATGACTACTTATTGTGGTAGTGGTCACTGCGGACAAGGTGGCATGGGTGGTGCTGGACTTGTCAAGATTACTTACGTCTGATATAATAAAGATTCCGTGTGAAGGAAGTGGAGAGGGTGCTAACCGCACCCTCTTTTTTATTATCTGTTATAAATAAGAATGAAGGAGTAAACCCGAACAAATCCGAAACTATTATGGCTACACAACAAATTAGAGTAGAGTGGGATCTCGCTCTGCCAAACTCATTCTTAGTGGATCACAGCTTGTCTGATGGTAACACTCGTGAGACAGTTTATGATGGACCAGATAAAATCTATTTGCAAATTGGTGCAGACGGAAAAGAGGTTGCAGGTCCTCTGACAGAGGACGATATCCTTGACGGTCGTTCAATGCCAGCAGACTGTGTTGATTGGTTTGAAGTTGACTGTGCAACTAATCCTCTTATCTGTCAGCTCAGAGGTCCAGTTGTCAACGAACTAGAAGAAGAGTATACTGGAGAAACAGTTCACCCACAGTCTCCAGAAATTGATGGATATCCACAATTTTCTTATGGAACACCAATCATGCCCAGTGATGTGTATGATTCAATGTCAGTAAGAGTTGTTGATGGTGAGGTTGAAGTTGACAGATGGTCTGTTTCCAAGAAACTCATCGATAGAGATGAAGATTATACTTGGGATCAACTGCGTGCAAAGAGAAACATGATGCTTGAGTCATGTGATGCTAGAACTAGCACTGATATGCCTACTGCTATGCTTGAAGAGTGGAAAGTATATCGTCAGAAGTTGAGAGACTTTCCTGCTACTATGGAAGCAAACAATGTACCTGCTAACATTGCATACTACATGTTCCCTAATCAACCTGCAGGCGCTGGCGCTGGTGGTGCATTCTGATTAAATTGATTTTTTATGATTGATAATTACAAAATTTATAAATTTGATTACATAAAAGAAAATCAATCAGATATTATTAGGGTGGCAGATATCTGTCACTCTAATCTTATATCAGAAGGATTTGGAGACACTACTTGGAGTTATTATCTTTATAATATCTTTAGTGCCTCCTCTCCATCTCTACATTATTATAGAATTTTTAAGAAGCTCAGAGATATAATTAGAGAGCATGTAAAAGAAGAGCATATCTGGTTACAGGCATGGTTAAATATGCATGATCATGATACTGTGTTAGATTGGCACAATCACACAGCACCATATCACGGATATATCTCTATAGAACCACAGGATACTACCACCGAGTTTGAGGACTGGGAGGTAGTAAATGAATGTGGAAATATATATTTTGGTAATGGTAATGTTAGGCATAGAGTTGTGAATAACTCTCACTACACTGGAAAAAGAATTACAATTGGGTATGATGTAATACCTGAAAGTGCATTTGAGCATTCGTATCCGACTGCACAATATGGAGCAATACCACTACTATAATGTTTGAGTTAAATTCTGAGA
>BCSF01000528.1_pt1 | contig 14568 bp, 4 predicted proteins | sample 1016431 | NCBI WGS metagenome assembly BCSF01 (sample SAMD00045685;SAMD00045686;SAMD00045687;SAMD00045688;SAMD00045689;SAMD00045690;SAMD00045691;SAMD00045692;SAMD00045684;SAMD00045690;SAMD00045691;SAMD00045692;SAMD00045684;SAMD00045685;SAMD00045686;SAMD00045687;SAMD00045688;SAMD00045689, study...
ACTTAAGGATTCTGTGAATGCCTTCCCAGACTATGCTCTTGGTCTTCTCAAGCGCCCAGGCGGTAAATTTGTATCTGATCTTTATGGCGCTACTGCTGATGGTAAGTGGTTTTCAATCCTTAGGGATCCACAGGAAAAGTACGTCGCTCAATATGATGATAATCAATTCCGCATTTGGAACCTGTTAGACGGCTCACCACGAGCTGTTGATATGGGTGCAGATGTCACACACGCTGGTGCTTGTAACCTTACCAATCTAAAGGCTGATCTTGCTACTTATAATACTGCAGTTACTACTACTGCAACTCGTTTGACTGAACTGCATGATGCTCAAGCGGATTACGCTGAGGTTCTAGCCGGTCAAAATGCAACTGAGGTAGCATTGTTTGAAGTTCAATATGATTATGATCAGCCTGGTGAAATTGAACAAACAGTTAAATCAGGTATCCTTAAAAATGCCAACGATGTTTACATTGTTAAAAACAATAACACTGTTGTAAGTTCTACCACTACCCTACCTACTGGGTATGCGCTGGGCAGTGAGTTTACTGATGAGTATCCACTTATTGCTGCTCAAGGCTACCGTGTCTACCAAGCTATCCAGACTGTAGCTGCTACACATGACGCTACACAGTTGAGCACTGCTGAGACCGCAATGAACACGGCTCAGACTAACTATGATAACGCTGTAACTGCTGAGGCTACTGCTCTTTCCGATTATCAAGACGAGCTGGATCTTTGTGCTGTTGATTCGATTGCTACTGATGGTTATCTCAATGGTGCTACTGCTAGTGACATTGAGGTTCTCACCCTGAATGACTACACTTTTGTTCTTAATAAGGCGAAGACTGTAGCAATGGAGACCACAACCACTACCGACAAACCACATGAAGCGTTTGTGGTTATTAAAGTTGTGGGTACTGGTCATTACCGTATCTACCTTGACGGCACTGAACGTGGCTCGTATAACGCCGGTAGTGGTGGCGACGTAGATCAGATTGTCGCTGATCTTGTCGGTGATATTGATGGCAATACTTTTGGTACTACCACCTTTGCTGCTACCGCAGTTGGTCCTGGTCTTTACATCAGTGCTGATGCAGCGTTTACCATTTCGGTGGTTGGTGCTCCGTCTGAAGACTCTATGAGTGTCTTCCAAGATGCTGTCCCTACTGTTGCTGACCTGCCTTTGCAGTGTAAAGACGGTTTCAAAGTCCGTATTGTTAACAGCATCGACGTTGATGTTGATGACATGTACGTTAAGTTTGTAACTGACGGTACCGCTACTTACGGTCCTGGTGTGTGGGAAGAGTCTAACGCTTGGAACATTACCTATCAGTTAGACCCTCAAACCCTGCCTCACCAGATTGTCCGTAACGCCGATGGGTCATTTACTTATGGTCCTATCAGTTGGGCAGACCGTGAAATTGGTGATTTGGAAACTAACCCTGATCCCAGCTTTGTTGGTAGTACGATCAATAACCTGTTCTTTTATCGTAACCGCCTAGGATTCCTGTCTAACGAGTCTGTCATTCTTAGTAAAGCTGGTGATTATTTCAACTTCTTTGCTACTACTGCTCTGACGGTTACCGACGATGATCCGATTGATGTCAGTGCTTCGTCAATTAGACCTGTCAATTTGAGGTATGTTAAACCGGCTAACGCCGGTCTTGTGCTGTTTAGTGACACCCAACAGTTCCTCATCGCAGGTAATGATGACATTCTCAGTCCTGAGACAGTTAAAATTACAGAGCTATCGAGTTATGAGTGTGACCCAAATGTCGAAGCTATTACGCTCGGTACTACCTTAGCGTTTGTTTCTAAGACACCTCTGTACACTAGACTGTTTGAATTGGCTAACATTAGTCAAACTAATCCACCGTTTATGTACGATCAGACACAGATTGTACCTGAATTGGTGCCGCAATCTATTAACTCAATGATTGCTTCACCCGGTGTATCCATGGTTTCTCTTGGAACTACAGGTTCTAGTACTGTTTATCAGTTCCGGTTCTCTCAACAAGGTGAACAGCGTGCAGCTAGCAGCTGGTATAAATGGAACTTGACTGGCACTTTGCTTGATCAATTCTTTGATGCTAGTACTTACTACGCTACTGTTGCTAATGGTACTAATGTTTACGTTCAATCCTACGATCTTACACAGGCAAGTGAAGAGGGTTATCTGACTCTACCTACTGGAGAAAAGACTGATGTTTGCCTCGATCTTTGGAACGTTAATCCTTATCGAACCTACAACTCTTCTGCTGAGACGACTAGGGTCTTCCTTCCGTATGATGCAGTCTCTTCTAGCACGCTTTCTGTAGTGGTCCTAGGAGGCTACATAGGCGACGATATTGCCCTTACTAGTGCATCAGTAGGCTCGGTACTTTACCCCACCGTACAGGGGACTGCAGGCGGCTATTACGTTGATATTGATGGCGATTATCGTGGACTTAACCTGATCATTGGTTACATCTACAATATGGAGGTAGAGCTTCCTAAGTTCTTCCTTACCCAATCTGATGGTAGAACAGCTCAATCTGACTTTACCTCAGATCTTATCATTCATCGTATCAAAGTGTCTACCGGTCTTAGCGGTTCTGTTAAGTATCAAATCAACATTACCGGTCGTCCTGAATGGAGTCAAACCATTGAAGCTGTCATGCCTAATGAGTATGAACTGAACAATGTCAACTTGGCTGCTGAGGACATCCAGAACATCCCCATCTATCAGCGTAACGAGAACCTTTCAATCAAGATTATTGGAGACACCCCCATGCCGGTATCTCTACTGAGCTTGAACTGGGAAGGTCGTTATACTAACGGTTTCTATAGGCGAATGACTTAATGACTACATCCACCCGTGGTTTTACCTTTAAACCAGCTACCATTAACGACGTACCTGAGCTAACCAGTCAAATGCTGGATAGAGGTTTGTTAGACTTTGAAAGAGTAGGGCAACACCCAGTCTTATCTCTTGCTATGTATATCCATGAAGATGACTCCTATCTAATCTACGGACCTGATGGGAGTCTCTATGGAGCTTACGGTGTGTCGGAAGATAACGCCGTTTGGATACAGATGACGAAGCAAGTTAAGAAAAATCCGCGCACAACCGTTAGATTCGGTAAAGCGTTAATGGAACATATAAACCGTCCTTATCTATGGACGACTATTGATATACAAAATACTGAGTTAATTAACTTAGCTAGGTATTTAGGTTTTAAGGTACTACGGGTTTTCCCAGATGGACCTGACAATGTTTACTCTATAGAGATTGTGCGACTATGATTAACGAATCCCTAACGCTAGCCAAATTTGGTCTATCAGTAGGTAAGATGTTTATGGGCGATAAAGTTGCTGAGCAACAAGCCTATAACAAAGAATACAATCGCGTCTTTAATAACGCCATTGGTCAGTACAAAGCTGAAAAAGAAAACGAATACAAAATCAAGGCTTATGAAGCCAAGATGGAGTTTACAAAAGAGCAGATCACTAACAACTTCTTAGAGTCTCAGGCTTACTATCAGTCTAAGCAGATTCAAATGCAGGAGATGTTAGGTCAAGCTGCTTTTAAAAGCCAGACAATGCGGAAGGCGTTACTCAAATCTCTTGGAGCATCTGCTGCACGTGAAGTCTACGGTAAGACCGCTCGACGTGCCGCTCTAGTTGAGAACCTGGGTGAGTACGGTCGTCAACGTCGTGAATACGCTAAACAGCTTACCAGCAGAATGAGCGCAGCACAGCGTGATATTGCTGGTGTTGAGCGTAAGCGCCGTGCACAAGACAGGCTAGCAATCTCTGGTGCAGCTGCTACTCCGATTGCATCTACGTTTATTCCTACCCCTGCTATGCAATCTGCAGCACCTGGATTGGGTCAGCAGCTTCTGGGTCTGGCTGGCGACGCTGTGTCCGCAGCAGCAGCAGGTTGGGGTGCCACCGAAAGTGGTGAAAAGTTCTTTGGAATTGAAAGGTAACAATGGCTAAACCGCAAAGTTTCAGGGAGGAGAGTTTCTTTACAGGCGCTGAGAAAGACCGAGGTTTTTCACCATCCCAGGCTGTAGATATCTCCCCCATCCTACGGGAACAAATGGCTGAGCATAGCCGTCAAATCGGCAATCTCAGATCACAACAAGCTGTGCAAAATGAAGCAGAGCTTAACAAACGGGTTCAGAATTACAAAGCTCTTGGAACTATTGCACCCAAGTTCCTAGAAGCTGCTAATATGCTCGGACAAGCTTATCTGAGTCATCAACGTGTTGAAGCAAACCACAGAACAAGAAAACTAGGTGAAGCTTCTAACTTCGTTCCTACTCAAGAACAAGCTGCTGTTACTCAAGAACTAGACGCAGCTGAACGCGAAGCTATTGGTTTAGCACCAATCCTAGATGAAGCCAAGAAAGCTGGAGCGATGCCTGAAGGTATCCGAATGCTTAAGGAGCTGTCTGGTGCTGATGCTGTTGCAGGACCACGTAACTATGCACACAACCGTGCGCTTAATTACAAAAAGAATCTTCTGGAGTTCCTGCAAAACTCTGACATTCGACTGCGTAAACCTCAAGAGTTAGGTGGTGGTTTCTTCACTCCTAGTGAGATTGATGATAACCCTGTTCTAGCACAGATTGCGCTAGACGCCTACGCTAAGATGTATGACATTGATACTGGTGTCGAGTATCTTAGTGATGGTGTTCTGCGTCCCTATAACGAATCAATCAGTAAGGTTAACAAAGAAGTTCTTGCTGCTGTTGAAGAACGGAAACGTATTAACCAAGGTTCCGCAGATGTATCACAGCATACTGAAACGTTCCTGCGTAATAAGGATATTAACTTACTCCTGAGTAACGTTACTGGTACCTACGCAGCTGAAAAAGGTAGCCGTGGTTTTGCTGAGGCAACTGAACTTGTTTTTGATAAACTGCTTCCTTCTCTTATTTATTCGGGTCAGCTTACTGAACCTGAACTGAGAGCTGCTCTTAAACAACCAAGCTCTGCTGAGTTTGCAAAAGGTAAGACACATGAAGTGTTCTACCGCACCCGTTTGTACGGTCCTAACGGTCTTTTCCGTAAAATTAACGAGAAAGCCAATTACGATTTCACACAACGGCAAAAGGAAAAGGAGCGCGTTATTGCTGCTGACAAAGAGGATTACTTTGATACTCTTGCTAAACTCAGGGAACAAGGCGTTGTACTTAGCCAAGATCAGATTGACCAACGCCGTCGGAACGTAATGAAAGCTACGGGTATCAACGACCCCTCTGCTTTCAGCTACTATGACGATTATCAAACCAGTGAAGAGGTAGCTGAAGAGGCTGCCAAAGACAAGCTTGATTACCTGCGTTCTGTGAACGGACGTGGTTATCTTGTTGCAGAAGATCTTGAAGGTCTACCGCAAAGTGTTGTCACTACTTACAGTCAAGCTGTTCGTGATGATGCAGAGTATGCCAAGTTTGCTGGTGATTACGCTGTTCGTGGTAAAGCCCGTGTTACGTCACTGACTAACGATTTTTATAACAATCAATCCGGTCGTGATGAAAAGACTACGGATTGGAACAAGCGGTATGACCGTGCCTACGCTGATTACCTTGTTGAACGTCAACGTCTGCTAAGAACCCTTGGTGTAGAAAACCATGCTGATGCCCATGAAGGTGCACTGGCTAAGGTTGAGAAGAACTACAAAGATGGTCTTTACAAGACGCTGCCTGCTGCAACTGATCACACCGCACGTGTTGAGCAGATCACTAACTATCGCACCCGTCTAAAAAAAGGTGAGAAGATCTTCCAACAACCTGACTTGTGGTCTGATCCGATCAAGAAAAACTTAGACGATTTTAACGCAGGTAAGGTAAAAAGTTATGATCCAATTTTTGATACCCTTGCTCTTAACATCCCCGGTAAAACCGGCTGGGATCTTGCAAACGAACTCCACCGAACAATCAACGGGACTGACCTCAAAAAAACTGTAAAGCAGGAAGCTATCGAAGCACAAGGTCCAGCGGTTCAACGATTCATCCGTGCCGAAGGTGTTACGCCTAATCGTATCCGCCGTGGTCAGATTATGGATGACCCACAAGGTAGCTTTAATCCACGCCCTGCTGCATTTGAAGCTATTCCTAAAGAAAACTTTACTCTTGAGACTCCTGGATCAGGTTCATATCAGCCTGGGTTTGATGTTTGGATTCCAAGCAAAAGGGTGCCAGCTTTGTATCCAGGTATTGTTAAGGATGTTAGAACTCAATATAACGCAGACGGATCTGGTTACGGTAATTTTGTAGTTATTGAATCTACTAATCCTTTAACTGGTCAAAAGTTTGATGTTCTTGTTTCTCACCTTGCAGAAAGAACTCCTCTTAGAGAAGGTCAAAGGGTTGCTCCTGGACAAATAATCGGTACACAAGGTGGTACGGGCAGCGTCCGTTCTGTTGATGGTACTATTACTAGCTATGATTTTCTTGCCGTAGCACCGAAAGGCAGCGGTAGCATGAAACCTGCTGACAACTTAGATGAACTACGCAATGATGCAATTAACCGACTTCAAGGGGGTGTATAATGGATCCCATTCTTGATAACATTGATGCTGATATCCAAGCTGGACTTGAGTATCTAGAAGAGCAAAAAATGCTCAAAGATCAGGAACAAGTTGTTGATCCTGAAGCTGCCAAACCTGAAGCACCACAGCAACCTGAACCTAAAAAGAAAGGTTCGTACAAAGAATCCCAAACCTACATCAATGCTTTAAACGGTATTGAACCGACTGAAGAGGAACTTCAACAGTTCACCTTCATGGAACGGGCAAACATTGGTAGCACTTGGATTCGTAACAGTCGCAAGTCTAAGGATCCTAGTCAGTACGGTATTACCGAAAACACTCAAGAACTGTTTAGTGCTGTTCAAGGTGGTGTTGCTAAAACTTGGTCTTCTGTCCTGACTTTCCCAGAGCGTGTCGTTGACATGGCTACGGGTGCTTATGATCGTGAAGTAAAAGAAAAGGGTAAGTACACTCCGGATTTTGATCCCCTTAGCTTGTCTGAGTATGACCCTGAGCTGAAGACTTGGTGGGGTAAACTGATGCAGACCGGTGTCCATTTCTATGGACTTGGTAGAGGTATTTCTCGTGCTCCTGGTGCTGGTATGTTACCTAAAGGTGCAGTTGCTAAAGACGTAACCGTTGGTGCTATTTCTTCTGCAATCTCTTCTACCTCTCAAGAGGGTAACTTGTCCCAAGAGCTCTATGAAAAAGAGCTTGTTAAGAAAGTACCCTGGGTAGGTGAGGTTCTAAGTCCGGTTGTTCAGCCAGTTTTAGGTACCCTTGCTACTAAGGAAACTGATCATCCTTTGATGAAAACGTTTAAAAACGTACTTGAAGGTATGGGCGCTGATGCCATCATTGGTCGTGTTCTGAAGAGGTTTGATACTGCTGTAGAGAACCGTGGTACTCAGCTTGACGAGATGCGTCGGGCTAACATTCAAAATCAAAAGTTTGAGGCAGCTAAAGCAGAAAACGATGCTATTGAAGCTAACCTGCCACAGCAAACCGCTGATCTGCAGCAAGCTACTGAAGCGTTGAACGGTTTGGAAGCTCAGGCAAAAGGTATGCCTGATGGTCCCCAAAAGGATCAAGCACTTGCAGAAATTGAAAACCTCAAAGCTGATCTGCAAACCGAAGCTGAGATGCTTCAAACTGGTAAGTTTAGTGCTTACTCTAACCCTGACATGGCTGATCCGTGGCAAGGTGCTCCTAACTCACAAGCTGTGTCTATTGCAGACCAAGCTGCTCAAACTAAGCGTCTCCATGAATCCTATCCTATTGATGGTGCAGGTTCTACTGACTCTATGTTTACGCCGGTTCAAGCCAGTCGAATGGCGACTGAAGCCGGTATGCTGGAAAGTGAGATCAAAGATCTTGCTAAGCGGCTGCTGAAAGAGAGTGAGTTTGAAGCTGCTGTTGATGAAGCACGTAAGATGGGTAAGAGCTTTAAAGAAGCTTATGGTTACTCGTTTGAACGTATTCAATCAGTTCTTGGTCGGGATAAGACTGCTGTTGATGCAGAAGACTTCTGGAAGCCTTTCTTTGATGAAGCAGTTCTTTATCCTAATGGCGCTAAAGCTTGGATGATTGAAAACGTTGTCATGGCTGACATGATCAACGCTTCTCTGTTTAGTCAACTGCGTGACCTTGGTCTGGCTAGTAAAGAACTGGCTGAGATTGCTGATCTCCGTGATGTTGATGGTCCGTTTAAAACGATTGCTGATCGACTTATTGTTGGTTTGACTAACGTTAAACGTACACGACACATCTGGGGTACTGGTGGTCAAAGTCTTCGTGGTAAGTTGCTTGCCAACAAACCTGAAGGTAAAGCAGAACTGGCAGAGGTTACCGAAGCTTTCCGTGCTGAATCAGAGGCTACTGTCAATATGATGATGACTCTGGCTGAGAATGCTAAAGACGGTGACACCATTATGGCACTGGCTGATGTGTTTGCCAAGTCTGACTCTCCCCAAAACTGGATGGACCTTGACGCATTCATGCGTAACCGTATGACCAGTGGTGGTCTTAATAAAGAGCCTGGTTACCTTGTTAAAGAGCTTGCTTCTATGCAAGTTAACAGTATGCTGAGTAGTGTCAAAACTCCTCAACGTGCTATCTTTGGTACCTTTAGCTCTGGTTTCTTCCGCAACGTTGCTCACACTGTTGGCGGTTTTGCACGGCTTGACACCGACACTGGTCGGGCTAACGCTGCTGCACTGAACGCTTACTTCCAAGCTATTCCTGAGGCTTGGTCGGTGTTTAAGAACAACCTTGGCAGCTATTGGGCTGGTGACGTTAAGACAATCCAAAACCGTTTCCAACAGTCTCGTCGGGTTGCCGATGATGATTGGGAAGCTCAACGGGCTTGGACCATGAGCCGTGGTCACCTTGGTGATAAGATTGCATTTGGTCTTGCTGATTGGACTCGCACTCTTAACGATCCTAGGAACATTCTTGGTAGGATTGCTACTGCATCTTCCTCTTCGTTGAGTGCTGGTGACGACGCCTTTAGGGTGATCATGGGACGTGCTCGTGCCCGTGAACGTGCTATGCGTCAAGCACTTGATGATACTAAGGTTGGTAAGACCACTGAGGTTAATGATAATCTGCTTCGCCAGTACGAAGATAACTTCTACAAAGAGTATCTTGATGACAACGGTAACCTGAACTTTGAAAGTGATGCTTACCTGCAAGCTAGTTTTGAAGAGGCAACTCTTACCAAAGACCTGAGTGGTTTTGGGCAGGCTATTCAAAACATGATGCAATCAACCCCTTACACTGAGCCGTTCTTTAGGTTTGCTCGTACCGGTATCAACGGTATGATGGTTAGCTATAAGAACACTCCGTTGTTGGGTATGGTTCATAAAGAGTCTATTGACATTCTGCGTGCTAACATTGATAATCTTGATAGTGTCCGTAAATACGGCATCAATACTGTTGAAGATCTAGACAACGCTAAAGCTTTGATTGCTGGACGACAAGCTGTTGGTGGTACCTTGACTACAATGGCTGGTTTGCACTACCTTAATGGTGGTTTGACTGGTGATGGTCCGTTGGATCCTCAACAACGTAAGATTTGGGAATCCACTGGCTGGCAACCGCGTAGCATCAAGATTGGTAACGTTTGGGTTAGCTACGAAAACTTTGAACCTTTTAATAATATCCTTGCTGCTATTGCCAACACTGGTGACTCTATCCGCCTGATGGGACCGGAATGGGGAGCTAAGAGCTACGCTGAGATTGCTTTGGCTGTGGGTCAAGGTGCTATGAGTAAGTCTTACCTGCAAGGTCTTGGTCAGTTTGCTGACCTGTTTACGACTGATTTTAGCCGTCAACAAAAAGTTCTTGCAAGTCTTGCTAACAACACTGTTCCGCTGGCGGGTCTGCGTGGTGATCTGGGTAAACTTATTAACCCTTACATGCGTGAGATCAATAATAGCTGGTGGGAGACTCTTCGTAACCGTAACCTAAGCAGTGAGCTGCTGTCTGGTGAGCCGCTGCCTATGAAGTTTGACGTGCTGAACGGTCAACCTGTTCGGGACTGGAACTTTATGGAGCGTATGTGGAACGCTACCAGCGCATTTAATGTTCGGTTTGAGCAAAGCCCTGGGCGCACTCTGCTGCACAACAGTAACTATGATATGCCTCTTGCTATCACTCGGTCGTTTGACGGTCTAGACTTGTCTGACTACCCTCAATTCCGTTCTTGGTTCCAAGAGGAAATGGGCAAGCACCGCGTTAACGGTAAGAGCCTGGAAGACGAGCTGAACGAGCTGGCTGCACGCCCTGAAGTGCAGAACTCTGTTCAGATTATGTATAACGACATCGCTCGTGGCGACAGATCTAAAGATCCTATGCAATCTTACGTGCATAACACTTTGATTAACGATCGCATTGAAAGGTGGCGTGATGCTGCTTGGGCTGCTGTTCGTCGTAAACATCCTGAAGTAGAAGTCCTGTATCAAACGCGGGAAGAACGTGAGCGTAACACTTATCAGACTTTCCAAAAATCGACCCAGTTTCTACGTTAATCCACCCATCACCTTAATTTTGTAGCGTAATGGCTGTTAATCCTGAACAATTTTACACGGGTAATGGGACTAAAACCGATTACACGTTTTCATTTGAATACATTGACGAAGACGACATCAAGGTAAGTCTTGATGACGTTGTTACAACTGCATACTCTTTTGCCAACGCAACAACTATCCTCTTTGATTCGGCACCTGCATCTGATGTAGCAATCCGTATCTATCGGGATACTAACGTGGATAGCCTGAAGACGACCTTCTTTGCGGGGTCGTCTATTCGGGCTCAAGACCTTAACAAAAACTTTGAGCAGAGTAACTACGCTGTTCAAGAGATTAAAGCTTATACTTGGGATAACGAAACCGATACCATCCATAGTGACGAAACGTGGGTAAGCTCTGATACTCAGATTGCTACCACCGCTGCTATGGATGCGCGGTTCCAAGACGAAGCAACTGAGACTATTGAAAGCGGTGAAACGTGGGTTAGTGATAATGATCACATTGCTACGACTGCCGCTATTGATGCTCGATTCCAGGATGAACTGGATGAAACTATTACCAGTGGTGAAACTTGGACGGCTAGCGATAATGTAATTGCTACTACCCAAGCTATTGAAAATCGTATTGATGAAATTATCACTAATGATATTGGTACCGATGGCACTGGTATCACCGTAACTGACGATGGTGACGGCACTATTACTCTTGGTCTCGGCGCTGGTACTGTTGATCTTGACCGTATAAAAGCGGGTGACATTGTTGCATCTGGGGAAACCTGGGCAAACAATGACACAACTGTTGCCACTACGGCAATGATTGACGATCAGATTGACGCTGCTATTACTGGTGACATTCTTATTGATAGCACTGGTCTAACCAAATCTACCAGCGGTGGACAAACCACCCTTGGTATTGGCGCAGGTTCTGTCGATCTTGACCGGATTAAAGCCGGTGACATCATCACTGAGTCTGAGCAAGATTCGGGTACTACTGAAACCGACAACAACATCTTCACTGCTTTAGCTGCTGCTCGTCGTTTCGATACCCTTGTTCAAACCGCTAACCCAGGCACAGCTATTAGCTGGGAAGTAGGTAAAACCTGGCTCCAAAATGATGATGACCTTACGTTGTCTATTTGGAATGGTTCTGGTTGGACTGCTGTCACCTCTGGTGGTACGTTCACTGAACAGCCTAGTGTTGTTTATGTGGACCAAGCCTCTGGTGATGACAATAACACTGGTCACCGTATCAGTACTCCTAAGGCAACCATCAAAGCTGCTATTGAGCAGATCAACGCCGAGATTGACACTGAAATCACCTCTGGTGGTTCTGGTTATGTTGAAGGTTCCTATACTACGGTTGCTTTGACTGGCGGTACTAGCACTGGCTTGACTGCTGACATTACTGTCAATGCCTCTGGTGTTGTGACAGCTGTAACCATTAACGACACCGACGTTCTTGAGGATTACAGCATCGGTGATGTTTTGTCTGCTAGTAACGCTGACCTTGGCGGTTCTGGTTCTGGTCTTCAGATCACTGTAACTGGTGATGGTGACGGACAGATTGTCGTGGTGTCTGCTGGTACTTACCAAGAAGTTGCACCTATTCAAATCAAACGCCGTAACGTTTCTGTTATTGGTCAAGCACTGCGTAGCTGTATTGTACACCCGACTGTTGCTACTGAAAACAACGTTCTGTTTGAGTTGAACAGCGGTTCGTACATTGCTAACCTGACGCTTACCGGTATGCAAGCTGGTACGGGTACTGGTAACACTCTTGACGCTACCCTGCCGACTACTCAAGGTTGGAACTTTGCATTCTATGAGGATGCATTTATCACCAAATCCCCTTACATTCAGAATTGTACTAACTTCTCTGATAGTGAGATTGACAACAGTAATCTAAGGTCTCACCGTCCCCGTGGTGGTTCTGCTGGTGACCTTGACTCCGATCCTACTGGTGGTGGCATGTTGGTCAACGGTGCAACGCCGCATGACGACAGTCCGCTGCGTTCTATGGTTGCTGACAGCTACACCCACGTTGGTCTGAATGGTCCTGGTGTTCTTGTCACTAACAATGGTTATGCGCAGATCACTAGCAGCTATGCATTCTTTAACAAATATCACATCAAATGTCTGAATGGTGGTCAAGCCAACCTCGCTGCGTCTACCACTGACTTTGGTGATCAGGCATTGGTTGCTGATGGTCGTTCTACTAACGCTATCTTTACCTCTACTACGTTTGCTGACGCTGCAGACCAAGCTACTGAGTTCTTTATCAACGGTCCTACCGCACGTACTGCAACTCCGCTGCCTTGGCACGGTTCCTCTACCCGTCCCCAAAGCAACATGCTGGTGGACATCGGAGGTAATACCTATCCTATTCTGAGTGCCTCTAACACGTTTGCTTCTACAGAAATTGTTAGTGGTCGTGATTACACCATTCTTACTGTTGGTGATACTGACTTTACTGCTATTGGTGCAGCATCTAACACCGTAGGCGTTCAGTTTACTGCTACGGGTGTTGGCACCGGAAGTGGTACGGTTACTGATGACACTGGCTGGCGTGTGACGATTAGCCGTCCTGATCCTAATAACCGTAACAATAACCTTGGTCTTAATGGTGCAGTTACCAGCGGTGGAGCTGTGTCGTTCTTCCTGCGTTCCCAGGTCGCTTCTAGCGGTCACACGATGGAGTACGTGGGTTCTGGTACTGACTACCGTGCACTGCCTGAGAATGGTGGTGTTCCCGACGAAACCAAACAGATCACTGAATCTAACAACGGTAAAGTCTGGACTGCTATCACTGACCACAACGGTAAATTCAAGATTGGCGGTAACCAAACCACTGACCCAATCTTTGAAGTAGATCAGCAAACTGGTTTCATCACTATCCCCGAAGGTTCTATTGCCTTTAACTTGTTGTCGGATGCGACTCCGCAACTTGGTGGTGATCTTGACGTTAACGGTAACACTATTACTGGTCTTGCTAACCCCACTGCTAACGACGAAGTAGCAAACAAAGCATACGTTGATAGCGTTGCCGGTACTCCTACTCAGATTGCAACTCTTAACACCAGCGTTGCAACGTCTGACACTGGCACCGACGGAACCATCACGTTTACGACTGATGGAACCACGGCGATGACCGTTGATAATAGCGGTCGCGTCAAAATTGGTAATGACACAGACTACTCTGCTGCTAGCGGATCAAAACTAGCAGTTGAGTTGATGACTACTGCTGGAACGATTCTAGAAATTGCAGACCAAACATCTGGTTTTTCAACGTTTGAGTCTGTTAAAAATGCAGGCGGCACTGATACAGATTACGGCGGTTACATTTTCAGGGGTCGAAGAGATGCTGATGATGATATTAAAGAGTATCTGCGCATCAATAGCTCAGGCAACGTAGGGATTGGTACTAGTCCAAGCGTTCCCCTGCAAGTACAAGGTTCTGCGGGCGAAATTCGGATTCAACGTCCAACCGCGTCCCAGTCTGACTGGTCAATGAAGCTTCCTAGCTCTTCTGGCGAGTATCAGATTTTTGACAACAACAATACAACCGCACGCCTGACAATCGACTCCTCCGGGCGTGTAGGCATAGGGACTAGTTCGCCTAGTTCACCGCTAAACGTCCGTGGCGCTGATGCGACTGAAGGAGATGCTCACGGTACGTTAATACTTGAAGATACAGCAGCGTATAACGCCAATCCTATTGCAGGCGTTATCTTCCGAGGCTGTCTCTCATCTAACGGGTCAAAGGCTTACTTTTCTTCTGTGTTTGGAGGAAAAGAAAATGCGACTGACGGAAACTACTCGGGATATTTAGCGTTTGCTACGCGTGTTTCTGGATCTACAGCTGCTGAGCGGATGCGGATTACGTCCGCAGGCAACGTAGGGATTGGCACTACGAGTCCTAACGGCACATTGTCGGTCGCTGAATCTGGAAACGGAGCGAAAGTCACCCTACAAAACACATCATCGGTAAGGCTGAATTACATTGGATTAGGCGCTG